>ERZ779874.2956-NODE-2956-length-13482-cov-3.002979_pt1 | contig 13482 bp, 6 predicted proteins | sample MGYA00511031_ERZ779874 | MGnify/ENA primary metagenome ERZ779874 (study PRJEB29588, sample SAMEA2156850) | human gut metagenome | biome: human gut; feature: human-associated habitat; material: faeces | place: Denmark | collected 2008/2010 ...
CTGCTGTCGAGCTTTCGGACGGCTCCGCCGGTCTCACGCTCACGAATGTGGACGCACTTGGCCAAGCGTCGATCACCACGCTCGGATCCAATACGGATCTCGTACTCTCTGGTGCTGACGGCGAATTCGACAATATCGTTGCCGGTTCTGGCGGCCTTTCGATTGTGAACGGAGCCAACGTTACACTGAAGGGTGATAACACCTTTGACGGTTCGCTTACGGTTGATGCGAACAGTAGCGTGGCGGCTTCTGGCGACGTGTTCTCGCACGTTGGTGGCGGCAGCCTTGAATTGAAAGGTTCTGCGGCCTTCACGCAGACGACATTTGCGGATGAAAATTCCGTCTGGACGTGGAATCGTACCGTCAACGGTTCGGGCAACCTCTCGCTCAGCACGGACGGCGCACACGAGCTCGTTTTGGAAAGCGGACTCGGTAATTTCAAGGGTAACCTTACGCTCGGCAACCTGCAGATGATGCTCTCGAGCGGCGGCAACGACATTGCTCTTTCGGGTTCGAAGATTAAGTCTCTGATTCTCGACACGGGTGCCGATCTGCATCTCGAAGGGGCGACGACGCTTTCTACGGGGGCGGATAACTTCGGTGTCACCATGAAGTCGGGCGGCAGCTTTGTCTTTGAAGGTATAGCCGTGCCAGGTTCGGAAGAGTCGGCAACCAACACGACGCACCTCACGATCAAAGGGAACCTCACGCTCGAAAGCGGGTTTGAACTGTCGCTTTCCACCGAAGAAGACGCGAAGGTGGATCCGACGAACGGCAAGTCGCTCCTTGAACAGGACGACGACGGCATGTCGATCAGCGTTATTACGGCCGACGACATTGCGCTTGACGGTTTTGCCGACATCAATAAAGGTGGACGTGTAACTCTCGACGGTGGTCGCGATACTACCTTCGAAATCGTCGACGGCGACGGTAATGTCGTTGCAGACGGTCACTATGCGTTCGAAATTGGTCTTACTGATGAAACGGACAGCGACACGCTTAACCTCAGCTACAAGCTCGATCAGGTTTCGATCAGAGGCGGACAGGAGCTCGAACTTGCGGGAGGCAATGATGGCTCCGCAGTCGAAAATACGCTTTCTGCGAAGCTCACCGGTAGCGGCAATCTCTCGATCACGTCTGGTGTCGTTACGCTCGCAAACAGCAATAATGACTTCACTGGCGCAACGACGGTTCAGTCGGAGGCTGTGCTATATGCCGAATCCGGTGCTCTTGGCTCTGACTCTGGCGCAGCCACTTCGATTCTTACTGTGGCGGAGAAAGCGAGTGCTTATATCGAAGGAAATAACACAGTCGATGGCCTTATGGTTTCTCGCGGAGAAGGAGAAGAGACTACCGGCGTTCTGCACATCGGCGCCAGCGATGATAATGTGACGCTCACGCTGCGTTCGTCCACGAGCGAAACGGATCCGGCCAATCACATCTACGGAACTCTTTCGGGCGTTGGGACGCTGCGCGTTCTTGGCAACGGTCAGGTTGACGAAGGCGTTGATCCGGATCTTACGATTCATAGTTCGCAGGAACGCTTTGATGGTGACGTGCAACTTGAAAGCGGAGCATGGGTGAAGATTGTTGCCGATAACAGCAACTTGTTCGGCAACCGTCTGGTTCACACCAATATTTCGATCGATAAAGGATCGCTTCTGACGATTGAATCGCGTTACGACGGTGAGGGTTCGTTTGCAGGTATCTTTACGAACGGTGCGAACGACCTCGGTGGTACGGTTGAAATCAAGCTCCTGAATGCATCGGATCTTTTCCGCTTCACGACGGATCAGGACACCGCTCACTTCAACGGCACATTCGTTCTTGATCAGGGTACGATCGACTACACGCGGCTTTACAGTTCCGCTAGCGGCGGAAACAACGCGGTTTTGGCCGATGCAACGTTGCAGCTTAACGACAACGGTAACCTCAAGCTCTTCGACACTGACGAAACCGGTAACGGTTCGACATCCGACGTCAACCTTGGTGGTCTGACGCTTGACGGCGGCAACATCGCGTTCGGCTCGATCAACTACGATGCCGGCCACGAGTCGGCCGTGTCGGGAGCCCATGCGATGCACATCAATCTCGGTGGAGACGGCGTGCTTGCCCTCAATTCTGTCGGCGAGGGAGAGGTTGGTCGTACGTCGACGGTGACGATTTCGCAGAACGAAACGAACAACATCTCAGCGGGTGGCAGCGAACTTCTTGCTGCAGACGACGGTACGAGCATCGTGCTTATCCACAACATCGGTTCGCTCGAGATCAACGGCAAGAACGTGACGGGCGAGTATGCGAACGGTGCTTCGATTGGTAGCGACTATCTGCAGCTTCAGAACGAAGCCGGCGAAACGCAGCTCCTCGCTCAGCAACTCGGTGGTTCCGGCGATTATGTCGATGTGGCGGAAGTCGTTCGTACGTTCGATAACGAGCTCACCTTCGGTCAGTCGACCATTAACGGCGAAAACGGCAAGTATGCCGTCTCGTTGGGTTACACGGTCGACCGTGTTGGTCTGCTGCATCAAACGGGCGCTGTCTCGGCTGACGACTTTACCGACGAAACGGTCGACAACTCGCTCTGGCAGGGACTCACGATCACGGCATCTGACTCTGAAGACCCGAAGCGCAATGAGTTTAGTGCGCTCATTACCGATGGTAGCAATGGCGAGGCAGGCAATCTGGTGCTTCGCGGCAACGAAACTGCGCGTGACGCAGTGCTGACTATTACTGGTCCGGAGAATGACGCGGGTGAGTTCACGGGTAATACCTACACGGGCAAGACCTGGGTGACGGCTGGTGCGAACATCGCTTTCGGTGCGAATTCGGCCTTTGGCTCAACGCAGGCGCTCCGTATCGACAGCGGTAGTACTGTAGATTTCGGTATATACGACCAGACCGTTGGCGGTCTCTTCGCGCTCGGTGATGAAGCACTTCAATCCGACGAAGGTTCCCTCATCACGGTGAAGGAAGATGCCGTGATTCGGGGTTCCAATACGAACCTCTTCGGTAATATCACCTTTGAAGGGGATGCGGAGATCAACAACGCAGTTGGTCTTGGTACTGGCACGGTGACGCTCGCTGGCAATGGTTCGCAACTTGAAATCAACGGTGCTTCCGGTGCCGCTGGCGGTGAATTTGCCAACACGCTTGTGGGTGGCGAAAACACGTCTGTTCAAATGATCGGCTCCGATATTGCTCTCGGTACCGATCAGCTCGAGAACTATAAGGGCTCCTTCAACCTCATCGAGTCCGAACTTGATCTCTCGATCAAACCGGCGGAATCCGATGAGACGGTTCTCGGCAATGTCATCACGACGGATGTAAACAGTACGCTCTCGGCTTCCTTGGGTGATGGCACTAAGAACTTCATCTTTGCAGAGGGTTCGAAGATAGCCGGTACGCTCGCAATTTCGAACGGCGCCTTCAATCTTTCGGATGAACGGAATCTCTCGGCGTTTGATAAGACGGATCTCGTCATCGGCGGCGCCGGTCATCTGGAAATCGCTTCCGATATCGGTGCGGAAAACGTTGACAATCTGACGCTCAACACAGGTTCGATCATCGCCTTCTCGGGCGGTGGTACGCCGGGTTCGGCCGGCTACGACGACAGTAAGGGGCATCTTGACCTCGGCGACGGTACGTTGACTGTCAACGGCAATATCGGCGTCGAAGTGGATGTCGGCATGGTCAACGCCGACCTTGTCGAAGACGCCATGCACGACGTGAGCAATCTGCCGCTTACCGCGCAGGATGTGCTGACAGCCGATCAGGGTGGTCACATTCTCGCGAACCTTGTCGAGGCCGGTAAGGTTGTGAACGTGAACGATGATGCCGGCTGCGCCCTCCGTCCCCCAAGCCGGCGATTTCACGCTTACGGTCACCGGAGGCGAGTACGATCCAACAAATAGCCGCCTCGAAGTCGGCATCTTCAACGACGGCAGCACCGATGAGGTTGCCAAGGGGATCTACGACTACACCGTTCGTCTGACCGAAGACGGTCTCAATCTGTCCTATGGTCTGACCGGCGTCGAGCTGATTAAAGATCAGAAGCTGTCTCTGAAGGGGTATGCGGAAACGGACGACATCGACAATACGCTCTCGATCGCCGTCACGGGTGACGGAAGTCTGAGTATTGATGCCGGCACGATTACGCTTACCGGTCAGAACGGTTATAAGGGGGCGACGACAGTTGCGGGTGGCGCCACGCTCGTAACGGGCATCGGCGGCAAAGCATTGGGTGAAACGTCGAGCCTCAACCTCGAGGACACTGCCGACGGTTTGGTCGGAGCTCGTGCCGAAATTCATGGTGACGAAACGGTTGGAGCTCTCAATATCGACGCTAACTCGACGCTTGCGCTCGGTGCGGCGGCTGAAAACGATCGGACAGAATTCACGATCAAGAACACGGCCGGCGTCCAGAGCACTGTGCACGGACAGATCACGGGCGGCCGCGACTCGCTCATCACGGTGATCGGCAATGCAGAAAGTAGCGACTACGACCTTGTTGTGACGACTGCAAACGACGACTTCTATGGTGACGTCACGTTGCAGGACGCTTATGTGCGTCTTGAGAGCATTAATTCCTTTGGCTCTGAAGGAATCCTTCGTCTCGATACCACGTCAACGCTTGAAATCAACAGCAATGCGGACGACGCGAAGACCGTGACGGGCGACGACGGTACCGTCTACACGTACCATAAGTTCGACAACCTGATTTCCGGCGACGGTACAGTCCGCGTCGCTCTTGATGATGCGGACGACTACTTCGACTTTGCCGTAGATCAGTATGAATATTCGAGCGGCGACGATCAGGCGTTTACCGGTACGCTTGAACTTGCGGTCGGCAAGTTCCGCTTCACGGACCGTAAGGCGGACGTGCTCGAAAGCGTTCACGTCAAGCTTGACGGTGATGCGACGTTAGACATCAGCTCGGATACGTCTGAGACGACGGACCGCACGATGCGCGGACTCACGCTTGCGGGCGGTACGCTTGAGTTTGGGGCGCTTGCGCTTGATCGCGAACATGCCGAAGCACGTGCGACACACATTAATCTTGTCGGCAAAGATCTAAACCTTGAAGATGCGGATCGTCAAGTTGAAATTTCGTTCCGTCAGGATGCAACCAACTACATCTCCGACGCTGGCTCTGAAGTTGTGAACGCAGCCGACGGTGACGGTTCAAAGATCGTCCTGATCCACGGCATCGGCAATCTCCATGTCGACGGCGTTACACTAGCCACGTCCGAAAATGCGCAGGCAGTTCTTCAGGACTACCTGAAGCACGAACTCGCAGACAATGCCGAAGACCAGATCCTGCGTCAGTCGATAGCAGGAGCAGGACAGGAAACGGATGTTCAGCAGGTTGCGCGTGTTAACCGAGAGTTTGGTGACTTCGGCTATGCCGACATGTCCGATCAGAATCTCGGTAATGCGCTTTACCTCGGTTACGAAATCAATTCGATTGAATTGCTTTATCGTGGTTCGAACGACGAGGCTTACGGTGCCGATGGCGTGTGGAAGGGTTTGACGGTGTCCACCTCGGATCTCTCCAACCAGCTGAAAGCTCAGCTTACCGGGCAGGGCAATCTGGTTGTTACGGGTGGCACGGGCGGTACGCTTTTGATAGGCGACGCTTCTACCGAGACCGAATACAACAACTACACGGGCCGCACCTGGGTGACCGGCAACGCAAAGGTTGAGTTTGCCGAAGACAATGCGTTCGGCAACACCTCGCATCTGCGCGTGGATGTTGGCAGCAGTGTCAATCTCGGTGGCGATGAATCCGGCGGCGGCTTTAGCCAAACGGTGGGTTCGCTTGTTACCTACGACGAAAACGCTCTCATTGGCGGAAAAGATGCTTCGCTTACTGTGACTGGTTCCGCACAGATCGCCGGTAACAACTCGGGCTTCTATGGCAACCTGATCTTCGATACTGAGCAAATCACAACCGGTACGGTGACGGATGTCGAAGGCCTCGGTCAAGGCAACGTTTACATCGGCGAGAACTATCAGCTCCAGATTACGGACATTGCAGATGCCGACGGCGGTTCGGTTCTGCTTGAAAACGACCTCTCTGACGTCAACGGTAAGGGCGGACTGCTTCAGATTGGTTCCGGGCTTTCCAAGCCTGAGCATGAAAGCACGACGATCATTGCTGGCAACAACTCGAACTTCAGCGGCGACATTCGCGTTGAAGACGGATGGTCGATTTCGGCAGAGGTTGGCGAAGGTGAAGACATCGCTCATCGTCTCGGCACCGGTTCGCTCTCGCTTGTCGGAGATTCGTCGGCCACTATCGATTTTGGCTCGAGTGACGTTGAGTGGAATCACAACGTCGATGGTCGCGGCACATTGAACGTCACGACCGACGCCGATAGAACGGTGTCGATCGGCAGCAGCGGTCTCGGCAGCGGCTTTGAAGGTACGTTTACGGTAGGCGGCGGCAGATTCGAGCTTGCTGATAATGCCGACAAGCTCGGCAACGGCAATCTGGCTGCTTCCGGTGGGGACGCTTCGATCATCGTTTCGGGCGAAGAGTCGGTTAAATTCGGCAATAACTTGACGATTACCGGTTCTAATAACGATCGCGGTCAGCTTGTTTTCGAAGATTCGATCAAACTGAGCGATAACGGCAGTCCGGAACTTATTGTGGATGGCAATCTCACGCTAAACGGCGCACATGTGACCGTCTCTGTTGACGGTGAACTCGAAGCCGGTCAGGGACCGGGTGAGGCACTCGATATGTCGTCAATTACCATGGCGGACGAGGGCGCAATTGAACATGTCATTGCCGAGGCAGGTTTGATCGAAATGTCCAACACGACGCTCTCGCTTGAAAACGTCGGAAGTGGCAATCAGACAACAGTCGACATTTACGACGGAGGTCAAAAGGTTGCGACAGGGACATACGATTTTGGTCTTGCCGTTTCTACGGACCGTACAGAACTCGGCCTGTCCTATAAACTGATTGAGGTGGCAATTGATGAGGCCGATACGCTTCTGGGTCTGCAGGGCGCCGTTTCCGGCTCTACATCGGCGGCCGATTGGACGAATGCTTCCGAGTTCAGCGCCAACATCACCGGTGCAGGTGGTATTTCTCTCGTGAACGGCAACTTGACGCTTACGGGCGCCGGAAACACCTATCACGGCGCAACCGTCGTTTATGATGGCGCAGTACTCACCGTCGAAAGCAGTCTCGGCAATACGAGCCTCGTGACGGTTGCCGAAGGCGGGCGCCTCGTGAATGCGTCGAATTCGACGAAGGCAGGAGCAGTCAATGTGGCGGGTCGTCTCGATCTTGAGGCAGGCAGCAAACTGTCCCTGAAGGAAGGAGGAGAATCTTCTATTACGGGTAGCATCACTGGTAGAGGTGAACTTGAGCTTTTAAGCAATGCGTCCGTTGCGGTGACCGCGGATAGCGGCTATGAAGCCTTTACGGGTCTTGTCAAGATGGAAGCGGGTGCTGAATACGCACTCAGCGCCTCGAGCAGCTCGACTGTGATTGTCCGTAACAGTTTTGCTGACGCCAAAAACAGCGTCGGCGGTACGGTGCGATTCGACAAGGCCTCGGGTAACAGCTCGGCGAACTATTTGCTTACGGGTTCGGCGAAATGCTTTACCGGTACGTTCGAACTCGGTGACAATGTTGTCGTTTCGGCGAACAGCATTGCTGCGATCGGCGGAGAGGGTTCCGAACTTCTCATTACAACCGGCAAGGTTGGAGACGAAATCGACAAGGCCACGCTGAGCTTTGAGTACGATGACGAACTCGTCGGACAAAATGACTCGCTGCGCATCACGCAGGGCATGACCGAAGGAATTACCTTCGAGAAGTCGGGTGACGGTGTGGTTGATCTCTCCGACAACGCTATGGGCGCCGGAAAGTTGGACGTTAAAGAGGGCGGCGTTCTCTTCGGTACGGCCGATCGAGAGTCCGCATACGGTACGGCGCTCGAAATTGCAGAGGGTGCCTGGGCAGCAGGCTTCGGCGGCGTTTCTTCGCTCAAGGTTGATCTCGGCGGTTCGTTCTACGTGGGCGGCCGTTCCGGCTACAACTCTGTGCTGGCATCGACAGTCGCGAAGGTCGCAAATGAAGATCCGGCTAACAACCCGCCTACTGTCGACAACACCGCTGAGTTTGTGGTCAACGGAAGCGTCACGAACGCCGGCACGATCTATGTCGGTAACAAGAACGCTGACGGCAGCGCGCCTGCCGACAGCAGTTCGATCGGCAATGAACTCGTGATTAAGGGCGACTACAACGTCACCGCGAGTGACAAAAACGACGTAGGCACCGGCGGGATCTTCGACATGAACGCGATCATCGCGGGAGAAGATTCGGTTGCCGATCACGTTACGATTACGGGCAAGATCAATGGCAATGGCTACGTTGATGTCAACTACGACTCTACGGTGAGTACTGGCGGTACGCTTGAGTACCTCGGTCTTGTCAAGGTCGAAGGCGGTGACGATGGTGAAAGCTTGTGGCTCAAGGACGAGGTCAAGATCGGCGACCTCTGGTATCGCCTGATGTGGTCGTCCGAGCAGAACGAGTACTACCTGCAGTCGTCCGTCACCGATCCGGGTGATAAGCCCTGGGATACGGAAGACGTGGAAAACGTCAACGCCGGTACGCGTTCCGCACTGGCCTTCATGCAAGCTCAGGCGTTTGACTTGAGTCTGCGCGGACACCTCGGTGAAACGCTCTACGTGGATCCGGTGACCGGAGAACAGCGTAAGTCTTCGTTCTGGATGGTCCAGCGCGGCGATTGGACGAAGTTCTCGAACGCGAGCGGGCAGATGGATGCCGACGGCAACCTCTACACCACGCATTTGGGTACCGACCTCTTTAAGCGTGAAACCGACGGCGCAACGTTCCGTTGGGGCGTGCTTGCCGGCTTTGCCGACGGCGACTTCGATGTCTCGTCGAATGTGGACGGCAAGAGCTCGAAGGGTTCGTTCCGCGGCTACTCGGCCGGTCTGTACATGACGGCAGAGAGCAAGGCCGAAAGCGGTCCGTTCCTTGGATTGCAGTTGCGTTGGAACCGCTTCGACAGTGAAGTCGGTCAGGATGACTACGATGTCAACGGTTTGAGCATCACGGCTGAAGCCAGTTGGGATCAGCTCCTGTCCAAGGGCATTACCGACGGTGGTCGCAACTACGAATGGCGTCTGGAACCGCACGTTCGTGCGTACTGGACGAACTTCGGCGATCCGGACGATTGGACGTCGAGCTTGGGCGAAACCTACTCGTCCGACTTTGACAACGGCTTGCTGGTGCGTGTGGGTGCCCGCACGAAGATCCAGACGACATTGGGTACGGGTCCTGCTTGGCAGGCCTATGCCGAAGCCAACTGGGTTTACAACAACGGGGACTACTCCACCACGATGTCGACGAAGTACGGCGACGTCACGAGCACTCAAAACGGTGCCGAGTTTGCCGAATTCCGCTTGGGTCTCGAAGCACAGTTCACTACCAACGTGAACGTGTGGCTGGAAGGCCACCATCAGACGGGTTCGGACGACTACGAATCGACCGGCGCGATGTTCGGCTTCAAGTACATGTGGTAACGGTAGGATCAGGTTCGGCGTGAAAGCGCCGAACCTGTGTCAACAGCCTGCGGAAACTTCGAGACGAAGCGTTTTGAAGTCACCGCAGGCTTTTTTTGCCAGTCCGATGGCGCAATTGTGAAAAATGACTCGAAAAATGGGTGCGCATTTGTGAAAAGAGGTTTTGCGATGATATTCGAGCGAAAAATTTTCCAAGAAATGCTCAAGTGGAAGGAGCAGTACGCGCCGCACTACGCCTTGTTCCTCAAAGGCGCCGAACGTGTAGGCAAGACAACGCTTGCGGAGAAGTTGGGACGGAGAGCTACATCTTGATTCGTTTTGATCAAGCAGACCAAGTTCTCAAGGATTTGTTTGTCAACGGTTTGCGCGATTTGGATATTTTTTTCGCACAGCTTCAGTTCGAGTACAAGACGCAGTTGTATCGTCGAAAGTCGCTGATAATTTTGGACGAAATTCAACTTTTCCCACAGGCTCGGCAAGCTCTCAAAACGCTTTTGGAAGACGGACGCTACGACTACTTGGAAACCGGATCGCTTGCCGGTATTACAAAACGAAGCAAAGACATCCTGGTTCCGTCTGAAGAGTACACGCTCGAGGTTCACCCTCTTGATTTCGAAAAGTTCCTGTGGGTGAGCGCAGACACATTCACGATGCCGCTCATGCGAGAACACTTTGACAGCAAAAAGCCGATGGGAGTGCTGCATCAGGGCATGATGCGGTCGTTTCGCGAGTACATGCTGGCGGGCGGTATGCCGCGGGTCGTGCAGGCTTTTATCAACGGCAAGGACTACGGCGCGGCGGATTCTGAAAAGCAACGGATCTTGTCGTTCTGGCAAGATGGAATGCGCGAGCAGCGTAAGGAAAACTGCGACTACTTGCAGGCGTTCTTCGCGCACATTCCGTCAGAACTGATGCGCCGCAATAAGAGATACGTGATTTCGCATGCCACACCGAACGCGCGTTGGCGAGAATATGAGAAGCCCATTCACTGGCTGGAGGCTTCGATGATGATCGATCGGGTTTGTGCGCTCGAGAATATCGACGGGACCGATGATTTTGCCGTGGCCGATCCCGTGTTCAGGTGTTATCTCTCGGATACCGGACTTCTGGTTTCGCTTGCTTTCTCTGATCGGCCTTATTTGGAAAACGAGCTCTACAGAGCGGTTCTTCGAGACCAACTGCAGGTCAACGAAGGCATGTTGGTGGAAACGTTGTCGCGCAGTGTCTGAAGGCAAACGGACATCGTGCCTACTTCTACGCGGAGCGCTATCCGGAAACCAGAAAGACCACGATGGAAATCGACTTTTTGATTCGGCAGGGCAAAAAGATCGTTCCCATTGAGGTTAAGTCTTCGGGGTCGTCGAGCATCAAATCGCTTGTGCGCTTCAAAGAAAAGTTCGGGAAACGCATCGGGGGAGGCCATTGTTCTGCATCACGGCGAAATTAAACGGCAGGACGACGTGTGGTATTTGCCGTACTACATGGCAACGCTGCTTTGAGTCGAAAAGTCGAACGATCCGAAAGGTCGGCGTAAAATTTGCGTCAAATTCTTTAGCCCAAAAATTTCGAAGCCGTGCTTTTTTTCTCAGGAGGAGGAAAAGAGCGTGGCCGTTTTTTGTTTTGGGCCGCTTTGAACTTTTGACGAAATTGGTGCCCATATGACTGCTTGCACTGCTGCACGCCCGCGCGCGAGTAGATGGTGGCTTTCCAGACATGGCCGTAAGAGCACTGCCACCACGCTTTTTTGTGGCTGCCAGCTGTGACCATCTCCGGTGTCAGTGCGCCGTTGAGGGTCTCGTGCCACTGCTTCGCCACCAGCGGCGCTGCGGTCGCTAAGTCGTTGAATCCCGGCAGCACCTTTCGGTTGGCGCAGTAAGGACAGCCGTCGCCGCGCTGCACGAATGGCCTTTCGGACAGCGCCACCAGACTTTGCGCCTTGTGCCGGAGATCACCTGCGTAGGCAAAAGCGGCACGTTTTTTGCCGCATCCCATTCTTTCGCGATCGACGGATACTCAGCCGCAAGGGAGGTTTCCTCTGGCAGGACGTTCTTTCCCGCGCAGTACGGACACCCACTGCCCTGCGCCCGTGTTTTCACGGCGGAACGGTAGGAATGGCCCCTTGGGCATCTCCACCAGATCAGCTTGTGGCTGCCGGTCGTCACATCCTGCGGCGTCAGGGGTGCGTTCTTCTCGACGTCCCACTCTGCCGCGAGCAGCGGAAACTGCTTCACCAGGCCGCCCTGTTTAGGCGTAACCTTGCGCCCCGTGCAGTAGGGGCAGCCTGTGCCCTCGCTGCGGGTGTAAACCATGGCCTGCCATGAGTGGCCGTTCGGACATGTCCACCAGACTCTTTTGTGACTGCCGAAAGTCACATCATCCGGCGTGAGTGGTAAATTTCGCTCAATATCCCACTGGGCAAGCAAAGCAGTCTTTCCCTGTTCCGCGCAAAACGCTCGAAATGTTCGTCGGATCGTCAGCCACCCCCTCACGAAAAAAGCTCCGTTCCAGCAAAGCCGGACGGAGCAGTGACAAACGAATACATCAGTAAGGGTGCAACCGGCTGTCATAGCGTATTCTCCATTCGGAGAGGCGTTAGACCCATCTGGCTTTGCGTCGCCGCCTTTCGGCGGTTTTGCCAAAATATGAGATTTTGAGAACGGAATCTATATTCCGTATATGCAAAGGAAGCGAAACGATCTTATCGCTTCCTTTACTCGTAGCAAAATATAGCACAATCTTCCGACAAAGGCAAGGGAAATTATGATTCCAAATATAAATTATGGAGTTTACAGGGGAAAACGCACTGTAAGCTTGTGCCTCTGCACCCATTTGAGCGTTCTCGGGCGCAGACAGCTCGATCTCTGCATGCGCTTTAGTTGTGAATATAGTGGTAACTGTATTCGCTTTGGCATTTTTGCGCAACAGAATATAGATTCCGTTTTTATGATACAAGTTTTAGCTGTTCGAGCTGACGCCGATGCTCTGCCACGCTTGTGACAAGGTAAATGCGCGTCGTTTCGATGCTCGAATGCCCGAGAACATCCGCCAGCTTGACGATGTCCTTGTACGCGCGGTAAAACGCCGTCGCGAACAGGTGGCGCAGATTGTGCGGGAAAACTTTCCCTGCGTCGACGCCCGCGCGGGCGCACAGTTTTTTCATCTTTGACCAAATTTGATATCTTGACATTGCTTTGCCGCTTTTGGCGCGAAAGATCGCGCCGGAGGCGGTTTTTTGCCGCGCGGCGAACTTGAGCAGCTTGCGGCAAAGCTTGGCAGGCAGCAGAATGGTACGGATTTTACCTTTCAAAGCAATTTCGGTCTTGCCGTTTTTCGCCGCTTCGACGGTGATATACTGCACCTCGCTGACGCGAATGCCGGTGGAGCAGATGGTTTCCATCAGGAGCGCGAGACCGTGGTCACCCGCAGCTTCCACCGCGGCGACGAGACATTCATACTCTGCTCGCGTCAATCCCTGCTTGCTGTCCCTGAACAGGCGTCGTTGAATTTTGAGGAACCGCGCGCGGCAGTCCGCCCATCCGCAGAAGCGGAAGAAGCCGTTCAGCGCTGCCAGATAAGTGTTGATCGTCGACGGCACGTAGTTTTTCTCGCGCGTAGGTCGTCCTTCCAAAGGCGGATCATCTCTGGTGTAACCGCCGCGCCGCTCAGGAATGCAGCAAAGCTCAGTAAAGCACGGCGGTACTTCTCAACCGTCGCCGCGGCGCGCTCTTCATTTTCGAGGGCTTTCAAATACTCAGCAATTCTCTCGTCGGTCATATAGTATTCCATAATAAAAATACCCCTATCTCTCTTGATAGGGATATTGTAACGTATTGTCGCGGATTTCGAACAGTGAATTGCACTCCCGCAGCTATGAATATAAAAAAGAAGCCACTCTCTTGAGTGGCTTCT
>ERZ779874.2957-NODE-2957-length-13479-cov-3.245828_pt1 | contig 13479 bp, 10 predicted proteins | sample MGYA00511031_ERZ779874 | MGnify/ENA primary metagenome ERZ779874 (study PRJEB29588, sample SAMEA2156850) | human gut metagenome | biome: human gut; feature: human-associated habitat; material: faeces | place: Denmark | collected 2008/2010 ...
CGCCTGCCTGCACCCCTCGCTTACTCCCTTGACAATCATGGCCACCTTTTGCGGCACGAGCCTTGAAAGCGCAATGTAGTCGAGAAAAATCAGCGGCTTTGCCCCCTGACACACAATGTCGTTCACGCACATGGCAACGCAGTCTATGCCCACCGTATCGTGCCTGTCCAGCACAAAGGCGTATTTGAGCTTTGTTCCCACGCCGTCGGTGCCCGCCACCAGAACGTCTCCGTCCGGCTTGTCGTCAAGAGCGTAAAAACCGCCGAAGGAGCCCAAATCGCCCAGCACGCCGTCGGTGTAGGTTTCCTTGACGTATTTCTTCATGAGTCTGACCGCTTCGTAGCCTCTTTCCACGTCTACGCCCGCGCTTTTGTAATCAATCGCCATAATCAACTCCTGTCTTTTTTCCGTTTATTCAAAAATAAATTTTCCCGTCTCGTCGTCCGTCACGCTGTCGGGATAATTCCCGTCGAAGCACGCCGCGCAGAAACCGCCGCCTCCGCAGGCTGTTTTAAGACATTCGAGCGGAATATAGTTGAGACTGTCCGCGCCGATTTTTTTGCAGATGTCGTCCTTTGTGATTTTGCCGCCTACAAGCTCCTCTCTTGTCTGCATATCCACTCCGAAATAGCACGGATGACCGACAATGGGAGAACCGACAAGCATATGAATTTCCTTTGCGCCGTTTTTGCGCAGCAGGCTGATTATTTTTTTGCTTGTTGTTCCGCGCACTATCGAGTCGTCGATGAGTATAATTCTTTTGCCCTCTATGTTGCTGCGGAACGCGTTGAGCTTCAAGCTGACGGAGTTTTCCCTTACGCTCTGCGAGGGCTGAATAAAGGTTCTGCCGACATAGCGGTTTTTGCTTATTGCGTCCACCATGGGTATGCCGCTCACGTCCGAATAACCCTTTGCGCACACCAGCGCGCTGTCCGGCACTCCCGCCACAAGGTCCGCGTCGATTTTGAAAAGCTCCGCAAGCATTCTGCCGCACTTGTAGCGCGCTTCGTATACGGACACGCCGTTTAAAACCGAGTCGCTCCTGCTGATGTACACGTATTCGAAAATACAAAACTTCGGCTCGATGTTTTTTAAAAATCTGCTCTGCATTTCAAGGTTTTCGTCGATTACCAAAACCTCTCCGGGCTTGACGTCCCGCACAATCTCCGCGCCGATTGCGTCCAGAGCGCAGGACTCGCTCGCCGCCACAATCTCGCCCTCGGGCGTTTTGCCTATAATCAGCGGTTTGAGACCGTGCCTGTCGCGCACGGCTACAAGCTTGCCCTCCGCCATGACAAGCAGCGAAAACGCGCCGAGAAACTCCTCGCAGGCGGCGACTATTCCGCCCACAAGGTCGTCCTTGATGTGGTAGTTTATTCTCGCGGCAATCACCTCGCTGTCTATCGAGCTTTGAAAAATATGCCCCTTGTCCAGCATCTGCGCCTTGATTTGATTGGCGTTTACCACGTTTCCGTTGTGGGCTACCGCCATTCTGCCCTTTTTTCCGTAAAAAACCACCGGCTGAGCGTTGACTACGTTGCTCGAGCCTGTGGTGGAATATCTCACGTGACCGACAGCTACGGTTGTAGGCGGCAAAAGCTCAAGCTCCGCCTCCTTGAACACGTCGTTGACAAGCCCCATGTTTTTGTAATAAACCGCCTTGTCTTTTTGGTAGGAAACGGCGATTCCCGCGCTTTCCTGCCCTCTGTGCTGCAACGCGAAAAGTCCGAAATACACCTTTCGCGCAAGCTCCGAGCTGTCGCGGGAGATTATTCCGAAAATGCCGCAAGCTTCCTTTATGTTTCTTTCAAGCAGAATTTTTTCCGCCATTACGCCTTTTCTCCCATAAGTCTCGCAAGCACCTCTCTGTACGCCTCCTCCACGTTTCCCAAATCGCGTCTGAAACGGTCCTTGTCAAGCTTTTCGTGCGTAACGGTGTCCCAGAAACGGCAGGTGTCGGGTGAAATTTCGTCGGCAAGCAGAATTTTGCCGTGAAAACGACCGAATTCGATTTTAAAATCGACGAGGTCGATGTTTATGTCTTTGAAATAAGCGCGCATAAAATCGTTGATTTTAAAGGCTTTTTCCTTGATTTCGTCCAGCTCCCGTTTTTCGGCAAGCCCCAGCGCGAATATGTGATAATCGTTTACCAAAGGGTCTCCCAGCGCGTCGTCCTTGTAGCAAAATTCCAAAACGGCGCTTTTCAACGGCGTGCCCTCCTTCAGTCCTAGCCTTTTGCTCAGACTGCCCGCCGCGATGTTTCTCACTATGACCTCCAACGGCACGATTTCAACCTTTTTTACCAGCGCGTCCGTGTCGGAAAGTTCCCTAATCAAATGAGTTTCGATGCCGTGCTTTTCAAGCTGCGCGAACATGAAATTGGAGCATTTGTTGTTTACCGTGCCCTTGCCGGCTATTTGCCCCTTTTTCTGCCCGTTGAACGCGGTCGCGTCGTCCTTGTAGCTGACTATAACCGCGTCCGCATCATCCGTTTTGAATACCTTTTTGGCTTTGCCCTCGTACATCAATTCTCTTTTTTCCATATTTTTAAGACTCCTTTTAGTTCGTCGATAATTCTTTCAGTCCTTGCCCTGCGGCAAAACCGTTTCAAGCACGTCCAAGCGCATTCTTTCCCTGTGGGCGACAAGCCGTTTTGCAAGAGCCGCGTCGGACAACGCAAGCATCTGCGCCGCCAGAATACCCGCATTCTGCGCGCCGTTTATCGCCACGGTTGCCACGGGCACGCCGTTCGGCATCTGAACGACGGACAGCAGGCTGTCCAATCCGTCCAACGTGGAGCTTTTGACAGGCAGACCGATGACGGGCAGCACGGTGTGCGCGGCAATAAATCCCGCAAGATGAGCCGCCTTTCCCGCGGCAGCGACAATCACCTTGACTCCGCTCTCTGCCGCGTTTTTGGCAAACTCCGCCACCTCGTCGGGAGTGCGGTGGGCGCTCATGACCTTCATCTCCGCGTCCACGCCCAGCTTCCTTAAAATTTCATAAGCGGGAAGCACCGTTTCGTAATCGCTTTTGCTTCCCATGACAATAGTGACAACCGCCATAGATTCCTTTGTTACCTCCTGAAATAAATCAAAAAAGGCAATTTCGCATGACAAAGCAAGCAGAAATTGCCCAGACGGACGGCTTGAACCGTTTGCGTACTCCCCCGCAGTAACCTGCCGAATTTCCGTCAGTCATACGCAACGTAAAATACCTGTTTATTGTAGCATATCCCCGTTTCAAAGTCAACGAAAAGTAAAGCAACGACGGCGGTAAAAGTTGTTTTGACGCTTGTTTTTGCCGCAGAAAATACAACGGACCGGTTTAACCGGTCCGTTTGACAGTTGACAATGTTTCAGGCTTGCTCTGCGCCCGTTTCTTGCGCTATGTCTATATCCACGTTGAATTTAAGCTCGACAAGTCCCTTGCCGAAAACGTAAACGCTGTAAGTAAGCTCGTAGTCGCCGCTCTCGTTGTCCTCCGCAGTCGCGCCCCACTTGGGATAATATCCGAGAGTCAAATCGCTTTCGGGCGTGGTCAGACCGTATGTAACGGAGGTTTCGTCTCCCTTGACGATAACCTTTTTCGTAATAATCAAATCGGTTGCGGCAGCGCCGTCATAGGCGATTTTGAGCATATCGCTGCCGTTTTTGAGCACAACGTCATACTCGCCTTCGTTCTGCGCCACCGTGCTTTCGCCGCTCATGGCAACATTGGAAACGGTAAGGCTGCCGCTCAAAGCGCTCACGTTGATTTGGTAATCGGTATCGTTGATTTTGACGGCGCCGTCGCCCGCTTCAAAAAGCACGATAATCGCCGAGGCGTAAAGCGCTTTGGCGTTGCTGTCCCAGTACCAGACCAAATCTCTCACGAAAACGTTGTTGCCCACAGACAAAGTCACAAGCGCCTGATTGTCGTATTCCGTACCGCCCACGGTAAAGGTCTGCGGCGCAAAATCCATATCAGCAACCTTTACGTAAAAAGCGAAATTCGCGTATTCGGCTTTTACCTGGTCGAAGGTCTTGTAGGTTTTTTCGTCCCCGCCGGTAAACTTGTTGTAAATCTCTTTCGCGCTTTCCACGGCGGCGACAGCCTGCGTGTCGATTTGTCCGTTTATCGTAAGAGCCGAGTTGACCTGAACGGGAACATTTGCCGTCACGTCGGCATAATCCTTGTAGGTCACGACGACAAAGGTATCCTCCAAAGTCAGCGCTCTGTCTTCAAAAGAAAACTGCGACGTCGCGTCAAAGCTCGTGCCGTCGTTGTACTCGGCAGTGAGCACCAGTCCCGTCGCGTCGAATTTTTCTCCCGCAACGTAAACCGTCTTTTCGGGAGCCTGCTTGACGGTCAAAGAAGTCAGAGTTTTGGCAACGACGGTTACTTCAACCTTGACGGCTCTCTCGCCGTAGGATACGACCACGAACTCGTCGTCAACGGACAGAGTGGTCTTGCTGTACGACACGTTTGCCGTTACGTCCTCCTCCGAACCGTCTCTGTAAACGGCTTTGACGGAAATGCCGGCGGATTCAAACCGCTGCCCCTCGACGTAAGAAAGCTTCGCGGGTTTGCTCACAAGAACAAGCTCCGTGACAAACTTGGTGTAAACCTTTACGCTCCAAGTCGTGGTCAGCTTGGTTTCCCCTTCCGTATATGTAACGGTGATTACCTTTTCGCCTACGGTCAGCTTGTCGGGCATAACCATATCCGCAGTCATGGACACTTCCTTGGTTTTGCCGTTGCTGTAAGTAACCTTGAGTATGCCTCCGGTAACATCAAGATAGTCGTCCACGAGATAAACGGACCTGTCCGGATTTTTCACGACCTCTACCGAAACCGGGGTCGCGTCCTTGCCTTCGCACGCCGCAAGAGCAAACGTAAACGTCAGCGCGAGCAGCAAAACGACCAACAAAAGCCTTGTCTTTGATTTCATCGATTTTCCTCCCTTTTAAGTCTCTCGACTGTTACGGTGCAACCATTATAAACGAAATCGTCTCTAAGGTCAACAAAAAAACCGCGTTTGGGCGGTTCCTGTTTTTTCCTTTGCCCGACTTGACAATTAATCTCATTTTATTTTTTTCGTTTACTCACAAAAGCAAATTTTTGCTCCTCGAATATACTCTCCTTTTTCGGCTATTGTTTTGTCAGACGTCGGGTGAAAAGCTATTTCATTGTTTTGTCACACCAAAAACCGCGACGGTATGTTAAAATAATGCTCGGAAATATTCGGGACTAACCGACAGACAAGGAGACAATCAGACAATGGGTTACGAAAACAGACAGGACATACCGGTTAAATACACGTGGGATTTGTCCGCTATTTATCCAAACGAGACGCTGCTCGAAAAGGACTGCGCGGCGGCGGGCGAGCTTATCGGCAAAATCAAGAATTACGAGGGAAAGCTGAACAACGAAAAAAGCATTTACGAGTTTTTCGAGCTGACCGGAGACATCGAGGAGCTTTTTGAAAAAGCGATATGCTACACCCACATGAAAATGGACGAGGACAGCAAAAACACCGACGTTCAGGCCATGCGGGACAAAGTTATGAGCATCTACAACAAATATTCAGTCGCCACCTCGTTCGTGCAACCGGAGCTTAGCAGGCTTGACGAAAAGACTCTGGACGAAATCATGGCAAAGCCGCAGTTCAAAAAACACAATTACACCCTGCGCAGAATCAAAGCGGGAAAAGCGCACGTGCTTTCCGCCGAGGCGGAAGAGTTGCTCACAAACGCGGGAGAAGTGACGGGATATTTCCGCGAAACCTTCGGCAGGCTGGACAACGGCGAAATGGATTGGGGAACCGTCAAGGTGGACGGCGAACCTGTTGCGCTCTCTCACGGAAGTTACAGTATGCTTATGCAAAACCCCTCGCAGGAGGTCAGAAAACAGGCGTTTGAAGCCTGGTACAAAGCCTACGAAGGGAAAATAAACACCATTGCAGGTCTTTACTGCGGCAGCGTGAGACAGGACTGCTTCTTTGCAAAGGCGCGCAAATTCGGCAGCGCCATAGAAAAAGCGCTGTTCTACGAGGAGGTTGACAGAAAAGTTTACGACAACCTCATCGACAGCGTAAACAAAACGCTTCCCATGCTGCACGAATACATGGCTTTGAGAAAAAAGGTCATGGGGCTTGAAACTCTCAATATGTACGACTTGAATTATCCCATGATTCCCGCGGCAAACCTCGCGCTTGAATTCGACGAGGCTTTCGCTTTGGTAAAGGAAGGCTTGAAGCCTTTGGGCGAGGAATATCAGGGACTGCTGCAAAGAGCTTACGACGAGCGTTGGATGGACGTGTACGAAACGCCCGGAAAGCGCAGCGGCGCTTATTCCATGGGCGTGTACGGCGTTCACCCTTACGTTTTGCTCAACTACGAAAAGACGACGCACGACGTTTTCACCATCGCGCACGAGCTCGGACACTCCATGCACAGCTATTACAGCTGTCAGGCTCAGGGAAGAGAACAGAACAACTACACCATTTTCGTCGCGGAAGTGGCAAGCACCTGCAACGAAATACTGCTGCTCCGCCACCTGCTCAAAAAGGAAACGGACAAGGATATGCGCAAATATCTGTTAAGTTATCTGCTGGACACGATACGCACGACCATGTTCCGTCAGACCATGTTCGCGGAGTTCGAGGCAAAGGCGCACGAGCTGATTGAAACGGACAAACCGTTCAACTACGAAAGCCTGTCCGACATTTACTACGGGCTCAACAAAAAATACTACGGTCCCGCAGTGGAGCACAACAGACAGATAAGATACGAATGGTGCCGTATCCCCCATTTTTACAGAGGCTTTTACGTCTACAAGTACGCCACCGGCTATTCCACCGCCGTGGCTCTCAGCGAGGCCATCATCGGCATAGCCGACAAAATACTCAAAGAGGGCGAGCCGGCGGTAAAACGCTACAAGGAATTTCTCTCCACCGGTTGCAGTCTCGACCCCGTGAACGAGTTGAGAATCGCGGGTGTGGATTTGGAAACCTCCGCGCCCTTCGAGACGGTAGCCAAAATTTTCAAAGAAACTTTGGACGAACTCAAAGAGCTCTGCAAATAATTTTTCCGACGACAAGCCGCCCGCCAAGGGCGGCTTTTTCATTGTCAAAATGCTTTTTTAAACACGAAAAAGGACGCGGTAACCGCGTCCTTAAACAACGTCAATCGTTGAAAGCGTATTTCAAAACAGGCTGTCTCGCCGCTCTGACCTCGTCCACTCTGCCGATAATCGTTTTGTGGGGAGCTTCGTGCAGGCTCTGAGCGTCTTTTTCCGCAATTTGCCTGATTTCTCCCAACACTCTGATTGCTTCGTCGAGAGTTTCCTTGGTTTCCGTTTCGGTAGGCTCGAACATCAAATCCTCGTGCACAATCAGCGGGAAGTACATTGTGGGCGGATGTATGCCGTAATCAAGCATTGCCTTTGCAACGTCCATGGCGGAAACTCCCTTTTCGTGTTTGAGATTTTCCAAAGTCAGCACGAATTCGTGCATACACACTCTGTCGTAAGCAACGGGATAAAACTCTTTGAGTCCCTCCATGAGATAATTTGCGTTGAGCACGGCTTTCTGCGCGGCGTCCTTTATGCCCTCCGCGCCCAACGTATCGATATAAACCGCGGCGCGCAGCGCGACAAGGAAATTGCCGTAAAAGCACTTTACCTTGCCTATCGATAATGACTCGTCGTAGCCCTCGGGCTTTTTCCCGAATACGGGCGCGGGCAGGAAGGACGCAAGAATCTTTTTGCAGCCGACGGGACCGCTTCCCGGACCGCCGCCGCCGTGGGGCGTACTGAATGTTTTGTGCAGATTGAGGTGTATTACGTCAAACCCCATGTCTCCCGGACGCACCACTCCCATAACGGCGTTGAGATTGGCTCCGTCATAGTAGCACAGCCCTCCCGCTTTGTGCACGATTTCGGTTATTTCCAGTATGTTTTTGTCAAACAAGCCAAGCGTGTTGGGGTTTGTCAGCATAAGCCCCGCAGTGTCCTCTCCAACAAGGGATTTTAGCGCGTCTATATCCACGCCGCCTTCCGCGTTGCTTGGCACGGAAACTATTTCAAAACCGCACATATGCGCGCTTGCGGGGTTTGTGCCGTGCGCCGAATCGGGCACCAGAATCTTTTTGCGTTTCAGGTCGTTTCTGTGCTCGTGATATTTTTTGACCAGCATCATGCCGGTAAATTCGCCGTGAGCGCCTGCGGCGGGTTGAAGCGTAATGGCGTCCATACCCGTGATTTCGCACAGCTTGTCGGAAAGCCCGTCCAAAACCTCGACGCAGCCCTCAGCGTTTTCAAAGCCCTGCAAAGGATGTACGCGCGTAAAGCCCGACAATGCCGCCACGGCGTCGTTGACGCGGGGATTGTACTTCATCGTGCAGCTGCCGAGCGGATAAAAGCCGTCGTCCACGCCGTGAGCCTTTTTGCTGAGCGCGGTGTAGTGACGGATAACGTCTATTTCGGACACTTCGGGCAGTCTCGCCTCCTGCGCGCGGCGGGGCGCGTTTAAAGCGACCGCGGGCACGTCGCACTCGTCCAAAAGCACTCCCGTCCTGCCCTTTACGGATTTTTCAAAAATCAACATTTCATTTCACCTCCGCGAAAGCGTCCGCAACCGCGTCGAGTGCGCACTTGGACGCTTTTTCCGTCGCGCACCACACCGACGTGCCGTCGTCAAGACGCAAACCGCCGAGTATGCCCTTTGCGGCAAGCGCCTTTTCCAGCCTTTCGTCGTATTTGTCCGTTTCGATGGCAAATTCATGGAAAAACTCGCCGTCGAATTTAAGCTTCACGCCTTTGACCTCGGTCAGACGTTTTGCAAGATAATGCGCTTTGGAAACGCACTGCTCCGCAACCTGTCTCATGCCCTCGCGTCCCATAACGGCAAGGTAAACGACCGCCGTCAGGGCGCACAGCGCTTGGTTGGAGCAAATGCTGCTCAACGCCTTTTCGCGCCTGATGTGCTGCTCCCGCGCTTGAAGCGTGAGTACGTAAGCGGTTTTTCCGTTTTTGTCGACGGTCTGTCCCACCACTCTGCCGGGCATTCGTCTGCTCATCTTGGAGTCGCAGGTGAGGATTCCCAGATAAGGACCTCCGAAGGCAAGCGGCATACCCAAAGGCTGACCGTCGCCCACGGCAATATCCGCGCCGCACTCCTTTGGCGTAACAAGCACCGTTGCGGAAACGGGATTGAATATGTAAACAAACTTGGCTCCCTTTTCGTGCGCCTTGTCTCCCACCGCCTTCATGTCCTCTATCAATCCGAAGAAATTGGGCGACTGCGCCACCACGCACGCGGTGTTGTCGTCCAAGGCTTTTTCCAGCGCGTCAAGGTCGGCAAGGCCGTTTTTGTGGGGAATTTCCACCAATTCGAAGCCCGAAGCGTAGGCGTAAGTTTTTGCCACGGCAACGGTTTCGGGATTGACCTGTCCCAGGCGCTTGGGAACCAGTTCACCGAACACAATGGAGAAGTAAGTGACAAGCACCACCACCGTCACGATGCCGATGAGTTTTGAAGTTTCCGGCGAAATGCCGAAGCCCATCAGAAAATCCGCAAGGGGTTTTGCAAGTGCCGACTCGCCCACAATACCGGAGAGAATGCCGATGGAGGTGATCCCCACCTGAATGGTGGAAAGCGCCCAGGTCGGGTCACTCTGGAGTTTCAACGCTGTATCGGCCCTCTTGTCTCCGTCCTCAGACATCACCTGCAGACGCGCACGGCGGCTCGTGACGAGCGCAATTTCGCTCATCGAAAAAACGCCGTTGAAAACAATCAGCGCAAAGAGCATTAATACATCAAACCAACTGCCCATGGCAAAAGAAAATCCTCAAAAATCAAGAGTTTTGAATTGTATGGAAAATTTGTTTGCTGACGCTTAGGAACAAACCGAAGTTGTGTTGCGAAGCATTGCGGTCGTCAGCGTTCACATCAAAGGTGCGAAAAAGCCCCGACCGGCAACGCACCGGAAGGGACTTCGTAATCAGACAAGCTGCATCGCTTCTTAGAACGGCAGCTTCATGCCCGGAGGCAACGGCATGCCGGCCGTGGCTTCACGCATCTTCTGCTGAGCGGCGGCTTCAGCCTTGTGAGCAGCGTCATTGATAGCCGCGGCGATCAGATCTTCGAGCATTTCCTTGTCGTCTTCGGAGCCCGAAAGCAGACTCGGATCGATTTCGACGCGCTTGGCCTCGTGCTTGCAGGTCACTGTGATCTTCACCATACCGGCACCGGCTTCGCCCGTCACTTCGATGTTGGCGAGCTCGGCCTGAGCACGTTCCACATTTTTCTGCATTTTCTGAGCCTGAGCGAGCAGACCGGAAAAATTGCCTCTCATTTTGATTTCACCTATTGAGTCGTTTGAAAAAAATCAGTTATCGGCTTTTCGAACCGACGTTTCATCGAGTTCGCCGTCAAGCACACGCAAGCATTCTTGCACAAACGGATCGCTCTTAAAGGCTTCGATCATCGCCAGTCGCGCGGCGCGTCGCTCGGACTCCTCCCAAAGCGACAACGTCGGATGCGACTTGCCGTCGTGCTCCTGAGCGTCGAACTTCACCTGAAAACTCTCACCCTTAAGACGCTTCATCGCCCCTTCGATCAGATGCACTACATCAGGCGTGAGCAGCATACGGCTTCTCGGACGCAACAGCACATGATCATCGGTCAACTCCAACACGACGCTGCCGGCAGCCACTTCACGCGGCAGAGCCGTCAGCCCCGAGGCACACACAAGTTTTCGCCAGTTAGAAAGCAGTTCGTCGGGATGAATCTCTATCGGAGGAAGAATCGCCGGCCCCCTGCTGGTGCGCACTCTTCTAACCGGCTCAGCGCTCTCCCCGGCCGGACTCCTGAGGCGGCAGATCCGCCCAGGGCGGTGCCGCGTCGGCCGCGATTTCAGGCGGCACGTCCTCATGCGGAATTTCAGGCGGCATCGCGTTGTCGGCAACATGTGCCTTAGGTGCTTCGCGAGTCGGTTCGGATTTTTTCTCGGGCACCTTGCTGCCGGGAGCAAAACCGGCTGGCTTAAAGGCAAGCATACGCAAAATGGCCATCGTAAAGCCTGCGTACTCGTCCGGAGCCTGGGCCATATCGGCACGCGCCTGCAAAAGGATCTGGTAGTCGAGTTGCACTTCTTCAGGCGTCATGCTGCCTGCGAGCTTGCGAATGCGTGCAAGCGCAGAGTCGCTCTCGGTAAGCGCATCCGGCACGCGTTGCAAAATAGCAATGCGGTGCATGAGGCTAGCCCAGTCACGCACAGCTTGACCGTAACTCACGCCGTCCAATCCGATCTGTCGAGCCGTATCAAGCGCCTCCTTGGCCCTGCCTTCGAGCACCATTTCGGTGAGGTCGCACAGCACGTCGGAGTCCATCACGCCCAGCATCGCACGCACTTTCTCAAGCGTCACATCACCCGCGCAGAATGCAATCGCCTGATCCAGAAGCGACAAGCCGTCACGCATCGAACCACGGGCGGCACGGGCGAGCAGATCCAATGCGGCAGTTTCAGCAAGAATGCCTTCTTGCTGCATCACGTGCTGCATATGGCCGGAAACGGCCGCCGGAGACATATTCTTCAAATTGAACTGCAGGCAGCGAGAAAGCACCGTCACAGGGACTTTCTGGGGATCAGTCGTTGCGAGAATGAACTTGACGTATTCCGGCGGCTCCTCCAAGGTCTTTAGCATCGCATTGAAGGCATGCGTCGTGAGCATGTGCACTTCGTCGATCATGTAGACCTTGTAACGGGCATTGGAGGGCGCATACATGGCGCGCTCCAGAAGCTGCGTCATTTCTTCGACCGAGCGGTTACTTGCCGCGTCGATTTCAATGTAGTCGACGAATCGCCCCTCGTCGATGGCTCGGCACGCCTCGCATTTTCCGCAGGGATGGGATGTCACGCCCCCCTTGCCATCTTCGCCGACACAATTGAGGCACTTGGCCAAAATACGCGAAAGCGTCGTTTTGCCCACACCGCGCGTACCGGTAAAGAGATAGGCGTGATGAAGACGATTTTCGTCTAAAGCATGCTTTAAGGCGGCAACGACATGTTCCTGCCCGACCATGCTCTCGAAGTCATGGGGGCGCCACTTTCGGGCGAGAACCTGATAGCTCATGGGAAGATCTAACCGAACAAAAGAATGGAGAGACGCCGCCAGCTTAGGAACTGCTTTCACGGCGAATCGGTCGGTCAATTATAAGGAAGCACAGAAACGAATTCGGCGAGCCTTATCCTCGGCACTAAGAGTATTCCGCCGTGGCTGCTTCGTTCCCGACCTGACCAGGTTAGCAGAACTCTTATGCGAGGGGACCCGCCGAATTGCGCATTGTAGCGAAAAAGCGGCACGCAGGAAAGAGCGCGATGCCGCCTTTGCAGAAAATTCGTGATATTGGGGCGATTACTTGGCTTCGGAAGCTTTTTCCTCACCCTTTTTGTCGCTCTCCAGACCAGCAAGCTTTTGCAACTGTGCAATCATCTGCGCCTGCTGCTGACGCTCAAGCTGGCGAATCTTAACAACATAAGGATCGTCTTCACCCGGCACCACACCGTAAGCCATAAATTGGGAATGCAACTGTTCGCGCTGCTTCTTCGTTTCCTTCGTCGAACGGGCGGGAACCCCCACCACCGTCACGTTTTCTGGTACTTCATGCACCACAACGGCGTTGCTGCCGATGCGTGCGTTGTCACCCACGGTGAATCCGCCGAGAATCTTGGCACCGGCGCCCACCACAACTCCTTTTCCAAGCGTCGGATGGCGCTTCTGTCCGCGGCCGAGACTGACGCCGCCCAACGTCACGCCGTGATAGATCGTGCAGTCGTCGCCTACGACAGCCGTTTCCCCAATCACCACCCCCATACCATGGTCAATGAAGACGCGACGGCCGATACGTGCAGCCGGATGAATTTCAATGCCGGTACAAAAACGCCCCACGTGGCTGACCCAGCGGGCAAAACCGTACCAGCCCTGAATCCAACACCAGTGAGCGGCGCGATGAAATGCCAGCGCATGCAAGCCGGGATAACTGAAAATCACCTGCATCGGACCAAGCGCTGCCGGGTCTCGCTCGAGAATGGTCCGCATGTCTTCCTTAATGCGCTCAAACATTTGCTTCGTATCCTTTTTTTTCTGTCGGTGTTGGTTTCGGGCAAACGGCGCGATTGACACGCCGATCCTGCACCTGATTTTGATTGTACCGCAGGCTTGCCCGAGGCCTGAAGCTTCAGGAGAGCTTTTGGCTTAACTTTGGTTCTTTTCCGAAACCAAAGGCTTTTTTCGTCCGGCTCTCAGATGTCTCGGGCAAATGATCGCCGCACAAATGCCTCGGAGTAAATCGACTTCGGATTGCGTCAGCAGCGCGCGAGAGAAAATACTGCGGCTCATCGCCATGAGATTCTTTGGCTCCTCGGGTTTATGTGCGCCGCAGGCCGTCATCGCCTCCTCCCAGTGCCGCATCAGCCCTTCGACGGCGGCGGC
>ERZ779874.2965-NODE-2965-length-13439-cov-11.470861_pt1 | contig 13439 bp, 10 predicted proteins | sample MGYA00511031_ERZ779874 | MGnify/ENA primary metagenome ERZ779874 (study PRJEB29588, sample SAMEA2156850) | human gut metagenome | biome: human gut; feature: human-associated habitat; material: faeces | place: Denmark | collected 2008/2010 ...
TTGCTCCGGAACTGAACGACCGTATGCTGGCGGATTTTCTGGATATGGAAAGCTCTGTGATCGTGTCCATGCACATTCAGTCCGTGGATCAGGTCAAGGCCATCAAGACCATCAAGCGCAAAATTACCGATCTTGATAAGATGAAAATCGAGGAACAGAAAAAGGCCATCCGCGCCGGGTACGATATGGATATTATCCCATCAGATCTCGCCACCTACGGCAATGAAGCGAAAAAGCTCTTGCAGGAGCTTCAGAGCCGGAACGAGCGTATGTTTCTTCTGACCTTCATCATTCTGAACACCGCAGGTTCCATGCAGCAGCTCAAAAATAATGTGTTTCAGGCCAACTCCATTGCGCAGAAATACAACTGCCAGTTGACGACATTGGACTTCCGGCAGGAAGAAGGGCTGATGAGCAGCCTCCCGCTGGGGCTGAATGAGATCACCATCCAGCGCGGGCTTACAACCTCCAGCGTTGCCATTTTTGTGCCGTTTACCACCCAGGAATTGTTCCAGACCGGCAAAGAGGCGCTGTACTGCGGCATCAATGCCCTGAGCAATAACCTCATCATGGTAGACAGAAAGCTCCTGAAGAATCCGAACGGCCTGATTTTGGGCACGCCCGGTTCCGGCAAGAGCTTCAGCGCCAAGCGTGAGATCGCAAACGTCTTTCTGGTGACGGACGACGATATCATCATCTGCGATCCGGAGGCGGAATACGGCCCACTGGTGGAGCACCTGCACGGGCAGGTTATTAAAATCTCGCCTACCTCTACGGACTATATCAATCCCATGGACTTGAACCTCAACTATTCGGACGATGAAAATCCACTGTCGCTGAAATCCGATTTCATTCTCAGCTTGTGTGAGCTAATTGTGGGCGGCAAGGACGGCCTTATGCCGGTAGAAAAGACCATCATCGACCGCTGTGTGCGGCTGGTCTATCGGAACTATCTCAATGACCCGCGCCCGGAGAACATGCCCATCCTCGGTGATCTCTATGAGGAGTTGCGGAAACAGGATGAGAAGGAAGCGCAATACATCGCAACGGCGCTGGAAATCTATGTCACTGGCTCCCTCAATGTTTTTAACCACCAGACCAATGTAGATGTTCACAGCCGCGTCGTGGCGTATGACATCAAGGAATTGGGCAAGCAGCTCAAGAAAATCGGCATGTTGATCGTCCAAGACCAGGTATGGAACAGAGTGACGGTCAACCGTGAGGCGCACAAATCCACACGCTACTACATCGACGAGATGCACCTTTTGCTCAAAGAGGAGCAGACGGCAAGCTATACCATTGAGATTTGGAAGAGATTTAGGAAATGGGGCGGGATGCCGACTGGAGTCACCCAAAACGTCAAAGATCTGCTCTCTTCCAGAGAAGTGGAGAATATCTTCGAAAACTCGGATTATATCTATATGCTCAATCAGGCCAGCGGAGACCGGCAGATTCTTGCAAAGCAGCTCAATATCTCCCCGCACCAGCTCTCGTATGTCACCCACTCCGGTGAAGGCGAGGGCCTTTTGTTTTATGGGAATATCATTCTGCCCTTCGTAGACCGTTTTCCCAAGGACACGGAGCTGTATCGGGTACTCACGACAAAGCCGCAGGAAGTATCTTCCTGACCGCAGCAAGGAGGACAGACGAAACATGGATAATAAACTGATGACCTTTGAAAACGCGGCCTTTGGCAAAATCCGAACGCTGACCATCGACGGTGAACCGTGGTTTGTGGCAGTCGATGTGTGCCGGGCGTTGGAGATTGGGAATCCCACCGATGCTATGCGTCGTCTGGATGCAGACGAGCGCACCCTCGTTTCAATCGAGGGTGCCAGCAACGGGCTTCCGGTAAACGCTGTGAACGAACCCGGCCTCTATACCTTGATTCTCGGTTCCCGCAAGCCGGAGGCAAAGGCGTTCAAGCGCTGGATCACCCACGAGGTCATTCCGGCGATCCGCAAGTACGGCGGGTATATGACGAAATCCCTGTTGGAGCAGGTGCTGGAGAATCCCAATCTAATCTATGAGTTTGCACGCCGGATGCTGGAAGAACAGCAGAAAAACGAGCGGCTGCGGCAGGAGCTTGACCGCGCCAAGCCCAAGGCGGATTACTACGATGCGTTCATCCACCCGGAAAGCTGCACCAATATTCGCGCCACGGCAAAGGAATTGAAGGTGCCGGAAAAGATGTTCACCGCTTTTCTTATCCGCAAGCGCTACCTTTACCGCGCCCCTTCCGGCGGACTCATGCCCTATGCCAAAGCAGCGGATGACGGCCTGTTTTTCGTAAAAGATTACATCGCCGTCAACGGGCATCAGGGGGTGTACACGCTGGTGACGCCCAAGGGCAAGGCGCTGTTTCTTTCCATGCTGGGTGAGATCGCATAAAAGAATCCATTTCCATGAGAGTGAGGTGATGTTCTATGGCAAAACGTGCACCCAGGCTGCAATTTACCGAGGAGGAGCGTGCATCCCCGGAGCTTGCACCTGCCATCCAGAAAGCAGACAAACAAATCAAGAAGCTGGAAAAGGCCGAAGCGAAGGTTCCGAAGAAAGAGGTTAAACAGCGTGTTGTGGATTCCGATGGGAAGATCACGACACGCCTTTCTTTTGAGGAAAAGAAGCCGCCCTCCAAGCTCAGCCACGCGGCGAAGGTTTCCGGTGACACGGTGCTGCACGGTGTTCACCGGAAAGTGCGGCAGAGCAATGACGGCGACAACGCCGGTGTGGACGCTGCCAATACACTGACGGAAGATGCCGAGAGTGTCTATCAGGTGGGGCGTGAGATTCATCACGCCCACGAGCTTCAGCCATACCGCAAGGCGCACCGGGCGGAGAAAAAGGCAGACAAGGCCAATGTGAAAGCGCTGAATCAGGAGTTTTCGCAGCAGAACGGCGGCTTTTCCTCCAATCCGTATTCCCGCTGGCAGCAGAAACGCGCGATCAAGCGGGAGTACGCCGCCACAAAAGCCGGGCGTGGCACAGCGAATACAGTCAAAGCGTCGGAAATTACGAAAAAAGCGGCAGAGAAAAGCGCAGAGGCCGGAAAGAAAGCCGGTGAGTTTGTTGCCAAGCACAAGAAAGGATTCCTTATTGTCGGCCTGATTGCAGCGGTTTTCCTGTTGTTCACCAACCTGTTTTCCTCCTGCTCTCTGATGTTCCAGGGCGCAAGCTCTTTCATTGCCGCTTCCACCTATCCGTCTCAGGATGAGGATATGCTGGCGGCAGAAGCACAGTATTGTGCTATGGAAGCAGAATTGCAGGCAAGGCTGGACAACTACGAAGCCGAACACGATTATGACGAATACCATTATGAGCTGGACGACATCGAACACGATCCCTATGTCCTGATTTCTGCAATTACTGCACTGATGGGCAGAGAATGGACGATCTCGGAGGTCGGCGGGATTCTGGATATGCTGTTTGAAAAGCAGTATATCCTTACGGAGACCGTGGAAACGGAAACCAGATACCGCACGGAGACAAGAACCGGCAGCTACACCTATTATGACTATGAGCTGGAGGATTGGGTCATAGAGGAGTATGAATACGATGTGGAGGTGCCGTACACCTATTACATCTGTACCGTCAAACTGGAAAACTTTAACCTCAGTCATGTTCCGGTCTACATCATGTCGCAGGAGCAGCTTTCCCTCTATGCCATGTACATGGGCACTCTGGGCAACCGGCCTGACCTGTTCGGAAGCTCTTCCTATGTCGGCAGGTATTATGGAAGTGAGTATCCAAAGTATGAGATTCCACCGGAAGCATTGGAGGACGAACAGTTCGCCGCCATCATCAAGGAAGCGGAAAAGTATCTTGGGTTCCCCTACGTCTGGGGCGGCAGCTCACCGTCTACATCCTTTGACTGTTCCGGCTTCGTTTCATACGTCTACAACAACTGCGGCCTCGGCTGGAGCTTTGGCCGTCTGGGCGCGGAGGGGCTGCGGCAGATATGCGCCTATGTTTCCCCAGCAAACGCAAGGCCCGGAGACCTGATCTTTTTCCAGGGAACGTATGACACCACCGGCGCGTCCCACGTCGGCATTTATGTGGGAAATAATACCATGCTGCACTGCGGCGACCCCATTCAGTACAGCGACATTACTTCATCTTACTGGCAGCAGCATTTCTATCAATTTGGCCGTCTGCCATCACCATAAGGAGGAACTATGAACCCGAAAATCAGCAAACTCAAAGCGGAACGAGCGAAGAATGACGGGAAAATCGCCATGCTCCAGTCCCGCAACCGTGAGATCGACGAGGATATCATTAAGCTGGAAAATGAGGATATCGTCGGCCTTGCCCGTGCCACCGGCATGACGATGGAAGAGCTGGCGCAGTACCTCATGCATATCAAAAAGGGCGGTTCGCCGTTTTGCAGCACACAGAAGGAGGATATGGAAAATGCACCTGAAGAAAACTAAGAAAACCCCGCGTATGTTCCGCATGATTGCGCTGATGCTCAGCCTTGTGCTGGTGTTTTTCACCATGACCGGCATGGCGCTTGCGGAAGAAGGGACAGACGTGTCCGATGCCGCGCCTGACAGCACCCTTGAAATTGTGGAGACAGAATTGGAGGTAGAACCCGAACCCACAGAAGAACCTCCTGCCGAGACTCCCGGTGCAGAGGAAACGCCGGAACCCACGCCGGAGTCGGAAGACCCCTCTATCCCACCGGAACCCACGGACAAGCCTGCGCTGGAACCGGATTATGAGCTGGACGCAGAAATCCCGACTGGCTGGCACAATGCGCCGGTTACGATCACCGTTCGCCTGATTGATAAAAACAATACCGGCTGGGTCAAAATCGAGGCTGCATTCAGTAATGAGGATGACGCTGAACGCTTTGATGTAACGGAAGAATGGAATGAATACGGTTATTTGGAACGCACGATGCCGGATAACGGCACCGTGTATTTCTATATCACCGATCCGATGGGCGTTGAGCATGAGCTGCCTCTGGATGTGTTCTGCATGGACTTTGAAGCACCCACGCTCCGTGCAGGTATCAACGGCACGCTCCTGCACGTGGAAGCCAACGATGCGCTTTCCGGCATTGCTGCGGTTTTTGTCAATGACGAGTTATACACAACCCTCGAAGATGGCGAGCTGAATGTCCGTATTGATAATCTGAGGGACGACGCCTATCTCTACATCGACGCGCTGGACAATGCCGGGAACTGGACGGACTATGTTGTACTTGCCAATCCGTTCTACGAAGAAGAACCGGAACCGACGCCCACACCCACGCCGGACACCGGCGATGATGAGCACGACGAGCATTGCCCCACAGACTGCGACTGCCGCAAGAATAATACGTCCGGCAGCAGCTCCGGCAGCTCATTCGGGGGCAGCAGCGGCGGTGCATCCTCTGTAAGTGGCGGCAGTAAAAATGCAGGCTCGTCTGCACAGACCCCGGCATCTTCCGAGGCTCCGGCTCCCACCACGGAACCCATCACGAAAGAGGACGGCACCGGCTTTACGCAGAACGGCAATTCCGTCACGCGCGATCTGCTTTACGACAAATACAGCAACAAGCAGTTTATCACCATCGAGACCCGCAACGGAGAGACCTTCTATCTGGTGATCGACTACGATAAACCGCTGGACGAGGAGGGAGAGCGTTATGAGACCTATTTCCTGAATCTTGTGGATGAGGCCGACCTGCTGGCTTTGGTGGAGGGCGACAAGCAGACGCCGGTCTGCTCCTGCACGACGAAGTGCGAGGCCGGAGCCGTCAATACCTCCTGCGAGGTCTGCAAAACGAACATGACAGAGTGTACCGGCAAGGAGAAGGTCGTGGAAAAAGTACCGGACACCACGTCGGAGCCGGAGATTGAGCCGGAACCTGAAAAGAAATCCAGTGGGGGCGCTGTGGCGCTCCTGCTCCTGCTGCTTCTGGGCGGTGGCTTCGCGCTCTATTGGTTCAAATTCCGCAAGAAAAAGCCGGATGCCAAGGGGCCGGTCGATCTGGATGATTACGACTACGGTGAAGAGGACGACGGCGAGGAATACGAGACGGAGCCGGATGAAGGCGAGAGTGCAGATGCGGCGCAGGATGAAGAATAAGAGGTAATGATTATGGAAAAAGCGTACAAGTTGGTAATTTCGGAAAAGCCCTCTGTTGGAAAATCCATCGCCGCCGTTCTTGGTGCCAATGAGCGCAAGGACGGCTATTTTATGGGCAGCGGCTATATCGTGTCCTGGTGTTTTGGGCACCTGGCCGAACTGGCCGAAGCCGCTGCCTACGATGAAAAGTACGCCAAATGGCGCTACAACGATCTGCCCATCCTGCCGGAGAGCTGGCAGTATTCCGTTGCCAGAGACAAAGCCAAGCAGCTTGCCCTGCTCAACACGCTCATGCACCGGGAGAACGTGAGCGAGGTCGTCAATGCTTGCGATGCCGGGCGCGAGGGCGAATCCATCTTCCGCACGGTCTATCTGCTCAACAAATGCGACAAGCCCATGAAGCGCCTGTGGATCTCGTCTATGGAAGATACGGCGATCCGCAAGGGCTTTGAAACGCTCAAAGATGGCAGCGCATACGATGATCTCTATGCGTCGGCACTTTGCCGCAGTAAGGCCGACTGGCTGGTAGGCATTAACTCCACGCGGCTTTTCTCCGTTCTCTATCACCGCACGCTGAATGTTGGGCGTGTGGTGTCTCCCACGCTGGCGCTGATCGTACAGCGGGAAGCGGAAATCGACGCTTTCAAGCCGGAGCCGTTCTATACGGTCACGCTGGGGCTTCCGGGGTTTGATGCTGGCAGCGAACGCATGAAGAATAAGCCGGAAGCCGAATCCTTGCAGAAAGCCTGCGGCGGTCAGATGGCAGTGGTAAAGGCGGTCGAGCGCAAGGACAAAGCTGAAAAGCCGCCTGCCCTTTACGACCTCACCACCTTGCAGCGCGACGCCAACCGGATTCTTGGCTTTACCGCCCAACAGACGCTGGACTACCTCCAGAGCCTTTATGAAAAGAAGCTCTGCACCTATCCTCGCACCGACAGCCGGTATCTGACCTCGGATATGGCAGACGGTTTGCCAGCGCTCGTAAGCAACGTGGCAGCGACGATGCCGAAGGTGGGCGGCATCACGATTCATGTGAACGCTGCGCAGGTCATCAACGATAAAAAGGTCTCCGATCACCACGCGGTCATTCCGACAGCCAATTTGAACGAAAATGCACTTGCGGGCTTGCCTGCCGGGGAGCGTGCTGTGCTGGAATTGGTCGCCCTGCGCTTGCTCTGTGCCGTCTCACAGCCCCATGAATACACGGAAACGGCGGTAACGCTGGAATGTGCCGGGCACAGCTTCAGCGCGAAAGGCCGCACGGTCATGAATCCCGGCTGGCGGGCGCTGATGGAAGCGCATTACTCCGGCAAAGGTGAGAATGAAACTTCGGATGCGGCAAAGGCACTGCCGCCCGTGGACGAAGGACAGACCTTTACGGTTCATTCTGCCGCCGTTAAAGAGGGCAAGACGACACCGCCCAAACACTATACCGAGGATACGCTGCTTTCTGCAATGGAGGTCGCCGGTGCGAAAGAAATGCCCGAAGATGCTGAACGCAAAGGGCTTGGGACGCCTGCCACCCGCGCGGCCATTCTGGAAAAGCTGGTGGCCACCGGCTTTGTGGAGCGCAAAAAGAGCAAGAAGACGGTGAGCCTGATCCCGACTCACGCCGGTATTTCCCTGATTACCGTACTGCCGGAACAGCTTCAATCGCCCCTGATGACCGCCGAATGGGAGCACCGGCTCAAGGAAATCGAGCGCGGCGAAGAAGCTCCGGAAACCTTTATGCAGGGTATCCGCGATATGGTATGTGAGCTGGTCAAGACCTATAAAACGGTGCTGGGAGCCGACGTGCTGTTTCCGTCCGGAAGAGCGGTCGTCGGAAAATGCCCGCGCTGCGGCAGTGATGTTACAGAGAGCAAAAAGGGCTATTTCTGTGAGCGGAATGACTGCCATTTTGGCCTTTGGCGCGATAACCGTTTTCTTGCCGCGAAGAAAATCAATCTGACAAAGAAGATGGCAGAGACGCTGTTGAAAGACGGAAAAACCTATGCCAGCGGCATCTTTTCGGAGAAAACCGGCAAGACCTACGATGCTTATATCGCTCTGGAGGACGATGGCACGAAGACGGCCTACCGGCTGGAATTTGAAAGAGGGAAAGCGAATGGAAAACAGTATTTATAAAATGCGTGCGGCGCACCTGATCCTGTCAGCAACTCTCACCATGCAGGGTGAGAACGCTCCCACTTTCAGCGCCCATTGCGACACCATCGACAATCTGTGTGAAACGGTTATGTCCGTCTTTGAGAAGCTGGGATATCGGGATCGGACGGTTTTGGGTATGCGTCTGGGCTTCGATCCCCATAAAGGATTTGTGCCCACGAAAGTGTGCAAATATCTGGAGATTGCGACTGCCTTTGAAATGACCCTTGCCTCGTCGGCCAGCCGCCTTTTTCACAGAATCTGCCGTCGGTTTGCCGCTTCCATGCTGGAGGTAGGGCGATGAGACTGGAACCTTCAGAGCGTGAGACCATCATCCTGTTTTCGGATGCGGACGATACCGCCAGCGTGTACACCTTCGATAAAAAGCTCAAAGCTCGGCTCAAGGAGCTGCATCGACGTCAGCCGGATAAAATCTATCCGGATAACAAGGGACGCTCCGGCTCTGCCTGCTTCATCGTACCGAAAAACTGCATCTCTATCCGGGAGCCGTACAGTGAAGCGCGCCGCCGCGCCGCCAGTGAGCGTGCCAAGCAGGCCGGGTACAAGCCTCCGGTCAGGGGCACCGTCCCCAAATCCGAATAAGCCTCATGCCCCTGCGAGGATTTCCACATCTCCGCAGGGGCTGATCACATGCAGGGATTGTAATCCCGGAAAGGAGCGTATATGGCAGAAAAGCAGTCTAACAAGGACAGGCTCAAAGAGATCACCGACAGCATTGAAAATGGTATTAAAGAGCTGTTTGAAAGCGAAAAGTACAAGAATTATCTTCGCACCATGAGCCGGTTCCACAAGTACAGCGTCAATAATACCATGCTCATCTATATGCAGAAGCCGGACGCCACCGTCGTTGCCGGTTTCAACAAGTGGCGCGATCAGTTCGGGCGTAATGTGCTCAAGGGCGAAAAAGGCATCAAGATCATTGCCCCGACGCCGTACAAAAAGAAAATCGAGGAAGCAAAACTCGACCCGGACACCAAGCTCCCCATGCTGGATGCTGACGGCAAGGCCATCATGGAAGAAAAGGAAATTAAGATTCCGATGTACAAGCCGGTCACAGTTTTTGATGTGAGCCAGACGGAGGGCAAGCCTTTGCCGCAGCTTGCCGACGATCTTACCGGCAGCGTGCAGAATTATGAGGTCTTCATGGAGGCGGTGAAGCGCAGTGCGCCGGTTCCGGTCTTTATGGAGAATATGACCGGCATGGACGGGTATTACGACGACGAGAATCGGCGCATTGCCGTCCGCACCGGCATGAGCGAGGTACAGACGGTATGCGCGGCGATCCATGAGATTGCACATTCCCTTCTGCACAGTCATTCCAAAGAGACCAATGAGCTGACACCCAGTTGGAAAGTAGTTATGGTCAGCGAAGGTGGCACAAAGCGCGATTTCAGCTCCGGCTTCAAAACCGAGGCAGAAGCGAAACATTTTGCCGAAGCGGAAAACTGGCGTTATCTGGACGAAAATCGGTTTGAATGGCGTTTGGAAGTTGAAGAAGACTTGAGTGCTGTAAAGACCGCAGCACTCTCCCGCAATACAGAGGAAGTGCAGGCAGAGAGCATTTCCTATGCCGTCTGCGCCTATTTCGGCATTGAGACCGGCGAGAACAGCTTCGGCTATATCGCTACATGGTCTAAGGGCAAGGAGCTGCCGGAGCTGAAAGCATCGCTGGAAACCATCAACCACACGGCATCCGGACTGATTACAGACATTGACCGGAATTACAAGATGCTGATGAAAGAGCGCGGTCTGGATAAGGAGCCTGAGAGCCTTGCTGCCGAGCCAGTGCAGGAGATCACGGTGCAGGAGCCGGAGCCGGTCAGCGCACCGGATAATGGCTCCGTCCCTGACCCGGCGATTTCTGTGGAGAGCATGAACGCATACGGCTACACAGATTCCAATATGCTGCCGCTGACAAAGGAGCGTGCGCTGGAACTCATGGAGCGCGACGTGACTGTGTATATGCTTCACACCGACAACACCGAGGCCATGGCGTTTGATGCCGACGAAATCCGCAGCTTTGACGGTATTTTCGGCGTGGAAGCTTCCGAATGGGGGACGGTCAAAGGCCGCTTCGTGCCGCAGGACTATGAGAAAGCGTTCCTTGATAACCCTGCCGACAGCTTTGCCATCTATCAGCTTCGGGATAATGACGACACGGTGCAGCTCCACTATATGAACTCCGAGTATCTGGAGAAGAAAGGACTATCCATCCAAAAGGAGAACTACGCCGCCGTCTATGCAGGAGACCTCGACCGCAGGGGTGATACGCAGGATAAATTGAACGATCTGTATGAGACCTTCAATATCCGCCGTCCGGAGGATTTTCGCGGCCACAGCCTATCCGTCAGCGACATCGTGGCGCTGAAGCAGAATGGCGTAGTATCCTGTCATTACGTCGATTCCTGGGGCTTCAAGGAGCTGCTGGGCTTTCTCAAGCCGGAAAACTATCTAAAAAACGCGGAGATGGCCATGGAGGATGATTACGGTATGATCGACGGTATCATCAACAATGGCCCGCGCAAAACAGTCGCGGAGCTGGAGGAACAGTCTAAGACCGGCACGCCCATTTCTCTTCTGGAGCTGGCACAGGCCGTCCAGCGCGAAGACGCGGAAAAGCGCCGTGCCCAGCAGCCGGTGCGCAGAGAAAAATCCGGCGAAAAGCCCTCCATCCTTGCGAAGCTGAAAACGCCGTCCGTAGCCGACACCAAATCTGTGAAGAGCGCCCCGAAACGGAGCGCGGAAAGGGAGCTGTGACATGAGCAACTTTACATTTGACGAGATCAACCTGATGTGCATCTACAATACCGGCACCCGCGCCGGTCTGATGCAGGCGCTGACCGACATGCGCGGACAGTTGGAACCCGATGAAGCCGAGCTGCTGGAGCTGACCGACAGTGCTCTTCGCAAGCTGGGCCGCATCACCGATGAACAGTTTGCGGAGCTGGAGCTAGTGCCGGACTTTGACTGAACAGCAAATGCAGAGAGACGGTTCCATTCGGAGCCGTCTCTCTGCTGGCTCTATCGGTGTTGCAGCGAACCTAAAGGAAAATGCAAGGATTCAGGCAGCAAAATATTGGACATTTTTTTGCATTTTTCAAAATCCCCTTGCGTTCGTACTTGACCGTTGCTATAATATACTTGCATAACTCCCATGGAGTTTCACTGGTATAAAGATACAACTCCGTGGAAATGCTACCTGTACGGAGGTGTTTGTATGGCAATCGTAAGCGATGAGCAGGTCATCAAGGTGCTGCGGCAGTATAACCCCTGGTGGCGCAATCCGCTGGCAATCAAAGAGGAAAACAAGCCGCAGAAAAGGCTTGCCTATTACGAAGCATTGAGAATGATTTCGCACAAAACGATTCGGCGGTTTGCCGTTTTATCCGGCGCAAGGCGTGTCGGCAAGACGACGATCATGTATCAGATGATGAACAGCCTGATCGACGAGGGCGTAAACCCCAAAAATATCCTGTATGTATCCTTCGACAATCCGATTGTAAAGCTCGTCAATGTGGAGACAGTCCTTTCTATCTACGAATCCCTTTATCCCATAGAGGGAACAAGGTATATCTTCCTCGATGAAATTCAATATACGGAGCATTGGGAACTCTGGATGAAGGTCATCTACGACAGCCGGAAGGACATACGGCTTACAGCGACCGGCTCGGCCAGCCCGATATTGGAAAAAGGCTCGACCGACAGCGGGACGGGGCGATGGAGCATCCTGAAGATACCCACCATGTCGTTTTATGAGTATTGTCGTCTGCTGCAAATTGAAGAACCGATTCTCCCGGACAATTTGCGGCTCACAAAGCTCGTAAAAATGAGCAAAGCGGAGTTGGGCGATCTGATGGATCGCTTTGCGCCGCTGGAAGTGCATTTCAACCGTTACCTTATGATCGGTGGCTTTCCTGAGCTTGTATTATCCGACGATGATATGTATGCACAGCGGATGCTGCGGGAAGATGTGGTGGACAAAGTTATCAAGCGTGATGTTCTGACACTTTTTAATATCCGAAGCCCGCTTCTGATGGAAAAACTGTTTTTGTATCTCTGTATGAACTCAACGGAAATTTTCAGCGTTACCACGGCGGCAAAGGAATTGGAAAATACCTCTGCCGCTACAATAGACAGCTATATCGAGGCGCTTGAAATGTCTAACCTGATTTATCTGTCGAAGCCGATGGATGTGGGCAGCAAGGGTGCTTTGAAGGGCAAGCCGAAGATATACATTGCCGACGCCGCCATACGCAACGCCGTTCTAATGATAGACGACGTTCTTTCGGATGAGCGAGAGCTTGGGGCGATGGTGGAAACGACGGTATATAAGCATATCGTATCCTTCTATCAGGGCAGCACGGCGCAGCTCGGCTACTTCAGAAAGGCAAAGGATAATCAGAAAGAGGTCGATGTGGTCATTGAGCTGCCCCGTGAAAAGATTCTCTGCGAGGTGAAATACCGCAACAATTCCCATATACCTGCCACGGACGCCATCGTCGAACTCTGCAAGGATGAAAGTGCAAAGGTCACAAGCGCATTTCTCATCACGAAGCAACTGGACGATTTCGGCATTGCAAAGCACGAAACCCAGGTGCCGATTCTGCGTGTGCCCGCCATTGCGTTTCTGTATCTGCTGGGGAAAGCGGAGGCCGACGGACAAAACGGAAAAATGTAACACCTATGGCACAATGCCCGCTTGTCACAACAGGCGGGCGTTCTTCTGTCAGCTTGATTGACGAGTGGCAGTCGCTGCACTTGAAATTTTGTGCTTATAGCGGCAAGCTTCACGCGGAAACATATTAAGAGCCTGTCATCTCTCATACATAGAGTGCCCAATTCCGGGTGCTCTAATTTTTTACCCGAAGGAGGTAGCCCTATGCCGAGTAAATATCAGGAATACAGGCAGATGGCAGACACAGCGGAGCGGCAGCTCACAAGCAGCTACAAAAGCTGGACGCAGTTCCTGCGCACAGCCGCGCGGCTCTACAAGTATCCTTATAACGAACAGGTCATGATCCACGCCCAGAGGCCGGATGCAACCGCCTGCGCCGAGTACGATTTCTGGAACAAAAAGATGGGGCGCTTTGTCCGGCGCGGCTCCACCGGCATTGCCCTTATAGACACAAGCGGCCAGAAGCCACAACTGCGATATGTCTTTGACATGGCCGACACCGGCGAACGGGAGCACTCCCGCC
>ERZ779874.2972-NODE-2972-length-13419-cov-4.529782_pt1 | contig 13419 bp, 9 predicted proteins | sample MGYA00511031_ERZ779874 | MGnify/ENA primary metagenome ERZ779874 (study PRJEB29588, sample SAMEA2156850) | human gut metagenome | biome: human gut; feature: human-associated habitat; material: faeces | place: Denmark | collected 2008/2010 ...
AACACCAGGACTTTAAAGGGTCAATCATATTGTAGCCAAAGGTGGGCAAATCCTGTTTGGCCAAAAGGGTCAAAGTCGCGTGGCTTTTCCACCTATCAATGGGAAATGCCTAAAAAACTTTCTGGAGTGAAAGAGATGGATGAGTATCTGTTGGCCTGTGATACCTTGTGGAATAAGATCCAGGCATATAAAGATTCCATCACTTTCTTTCATTTGGATACATTAAAACGTATGGTAAACGGACAACCTTGTTATGTGATAAAAATCGTGGATGAAGAAGGTCAAGAGCGGAGTTTTTCACAATCTATTATGCAAGGTATTGATATTATAAGTAATGGTTCATTAATAATTTTAGATGCAACAAACATTTCTTTGCTGACTACTTCGGCGACTCTTTCTATTGGCAAAAATCCATTGATTGGATTCTCACACGGTAAATATTTGAAAGCTGGGCCTAATATCGTGAAATTGGCGTACGAAGAGGTTCGTGAAATTGTGAATGCAACTAAGTCGCAAATGCGTCAAACCAAAGCTATGAGAACGAGTATGCAGGAAGGATCGACCGATCAAGCCTGTATTGTCGGACTAAGCGAAAAAGAACGTGAAGAGGCTGATATCGAAAATTTTATTGATATTCAGGAGGGTGAGTTGGGTAATAATGACGCTGAGGTTGATATTCCTGAGGGTGTTTTTGACAATGTGGATTTGGAAGATATACCGGAAGATCCAAATAAATAGTAGTCCGGTTCGGTTAGGGATGTTCTAAAATTAATAGGTGCCGGACGGCTTCCTTGTGAAAACGCCAAAAGTAACCGATTTTGCGAGGGATTATCAGGTGGTTTGGAAAGCCCTCCGTTATTCCCTTTCCAAAGGAACTATAGATCCTTTACCAAGCCGCTAACTGTTCACTACCCCTAGTGAACAGTTAGCGGCTTACCAAGTGATTAACTGTTTACTTGATGGCTATTAAAACTGCTGATAATAAAGTATTTGCGATTCGTGTTTGTCGTTATTTCCCGCTCTTTCGTTTATTTTGTGCCTGGTTTCTTGAAAAAGGATACGGTTTTCGGGCTTTGCTTCTTTCTTGTCGGATATGTTCTAAAACTAACTTGAGATCGACGAATCCGGCTCATGTTGATGACCTGTCATTTTGCATGTCTTCTAGATTTTTTATGGGAAGGTGCCGTGTCTCGTCTAATCGGTCAATAATCGGCAAATTTGCTCGACGGTGTTTTGGATACGGGCTTTGGCGACTTCCGGTCGCATGGCCTCTTCGAGCGTGGTCGGTCCGGGTTGGATGGAAAGTGCGGCCTTGAAGCCGGCTTGGTTGAGTTGGGCCTGGTCCTCGACTGCTCCGGCAATGAGTACAATGGGGATGTGGAGTGCTTGTGCCTCCCGGAGCAATCCGGAGGGGACTTTGCCCATGAGCGACTGGCGGTCGGCTTTACCCTCTCCGGTGATGATCAGGTCCGCGCCTTCAGCCTTTTGCCTGAATTGGAGCGCGTCCAGAAGGAGATCGATACCTGGGCGCAGGCGGGCACCAAGAAAAGCGACCAGTCCACCACCCATGCCACCTGCCGCTCCGGCCCCTTCGAGCGTGTCAACGGATCGGCCGGTCTCCTTTCGGATGACTTGGGCTAATGAGCGCAGGCCCTGATCCAGGCGATTGACCATCGTTGGGTTGGCACCCTTTTGCGGGGCGAAGATATGGGCGGCGCCGTTCGGACCATAAAACGGATTATTTACGTCGCAGGCGACGGTGAAGGTGGCCCCATCCAGGGCTGGGTGCTTGTGGCTATCATCCACATAAGCCACCTTTTCCAGGATTTTACCGCCCATTCCCAGCTCTTGTCGCCCATGGTCGAGGAAACGGAAGCCGAGCGCTTGGAGCATTCCGAGGCCGGCGTCGTTGGTGGCGCTTCCCCCAATACCGACGACGAAATGGCGGCAACCCCGGTCGAGGGCCTTGCGGATCAGCTCGCCGGTGCCATAGGTGGTCGTTTCCCAGGGATTTCTTTCTTCCGGTCTCAGGAGGGGCGGGCCACTGATGGCAGCCATTTCGATATAGGCGGTTTGGCCATCAGCGGAGAGGGCATAGCGGGTATCGATGAGTCGCGACAGGGGATCGTGGGCACGGGTGGCGACATATCGCCCGTTGGCGGCGGCGACGATTGTTTCCAGGAGCCCCTCGCCACCATCGGCGATGGGAAAACGCAGGACCTCGCAGTCCGGAAGCAAGCGATGGATTGCCTCACGGGCAGCGTCGCCCGCCTCACTGGAGGAGAGGCAACCTTTGAACGAGTCGATCGCGACACAGACTTTCTTCAGGATCATGATTGTTCATTTTGATATCTGACGCGAAAATAGGAAGAATTACGGATGGATAAACGCTGTTTTTTCCGTATATTCGCGCCGAAAATTATAATCCTAATTGCATGCACGAAAGAGTTATTATTCTTGATTTTGGCTCGCAAACCACTCAATTGATCGGACGACGTGTCCGTGAGTTGAATACGTATTGCGAGATCCTTCCCTATAACAAGTTTCCGCATGACGCGACAGACGTGAAGGGTGTCATCCTTTCCGGCAGTCCCTATTCCGTTTACGATGAGAACGCTTTTAAGGCGGACCTGAGCCAGATCCGGGGTAAGTATCCGGTCTTGGGTATCTGCTATGGCGCCCAGTTCCTGGCCTATACGTCGGGAGGTAAGGTGGAGCCGGCGAACTCGCGCGAGTATGGCCGTGCCAACCTGTCTGTTGTCGATAATACGGATCTCCTGTTCAAGGGGATTGAGGTAGGTTCACAGATCTGGATGTCGCACGGGGATACCATTACCCAGTTGCCGGAGAATTTCAGGATTGTGGCCAGCACGAACGATGTCCAGAACGCGGCTTATCGCGTGGAGGGCGAGAAGACGTGGGGTGTCCAGTTCCATCCGGAGGTGTTCCATTCGATTGATGGCACGAAGTTGCTGGACAATTTCCTGAATATTTGCGGTTGCGCCAAGGATTGGACGCCGGCCTCTTTCATTGAGTCGACTGTGGCTGAATTGAAGGCGAAGCTGGGCGACGACAAGGTGATCCTGGCATTGTCGGGTGGTGTCGACTCGTCGGTGACGGCAGTCTTGTTGAACAAGGCAATCGGTAAGAACCTGACATGTATTTTCGTGGATCATGGCTTGTTGCGCAAGAACGAGTTTGAGAACGTATTGAGAGATTATGAGCACCTGGGCCTGAACGTGATTGGCGTGAACGCGAAAGATAAGTTCTATCGTGAGCTGGCAGGTGTCAGCGAGCCGGAGCAGAAACGTAAGATCATCGGTAAGGGCTTTATCGACGTATTCGATGAGGAGGCTCATAAGTTGAAAGATATCAAGTGGTTGGGACAAGGTACGATCTATCCGGACGTTATCGAGTCGTTATCCATCACCGGAACGACGATCAAGAGTCATCATAACGTGGGTGGATTACCCGAGAAGATGAACCTGAAGCTGGTGGAGCCGCTTCGCCTGTTGTTCAAGGATGAGGTTCGCCGTGTCGGTATCGAGTTGGGCATGCAGCCGCACTTGATCAAGCGTCACCCGTTCCCCGGACCGGGCCTGGGTATCCGTATCTTGGGTGATATCACGCCTGAGAAGGTACGTATCCTTCAGGAGGCGGACGACATTTATATGTCCTTGATGCGTGAGTGGGGTCTTTATGATAAGATCTGGCAGGCGGGCGCTATCCTGTTGCCGATCCGCTCGGTAGGTGTCATGGGCGATGAGCGTACGTATGAGAACACGGTTGCCTTGCGTGCCGTAACATCTTCAGACGCGATGACTGCCGATTGGGCACATCTGCCATACGAATTCCTGGCGAAGGTCTCTAACGAGATCATCAACAAGGTGAAAGGCGTAAACCGCGTTGTGTACGACATCAGTTCTAAACCACCCGCAACGATTGAGTGGGAGTGATTTAAACCCTATTTATAGCCTTTCTAAAGGTACTAGGATTAGCCCCAGCTTAAAAAAAGTTGGGGCTATTTTTTTGATATACGGTTGTACAAATTCCATTGTTAATAATTTGATAATATCAGGTATGAAAAAACTGTTTATGCTTATTTGTTTTACGCTTGCGGTATCTGTTGTTTCAGCCCAATCTATTTCGGATAGAATAGAATCTGTTTCAGGTTTAGTGGCGTATTGGGATTTCTCGGGTGATAAAGACAAGGTGCTTTTGAGCGAATATGGTGAATATCGTTTGAGATACTCGCATGGTGAAGTTCCCCGGATAATGGATGAAGGCCCTTTGTCCGGACATTCCGTGTATTTTGACGGGTCTGATTTTCTATATATGCCCTATAGCGAAACCGGAAAATTGAATGTCAAGACCAATGCGGTGACTGTTGTTGCTTGGGTAAAGTGGACTGGTGAGCAAACCGGTTTTATTGGCGGCATGTGGAATGAATATCAGGATGGAGGTAAGCGCCAATACGGGCTGTTTGTTTCGCTTCCTTATTATAATGGAGCGGACCAGGTTTGCGGTCATATTTCACGTACAGGAAAACCAACGCCGCCGTTTCCTTATTCAATAGATTATTCGGCTAGCGGTAAAAAGGTTCCGGTTAATGAATGGTGTTGTGTCTCATTTACATATGACGGTACATATATCCGTTCTTATCTTAACGGCGAGTTTGATGAGCGTGAAGTTGAGTTGATAGACCATACAATGGGATTTGAAGGCTATCCGGAAGGTTTGAGACAATGCAAGAATCCGTATTATTTCCCGGACGGAATAGGCGACAATGGTTCTGACTTTACCGTTGGAGCGGTTCTACTGAAAAATGGAATGGGTAATTTCTTTAAGGGACTAATAGGTGGAATAGCTGTTTTTGACAGGGCCTTGAGCGAAGAGGAAATGAGAATGTTAGGGGATTGACTTATTGTGATCCTGCCAATTTGTAGTCAGTTAAGTCTTGTCAGATAACAATTTGTCAGTTGTGTGTCAGGGCGAATGTTTAAAGGAATTCGCGTAAGTTTAAAAGGGGCGGGGAAATGATTAAAATAGATTTCGTGAGTTTAAATATCGGGGAGAACGGGTGACATGCGTTGCCGGTCGGCATGGAGTTTGCAAGAATCCTAAGTGAATTCGGGAACCGAAAGGTGAGAGGATTCAAAAGAGAATAGATAAATAAAGAACTAAAAATAGGAGATTACAACTATGATGCCGACTAGAAGAAGCAATTACAATCAGAATTGGATACCGAGTATCTTTAATGATTTCTTTGACAATGACTGGATGGTAAAAGCGAACGCGACCGCTCCCGCGATCAACGTGATCGAGAGTGAGAAAGACTACAAGGTTGAGGTCGCCGCTCCTGGCATGACGAAAGAGGATTTCAATATCCACTTGAGTGATGACAACGAATTGGTCATCTCCATGGAGAAGAAATCTGAGTCGAATGAGGAGGATAAGGCGAACAAGAAATACTTGCGTCGTGAGTTCTCTTATACGAAATTCCAGCAGGCGTTGGTTTTGCCGGACGATGTCGAGAAGGAGCGTATCAGCGCGAATGTCGCGGATGGTGTCTTGACAATCGACTTGCCTAAACGTGCGCCTGAGGAGAAAGCGAAGGTCAATCGTGTGATCGAGATCCATTAATCGCCCTCTCATAAATTGTGAAAAAGGCTCTTTCCTGGTCCTTTCGGGGATTGGGAAAGGGCTTTTATTTTTTATAATACCCAACTGGGAGCTGGATATTTGGCAAATAGCGCGTATATTTGAAGCTATATTCTAATTCAATTATTTAAGGAAATATGAAGCAAGATATGATTGTTATCCTGGATCTAGGAAGTCATGAGAACACGGTTTTAGCGCGGGCGATTCGTGCCTTGGGCGTTTATAGTGAGATCTATCCGCATGATATTACGGCGGAGGAGTTGGGTAAGTTGCCCAATGTGAAAGGTATCGTGATTAATGGTGGGCCGAATAACGAGATCGATGGTGTGGCGATTGACGTGCGTCCGGAGATCTATTCATTGGGTATTCCGGTGATGGCGGCAGGCCATGACAAGGCTTTGTGCGAAGTGAAATTACCAGAGTTTACGGATGATATAGAGGCGATCAAGGCGGCGGTTAAGTCGTTTGTTTTTGATACGTGCCATGCGGAGGCCAACTGGAATATGACCAATTTCGTGAATGACCAGATTGAGTTGATCAAACGGCAGGTAGGCGATAAGAAGGTGCTTCTGGCCCTGTCGGGTGGCGTGGACAGCTCTGTCGTGGCTGCTTTGTTATTGAAGGCGATCGGCGATAATTTGGTTTGCGTGCATGTGAACCATGGCTTGATGCGCAAGGGTGAGTCGGAAGCGGTGATTGAGGTATTCAAGAACCAGTTGAATGCGAACTTGATCTATGTCGACGCGACCGACCGTTTCTTGGATAAGTTGGCGGGCGTGGCCGATCCGGAGCAGAAACGTAAGATCATCGGTGGTGAGTTCATCCGGGTGTTCGAGGAAGAGGCGCGCAAGTTGGATGGCATTGATTTCTTGGGACAGGGTACGATCTATCCCGATATCGTGGAGAGCGGAACGAAGACTGCCAAGATGGTGAAGTCGCATCATAACGTAGGTGGTCTGCCTGACGACTTGAAGTTCGAGTTGGTGGAGCCATTGCGTCAGTTGTTCAAGGATGAGGTACGTGCTTGTGGTCTGGAGTTGGGATTGCCTTATGAGATGGTTTATCGCCAGCCGTTCCCCGGACCGGGTTTGGGCGTACGTTGCCTGGGCGCTATCACGAGAGATCGTTTGGAGGCCGTGCGTGAGGCGGACGCTATCTTGCGCGAGGAGTTCCAGGCTGCGGGATTGGATAAGAAGGTTTGGCAGTATTTTACGGTCGTGCCTGATTTCAAGTCGGTTGGCGTACGCGACAACGCACGTTCTTTCGATTGGCCAGTCATTATCCGTGCCGTCAATACGGTTGACGCGATGACCGCGACGATCGAGCAGATCGATTGGCCTATCCTGTTGAAGATCACGGATCGTATCTTGAAAGAGGTGAAGAACGTGAACCGGGTATGTTATGACTTGTCGCCGAAACCAAATGCGACTATTGAGTGGGAGTAATTGATCCTTAAAGGAAAATAAGATAAGGGCCGTGGTCTTGGAAATAAGCGACACGGCCCTTTTTGTAGCAGGTATGGTATGGTAAAATTGTGAATCTAATAAATTATGAGAAAAGGAATCAGTATTTTGCTGTTGTGGTTGGTCGCTCTTGTGGCTTTCGCTCGGCATCAGGATGTCGTATTATGGTATGCGCAGCCCGCGAAGGATTGGAACGAGGCCTTGCCGATTGGTAATGGACGTTTGGGAGCGATGATTTATGGAGGTTTTGCCCAAGAGGTGATCCAATTGAATGAGGAAAGCTTGTGGGGTGGGTATAAGAACGACGCGAATGCGGCTTCCGCGGAACATTTACCGGAAATACAGCGGCTTCTGCTTGATGGTAAAATTAATGAGGCCTCGGCATTGTCGGAAAAGTATATGCGTAGTGATCCTTTGCGGATCCGCTCTTATCAATCGTTTGGAGATCTCGTGATAGATTTTGCCGCGGAAACGGCCCCGAGCATGAAGGCCGAGAATTATCGTCGGGAATTGAATCTGGAGACTGGTGTAGCTTCCGTATCGTATAAAGTGGGGGAGGTTACTTTTAAAAGAGAGATTTTCTGTCCGGCAAAAGAGGATATGGTGGTCTTGCGAATGACAGCGGATAAACCCGGAGCCTTGAATCTCCGTTTGCAATACCGGAGAGAACAGGACGCTGTGGCCTTTCCGGTGAATGATCGTGAGTTGGGAATATCTGGACAGGTTTTTGATTTCCCTGAAAAGGACAGGGGGGAGTCTGGATTTCATATGCGTTTCGCTGGATTGATCAGGGGTACGCATCAGGGTGGACGGATGAGCACCCATTCAAATGCCTTTTATGTGGAAGGGGCGGATGAGGCAACCTTCTATTTTACGGCGGCGACGGATTATGATTTCTCGAAACTGAGTTTTGATCCGTCGATAGATCCGGGAGAAAAATGCCGTCAGATGATGGATCGTTCTAGCGCGACGGGCTATGACGAGATCCGGCAGAGCCATGTGGCAGAGCATTCCGCTATTTTCAATAGGGTTGAATTTAATATGGGGACGCCTTCGGATAAACCGACGGATCAGCGTTTGGCTGCGGTGCAGGCCGGGAATGTGGATTTGTCGTTGATAGCGCTCTATTTCCAGTATGGACGTTATTTGTTGATGAACTCATCACGTGCCCCAGGTATTCTTCCCGCCAATTTGCAAGGGTTGTGGAATGAGGATATGTATGCTGCCTGGAGTTCGGATTTCCATACCAACATCAATATCCAGATGAATTATTGGCCGGCGGAAGTCTGTAACTTGTCGGAAACGTTCTTGCCATTTTCAGATTTGATTAATGCCCTTCGTGAGCCGGGACGGCAAACGGCCAGGAAAACTTATAATTCTGAAGGATGGACGGTAAACCATCTGACAAACCCGTTTGGACATACGGCCATATCCGATGGCGTTGGTTGGGGTACATTCCCTATCGCGGGCGCTTGGTTGGTGCTTCATCAGTGGGAGCATTACCTTTTTACGAAGGATCTGGATTATCTGGAGAAGGAGGCTTATCCCTCCATGAAAGAGGCGGCCGAGTTTATCTTGGGTTTTCTTATAAAAGACAAGAATGGGTATTGGGTGACCGCCCCTTCCAACTCTCCGGAAAATCGCTATCGCTTGCCGAATGGGGAGGTTTATCAGCTGACCTACGGCGCGACAATGGACATTGAGATTATATTGGAATTGTTTAATGCGTGTCTGGAGGCCGACCGTATTCTTGGAAAGGAGGCTTCATTCAGCAGGCAACTGAAAAAGGTGATGAAGGATTTGCCTCCGATACGAGTCAGTGAGCGATACCATACGATACAGGAGTGGATTGAGGATTATGAGGAGGTGGAGCCGGGACATCGCCATATTTCTCATCTTTTTGGCCTGTATCCGGGTAAGACGATCAATTCTTCGAACAAGGAGCTGTTTGAGGCAGCCCGACGGACGATTGAACGCCGGCGTTTTTACAATGAGAATGAGGAGAACCAGAATGGTTCCTATACGGGATGGAGCCGGGCTTGGATGATTAATTTTTATGCCCGGTTGATGGATGGTGAGGAGGCCGGAAATAATGTCCAGTTGCTATTGGCGAAAACGACTCAAAGCAATTTGTTCAATGTCCATCCGCCTTTCCAGATTGACGGGAACTTCGGTGGAACAGCCGGAATAGCGGAAATGTTGTTGCAAAGCCATAATGGAGAGATACATCTGTTGCCGGCTTTACCATCGGCATGGAAAAACGGAGAGATGAACGGGCTTTGTGGTCGTGGTGGCATTGTTGTGGACATGAGTTGGAAGGACGGGAATTTGACATCGGCGAAGGTGCGTTCCAAATTCTCCCAAAAAATACGTGTTCGTTATAAGGATCAGGTAAAGACAATAACATTTAAGGCTGGTGAGGAAAAGGAGGTAAACTGGTAATCTCCTGATTTGATGAAAATCTTGGTATCTTGTCCGGAGGGAATTTTTTTCCTTCGGGCAAGATAAGAATATTGTATGCGATGAAGGAAAAAAGGTAAAGTTTATAAACAAAAAAAATACCATGTCGGTTAACCGAATGGTAAATGAAAAATCTACTAAATAATATGATTACTGATTGGAAGTAGTAGCGCCTACGGGAATCGAACCCGTGTTCCATGCGTGAGAGGCATGTGTCCTAGCCGCTAGACGAAAGCGCCATATTATTTAATTGAGATGTTTATTCGCGGAAGCTGGGGGATTCGAACCCCCGGTACGGTAACCCGTACGGCAGTTTAGCAAACTGCTGGTTTCAGCCACTCACCCAAACTTCCTTGAAATGGCATCTTGCTCAATTGCGCTGCAAAGATATGAGATCTTTTTTGAATAAACAAAGCTTTTGGACGCTTTTTTTATGAAGAAAAAGCTTTATTTTTGCATCCGATTTGACAATCAATAGTTTATGACGATGAATTTTTTTTGGAATAGATTATCAAAAAAGAAAAAAGGGCTTTATGCGGGCTGTTTGGGTGGCCTGGTTTTATTGCTCGTCTTGTCTTATAATGTTTATCAATGGGTTTGGAGCCCCAATTTTTTTCCGGAGCGGACCGCTTATGTTTACGTGGATGAGTCGACGACGTTCGATGGTGTTTGTGAGCAACTGGAGCGTGAGGCTGGCGTGAGGCGGATGGGCGGTTTCCGGCGGTTGGCAGGTATGTTGGGTTATCCCGGACATTTGAGAACGGGGCGTTACGCGATTCATGATGGCGCCAGTAACCTGACGGTCTTGAATGATTTGAGGCGAGGTCACCAGTCGCCCGTGCGGGTCACATTCAATAATATTCGCCTGAAGGAGGATCTGGCAGCCCGGCTCGACGAGCAATTGATGCTTAAGACGGACGCTTTGCTGTCCTTGTGGGGCGATTCGCTCTATTGCGACTCGTTGGGATTTACGCCGACTACCATCCTGACACTTTTTATTCCCAATACCTATGAGTTTTATTGGAATGTCTCCGCCGGGAAATTCATGAGCCGGATGAAACGGGAGTATGATCATTTCTGGAACGGGAAGCGGCAGGAGAAGGCAAAAGAGATCGGGTTGACCCCGATAGAGGTCTCGATATTGGCTTCGATTGTGGAGGAGGAGTCGGCGATCGCCGACGAGTATCCCCTGATCGCCGGGCTTTACTTGAACCGCTTGAGGGCTGGGGTGCCGTTGCAGGCGGATCCGACGGTAAAATATGCCTTGGGGGATTTCGGGCTTCGGCGGATCTTGTTCGAGCATCTGGAGGTCGAGTCACCTTATAATACCTATAAGTATGTGGGGCTGCCTCCGGGACCGTTGCGTATCCCGACGATCCGGGGTATCGACGCCGTGTTGAACTATACGAAACATCGCTATATGTATATGTGCGCCAAGGAGGATTTTTCGGGTCGTCATAACTTCGCCGTGACCCTAGCCGAGCACAACCGTAACGCCAACCGTTATCGGGCGGAACTTAACAGACGAAAGATTCATTGAGTTTTGGCTTACATATTCCCTAAAAAATGTATCTTTGGGCTTCGTAATTGATCGAGAATTTTTGTTGTTAAAATAATATACATGGAAAAACATCTATTTTTGGGGGATGAGGCGATCGCCCAGGCGGCGATTGATGCCGGCCTGTCGGGCGTGTACGCCTATCCGGGAACCCCTTCTACTGAGATCACGGAATACATCCAGGGCTCTCCCATCGCTCGGGAGAGAGGCATCCATTGTAAATGGAGCGCGAACGAAAAGACGGCTATGGAGGCTGCGCTGGGTATGAGTTATGCCGGCAAGCGCTCCTTGTGTTGCATGAAGCATGTGGGCCTGAACGTGGCTGCCGATTGTTTCATGAACGCGGCCATGAGTGGTATCAACGGTGGTATGATTATTGTCACGGCTGATGATCCCTCGATGCACTCGTCGCAAAATGAGCAGGACAACCGTATGTTCGGAAATTTCGCTATGGTCCCGATGCTGGAGCCTTCTAGCCAGCAAGAGGCTTACGATATGGTTTATCATGGTTTTGAGCTGTCGGAGCGCTTGGGATATCCGATCCTGCTGCGTGTGACGACCCGTATGGCCCATTCGCGCGCTGGCGTGGTTACCCAGCCGCTCAAGCCGGAGAATGAGACCCATTGTCCGGAGGATGGCCGCCAGCGTTATATCCTGTTGCCCGCTTTGGCTCGCAAACGTTTCAAGGCGTTGATCGCCGCACAGGATCATTTTACGGCCGCTTCCGAGGAATCGGCATACAACCAGTATTTTGACGCTCCCGACAAGTCGTTGGGTATCATCGCTACGGGTATCGCTTTCAACTATCTGTCGGAGAATTATCCCGATGGTTTCCGGCATCCGGTCCTGAAGATCTCGCAATATCCATTGCCTCGTAAGCAGGTGGAGAAGATCGTGGCGGAATGTGATGAGATCTTGGTGCTTGAGGAGGGCTATCCGGTGGTAGAGGGCCAGTTGAAGGGATTCCTCTCGAAGGATTTGGTGATCCATGGCCGTTTGGATGGAACTTTGCGGCGTGATGGTGAGTTGACGCCTGATGCTGTGGGTGAGGCGCTTGGTAAGGAGATCCATCAGTACTATGCCGTGCCCGAGGTGGTAGAGCAGCGTCCGCCTGCACTGTGCCAGGGTTGTGGCCACCGCGATATGTATGAGGCATTGAATGAGGTGATCGCCGAGTATGGTGGCGCGGCGAAGGTATTCGGGGATATCGGTTGTTATACGTTGGGCGCTTTGCCTCCTTTCCGGGCGATCGACACCTGTATCGACATGGGCGCCTCGATCACGATGGCGAAGGGCGCGGCCGACGCGGGTGTTTTCCCGGCCGTTTCCGTTATTGGCGACTCCACCTTCACCCATTCGGGCATGACCGGCCTGTTGGATTGTGTCAACGAGAATACGAACATTACGATCGTTATCTCGGACAATGAGACGACCGCCATGACGGGTGGGCAGGATTCCGCCGGGACAGGGCGCCTGGAGGCGATCTGCGCGGGTATCGGTGTCGATCCGGCGCATATCCGGGTCATGGTCCCGTTGAAGAAGAATTATGAGGAGATGAAGGCGATCATCCGTGAGGAGATTGAGTATAAGGGCGTATCCGTCCTGATCCCTCGTCGTGAGTGTATCCAGACATTAACAAGAAAGAAAAAAGCGAGCAAGAAATGAAGACAGATATCATATTGTCAGGCGTCGGTGGACAAGGCATCCTATCGATCGCCGCGGTTATTGGTGAGGCGGCTTTGCAAGAGGGGTTATACATGAAGCAGGCCGAGGTACACGGCATGAGCCAACGGGGTGGCGACGTGCAGTCGAATCTCCGGCTTTCCGACAGGCCGATCGCGTCAGACCTGATCCCTCGGGGCGAGGCGGACCTGATCATCTCGCTCGAGCCGATGGAGAGCTTGCGTTACCTGCCGTATCTTAAGAAAGAGGGTTGGTTGGTGACGAACTCAAGACCGTTCGTGAATATCCCGAACTATCCGGATATCGAGAAGCTGAACGCGGAGCTGGACAAGCTGCCGCGTAAGGTGGTGCTCGATGTCGAGGAATTGGCGAAAGAGGCCGGATCGGTGCGGGCGGCCAATATCGTGATGCTGGGCGCGGCGACACCGTTCCTCGGTGTCGACTACGATAAGATTGAGAATGGTATCCGCCAGATCTTCGGCCGTAAGGGCGAGGAGATTGTCGAGCTGAACCTGAAGGCCCTGAAGGCGGGCTATGAGGTGGCCAAAAGCCGGCAATGAACCTGCCCGGGGCCAAACGTTAAGGCAAGTGGGC
>ERZ779874.2989-NODE-2989-length-13362-cov-2.485384_pt1 | contig 13362 bp, 24 predicted proteins | sample MGYA00511031_ERZ779874 | MGnify/ENA primary metagenome ERZ779874 (study PRJEB29588, sample SAMEA2156850) | human gut metagenome | biome: human gut; feature: human-associated habitat; material: faeces | place: Denmark | collected 2008/2010 ...
GCCCACGCCTGCTCGTCCATATCCCGGGCAAGTAATCCCTGCCGCTGCTCTGCGCATGGCAGTGCGTTAATTATCGCCGTTAATTGCTCGTATTCCTCTTGCTCCTGGTCCAGCAATTCGCGCAGGTGGTCTTTTATGCCAGCCAAAGCGCGCCGGGTTGTTAAGCTGCCGTCTTCTGTTATCGCCTTGGCCCTTTGTTCCTCTATGCGTATCTCCGCCAATAATTCCGTATACTTTTCCAGCCTCTCCCGCATTGGACTTTTCTTTTTCATTCCTGCGCCTCCTGGTTTATTTTTGTTTTTGCCTAACTGCTGCGCCGCCTTCCCACGCTATCGCCTGCCCGCACATGTCACAATAGGGCCTGCGCTCGCTTACTTTTAAAATTCTGTTGCAAGTCGGGCAGTATCTATAACATGCAAACGGGCCTTTGCCTATCCTCGGCCGCTGTGGTATCTGTGTTTTTGCCGCTGTTATTACGGTATTAAGCGCCAGCGCGTAGTTGGTTATGGCTGCGCTATCTGCAATCGGCTGCAAATAATCACAAGCCGCTTTTATTATGTTCATCTGTCCCGCTCCCTTACCACTTCAAAGCCTGGCCGCAGTAATGGCACCGGCTGTTAACCTTTGTAAAAATCCTGTTGCCGCATTTGCATATATAACACTTTGTGCCGCCATAGTTTTCCGCCTTTGGCCGGTACGGTATTTCCTTCTCCGCAGCCGCTTTTACAATCGCCAACGCCTCGGCGTCTGCGCCCTCCATTTCCTCTCCGCAGGTGCATTTATAAGCGACGGCCATTGACTGGACACGCGTCATTGCTTCGTACATTTCCATTTTTAGCCCTCCTGTTTCGGCCACTCTAAACGCTGGCCGCACTCTTTGCAGTATTTTGTTTTTTCGGTAAGCCGTGCGCCGCACTTGCATTCGTAGGCCTTGCGGCTGCCCACGGTGTAAACCTCTGCCGGTTTATATGGTATTTGCTTTTCTGCCGCCACGGTCAGCATGGAAAGAGAAAAAGCCGCGCCGTCTGCGACAATCTCCACCTTATTAAACGCTTCTTTTAGCTTTGTGTTCATTTGCTTTACGTTTTCGATTGCCTGGTATAATAATGCGTCGTTGTTGTCCATGTTCTTACCTCGCTAACGTGTGTATATAATTCCAGTTTTGCCGTGCCGTGGCCATTATCTCTTTGCGGCCGTCTTCTGTATTGCCTTTTAAATCTACTTCAACGATATAACAGCCGTTCCGGCAATAAATGCGGTACTTGCTGCCGTCTATATCAACCGTCGGCCGCTGCCCGCAAAAACAGCAGCTTTTTAAATCGGCATTTTTGCCGGTGCCTGCATAGTTTTCGTTAAACTCTTTTGCCATTTTCTTTTCCTTTCGTGTCCTTCATTTGCGGACGTTGCCGCACTGATGAAAATAAAATCCCGTGTTTTTTTCTCATTTTTGTGTTTGTAGCGTGGACTTTAAAGCAAACTGTCCCCGCTTGCCGTCCTGCCTAAAAATCCAAAAACGCCGCCTTTTAATAAAAAGGGGGCCAGGTCTTTTTCGTTTACGCTTTTTTTGCCGTATATCAGCTCCATGCCGTCCCATTCCAGCACGGGCACGCGGTAATAACGGTCAAATTTAAAGCTGACTAAAACAAAGCAGGCCGCGCCCAGCCGGTCGTATTGTAAAAGCTGCTGCAGCTGTTCCTCCGTTACCCGGCTGCGCTCTATGCGCGTGCTGTCCGTGTGCTTTGCCTCAAATACCACCGTTTTGCCGCCGCGCATGGTTCCTTTGTAGTCCGGCTGTGCCCTTTTGGTGTAGCAGGCTAAAAACTGGCCCAGCCGGTTTGGCTGCCGGAGTGGTTTCATGGGTTCCGGCGTCTTTTGTATCAGTGCCGCGCCGCCGTCAGCGTATGCCAGGCACGCCCGGTCTATTAGCTGCTCAAAAAGTGCGCCGTTGGCCCTTGCTATTGCGCCGCCGCGCCTTGCGTTGATGTTTACCATGCCATTACCTCATAACGCCGAAAAGGTCCAAAATTATCGTTGTAAGCATAAGCACAAGCGCCACCAGTATTACGATTATTGTTCTTTGTTTGTCCATGCCTTTGCCTCCTATTCCATGCCTCCGCTGCTTCTCCCGGCGTTTCGTATTCCTCCGGGGTTTCATAGCCGCAAGCCTCGCACATTACTTGCCATGTTTCGGTATCGTCCCAAAGGTCCACCAGTTTTTGAACGTGTACACAATCGCCGTCGGTTGTTTCCCCGCATTTTGGGCAGGGCTTTAATTTTTCCGTCATACTTTCGCCTCCTATTCGCCGCCGTTATCCAGCAGCGCCGCGATTATCTCCCGCGGTAATTCCTTGCCTTTGCGCAGGCATTTAACGTCCTGCCGCCCCGTTGTTAAGATGTACCGGCGCACGATTGTATCAACAAAACGCGGCTCCAGTTCCATAAGGTACGCCGTTTGGCCTTGTTTCTCCGCTGCGATAAGCGTTGTGCCGCTGCCGCCGAATGGGTCATATACTCCGCGCGCCCAGCTGGTGTTGTCCAGTATCATCTCCAGCAGTTCCACCGGCTTTTGCGTAGGGTGTAAGGCGTTGCCGCTGCGTTTGCATTTTAAAACATTGCCGTAACCTTTGCGCTTGTCAAACTTTGCGCTTGTTTTATGGGCGAACATAATAAGCTCGTGCTGCGTGCGCCAGCCGACGCCCATGCCTATTGCCTTTTTATCCCATACAAGCATATTTTTAACGCCAAAGCCGCTGCCCTCCACTAAATCAAATAAGTAAATCCACATGCGCCAGTCGGTAAATATATAGCTTATAACGCAGGGCGTGCCGTTTATTGCCTGTTTGACTAACGCTTGGTAACCGCGCGTGCTCAATGTATCGTTTGCGATTGTCGGCGTTAATGTCGTGCGCCCGCTTTCTTTTGCGTCGCCCCATTTGTTTTTTGCTTTGCTGCCAATACTTCCAGTTCCGCGTCCGCTCTCTTGAAAGCCGCCGCTGCAATAAGGTGGGTCGGTCAAAAGGATTTCCGGCATTGCGCCGTCTAAAAGCTGCGCGCGCTGATCCGTGTTGGTACAATCCCCGCACATTACCCTGTGCCCCCCCAAAAGCCATATATCCCCCGGCTTTGTTATTGCTTCCGCCGGTTCGTCCGGTACAGCGTCTTCGTCTGCCTCCAGCTCCACGGGTTCCGTCAGTGCGTCCAAAAGCTCCGCCATTTCGTCTTCTGTGTAGCCTGTCAGCTCTGCCGGTATCTCGTCCAGCTCAATGTCCCGGAAGATGTCGGCCAGCATAGCGTTGTCAATCTCCGAAAGCTCCGCCAGGCGGTTATCGGCCACAAGGTCCGCGTATTCCTCCGCCTCGCTGGCGTACTCCTGGTAGTCCACCGGGGCCTCTGTAAGCCCCGCCATTTGCGCCGCCTTCAATCGGCCGTGCCCTTTTACGATAAAGCCGCTCCGGTTGCTTACCGTGATAGGCTGCCGCCAGCCCGTCGCCTTAATTATCCGCCCCAGCAGCTTTATTTGCTCGTCCGGGTGGTTGTTTGGGTTTTTGGGGTTTGGCACCAGCTTTTCTATGGGCACAATCGCGTCATGCGCGCAAAAAACCGGCACGCCGCCAGCCTGCGCCTTTGGTTTTGCCTCGCTTTGGTAATTACGCATTCGCGTTCGCCTCCGTGATAACTGATTTTAAAAATTTACCCGCGGCAAACTCATAGCCGCGGCAGTCTTTTTCCCAGGTTAAAAGCACTTTTTTATATTTTTCGCAGCCTTCCGCGTGCTTTAATTTAATAAAATGCTTGCAATATAAACAATTTGCCATTTTTAGCCCTCCTGTTTTTTTAGATGTCCCACGGGTCGCACATATCACAAGGCGGCTCCGTTTCCCCGTACTGCCAGCGGCAAAGGTCGCAGCAGTATTGCGCTTCCCAGCTGTCGCAGGCGCGGTCGCATTCCTTGCATGGGCATTTTTCCATTTGCTTTACCTCCATTGCTCGTCGTTGTCCCCGTATATTTCCGCCAGGTATGCCCGGCAGCGTTCTTTTATTTCGTTGCTACCGGGTCCAAAATGCCGCCGCTGGTGGCAATCAAAACAAAGCGTCACGCCTTGCTCCATTACGTCGCTTTTGTCGGGTCCTCCTGGCTCGTGGTGGAATTTTTCGCCCGGCTGTACATAGCGGCCGCATATTATGCAGCAATGCCCGTCCCGCTCGTGTATGACCTCATTTAACGCCTTTAGTGTTGCGCCTTTTAGCCGTACCCGTTTTGGCTTTGGTATCATGCTTTCATCAGCTCGGTTTTGTTTTGTACTTCGTGGTCCCCAATAATTAAAGTACAGCCGGGCGGCAAGTCTACCTCCGCCGGTTCGATTTCCAGCGTTACCTCCGGCTGGCCCGTCTTGTTAATTTTAAGACCATATATTCGCCGCATTGTAAAACTTTGCGCTATACTCATAAGCGGATTGAGCGCGCCTTCCCAGCGTTCAAATTTTTTGGGGGCTACTTTATGCCAAAAATGCCGCGACGTTGCCACAAAAGCCCGCTGTATCATAATTGCGCGCTTTAATTTCGCGTATCTTTTACGAAAATTGCCATAATAACTTTTTCGTATGGTTCTTTTCATCTCTGCGCCCCCTCAAAACTCCACGCTGACTTTGTTGTCTATAACTTCAAATTTGCAATGCTTATCTTTTGTTAAATCATTCAGCGCTTTTACATACCCGCTTGTTAAATTTTCCGTAAATGTTTCTGCTTCATTAGCCAATTTATTTAATACTTCATTCTCTTGGCCTTTGGGTATGTCTATAACTAAAGTCATTTTAAGTGTTAAATTGCTTATTAATTTCATTCCTGCGCCCTCCTGTTAAAACGGTATTTCCTCGTCGAATTTCGGGTCCGGCTGGCCGAAACCGTCCATGCAGCTTTCCGGCGCGGCCGCTTTTTCGCCCCAGTCCACAATCTCAACGCCGCTGGCGATAACTTCCGTTATCCAGTGCCGCCCGCCGTTTTTGTCCTCGTAGCTGCGTATTTGCAGACGGCCTTCCACGGCTGCGCGCCGCCCTTTGGCCAGCTTATCGCCGCAAATTTCCGCAGTTTTGCCCCAGGCTACTACCGGCACAAAGTCTGCCAGGTAATTGCCGTCGGCGTCTTTAGTTCCACGGTTTACCGCCAGCGTAAACTGCGTGCAAACCTTGCCCGTGGTGGTGTATCTTACTTCCGGGTCGCGTGTTAATCGGCCCATTAAAATAACTCTGTTCGTTTTTGGTCCCTGCCTTCCTTATTTTTCGTCGTTCTTTCTTATTTTCCAGCACTCGTGGCAATAAACAACGTTGTTGACTATAACGCCTTCGTCTTCGCATACCATATTCCCGCAGTCGTTACATTCCCACCACCAGCCATGCTCCCAACATAGCTCTTTCGGTATTGCCTCCATACACCTATAATTATCTGCCCACGGTACACGGTAAACGCGCACTTCTGTAAACCTTAAATCATTTTCGCTTGCAAAATATTGTTTTGCCTTTCCTGCACTCTCAAACCATTCTATGGTGGTTGTGCCTTCTTGTTCGTCATCCCAGGCGTAGGCTTTTAATTTACGTTCCGGTGTCATTCCGCCGCCCCCTTTAACATGGTTATTTTTAACCGCTGACCGGTTTGCAGCGTGTCCAGCCAGCCGTTGTCCTTGCGTATGTAATAAATAATTTCCCTTATGTCGCGGCTGTCGCCATACTCTGCTTTCAGCGCGCCGGCAATCTCCCAAAGCGTCTGCCCGCTGTGTACCGGGTATTCAATAACTACCGGCGGCAGTTCCGCCGCCGTGCTTCTGCCAGCTGCAAAGCCTAACGCAAAAACCGCCGCCAGTATCAGCGCCGTTAATATTAAAGCCTTTTTCATTCCTTCCACCTTCCTTGCTTATTCCTCCACGTCTTCTACTGTGTAGCTAACGTGGCAATGTGTATAAAAAAAGTCGTCCGCCACTTCTTCCGGGTCTATTTCGTCAAATTCTTCATCAGTAAATTTAAATTCTTCGTTCAATTCGCCAGCAGTAATGCCGGGAAATTCAATATGCACTCTAATTTTTTTCATGGTAACGGCCCTCCGAGCGTCACTAAATAAACTTTTTTGCCGAGTCCTTTTTCGTCGCCGTAAATTACCGGCAGGCCGCACAGCAGCGGTTCCGGCTTGTCATAGCAGGTTTTAGGCGTTTGGCCGCATAAACTTTCGCCGGTGCCGGTTGCCAATGTTGATATTTTTAAATAAGTTTTTAAACTTAAATAAAACGCCATGTCCGTGGCAACTTTAAGGCCCTGCTTCCGCATTTTCAGCAGCTTTTTAACTGTTGGCTTGCGTGTTTTTGCTATTGTTATGTACCCGGGCAGGCGTGGAGGAAAGCCAGCCTTTACCCTTAATGCTTCGATTGCTTCGTCCAGCGCCGCCGCGTCATTCTGCGCGTCTATCATGCTGCACAGCTCGTCTTCCGGTATTAAATTCCGCATTTTGCGCAAAATTTTAATTGCTTCGTATGTTTGCATTTTTAAACCTCCCTGCGGTACTTAATTAAACCTTGCTGCGGTTCGTCTTCGGGGTTCTGTTCGTGTTTTATTTCGGGGCTATTTATGTAAAAGCTGCCGCATTTGTCCGGCTTATTTAAGCAAGCGTCGTCGCAGGTGCGCTTGCTTGGGCAATAATAACAGCAGTACCCGCCCGCGCTTTTTATGCAGCTTTTTAACCGCGATTTGCAGGCAATGCCTTTATTTTGCGGCAGGGTTAAAGGCACGCGCTTTTTGCAGGTGCAATCAGCAGCGCGCCCGTTTTGTATGCTATCAACGCGCACGGTTTTAACTGCGCCGCACGCCAGGCATTTGCATATAACAGTGCGATTTTTTCCGCTCATTGGTCCGTCGCCTACAACTACCCATTTTTTAAAAATTAAACCTTCAAAAAATTTTTTTGCTCTGCCCATTTCCTGCTCCTAAAATTTAAATTTGTACGTTTGCACTAATTGCTCTTTTTTTACGCCGCGGATTTTTACCGCTTCCAGCTTGTCCGGCACTATCGCCGCTGCTGCCCTTTCCTCCCGGCAGGTGCAACGTTCGCCGGGGTCAAGGTGCGCGCCGCAGTACGGGCAAACATTGTAGTACGGCACTTTCATTCCCCCTTGTTTAAAAACTTAAATAAATACCTAAAAATATTTTTAAAATAATTTGCGCGGTCAGCCACAAGGCGGTTAATATCGCCAACGCAAAAGCCGCAGTTTGTAATGCCAGGCACGCCGCCGCGTAAAGTCTTTGCAGTTCTGTTTTCATTTGGTCCTCCAGCTTTCGCCTGCCAGCGGCACGGTGTAGGTCATTTCCAAAATGCGGTCCACGGTGGCGTCTGCCGTTGTCGGGTCCCCGCTCGCCGGTGTCATGCGCCGCACAAGCTCGTCCGCTGTGTAATTGCTTGTTATTATCATGGGCTTATAGTCTTCATACCGTGCGTTAATGATTTGGTAAATCTTTGCCAGCGCCCATTCCGTAGGCTGCTCTTTGCCTATGTCGTCAATGATTAGCAGGTCCGCCGTTTTATACAGCCGCATTATGTCATCTTCGCTTGCCTGTGCCCCGTGGCGCTCAAAGCTGGCTTTTATTTTGGCCAAAAGGTCAATCATGGTGGCAAACACTACCGGCACTCCGCTGTCCATTAGCTGGTTGGCAATCGCCGCCGCCAGGTGGGTTTTGCCGGTGCCTTTTGGGCCGTTAATTAAAAGCCCGTTCTTTTCCTGCCCCTGTGGGTCGCTTTGCAGGGCTTTAAAGTTATCGGCATACCCTTTGGCAATGTGGAATGCGTGGGCATTGATTTCCTCCACGCGGAAGGTGTCAAAAGTGCGGTTTCTAAAACGTGCGCCGACGCCGCTTGCGCCTATAATGCGCTTTATTCTTTCCCGCTCCTGCTCGGCCCGTTCCGCCGCCGCTGCCGCTTCCTCCTGCGCCCTGCGGATTTCCGCCGCCGCTGCTTTGGCTGCCTGCGCTTTTTCGCACTTGCACGCCTCCGGGCCTGTTGGTGCCCACAAAACATGGTCTTTTAATACTATGCCGCTGGTATACCTTAACGCCCCGCAAAATTCGCATTTTACCGGCGCAGGTGGGTTATACTTTGCCGCCTCCGGCTCGTTGCTTTTAATTACCGCCAGCACTTTGTTCAGCGGTTCCGGCTGTTTTGCCGCCGAACATTGCGTTGAAGTCGGGGTAGCCTTTAAATTGCCCGGATTTGCGGAGTTTGTCTTCAAGCTCTGCCGTTGTGATTGCCCGAACATTTCTGCCCGGCGCTGGTTTATCTGTTCCTGCGCCTGGTTTAGTTCGTGAAGTTCCTGCTGCGTTAGCATTTTCTTTATCCCCTTTGTTTCGGTAATTGCCTTCCAGCACTTTGGCCATGTTATCGGCTTTTAACAACCAGTCAAAAGTCGCCGTCCAGTTCCGGTCGTTCTTGCCTTTTAAAAAGTCGCTTGCCTCTGCCGTTTTAAAAAGGGTTTCAAAGGTCGCCAGGTCGCCGCCGTATTCTTTCCAGCGTGCCGCGATTGCTTTTTTACGGTTCGGGCTTACTGTTACCACTTTGCTAAAACTGGTACAAATTGCGTTATATAATTTTTTTATTTTACAATTATTCTACAGAAGCAGCAGCACCCTCTACCAGATTATCAAGTGCTTCCTGGATTGCATTATCATCATCTGCAGATAATGTTCCCTGTGCAATCAGTTCTCCGAATGTCTTTGCAGGATCCCAATATTTTCCGCCAACCTTCTGAGCCTGTGCATATTCAGACTGAGCTGCAAGTGCTGCAAGTGCTACATTTTCCTGAACAGAATCAGATGCTGCTACATTCTTGTTTGAAGGACCGCTTTCTCTCTGATCAAAGAACATCTGCTGGGATTCTTCGTTTGTAAGGTACTCAGCAAGAAGAACTGCCCATCCGGAATTCTCAGAATAGCCGTTTACACCAACATATTTGTAACCGGCAACAGATCCCTGCTGAACCTGTTTGTCACCAACTGTGAATGTAGGAAGCTTTGTTGCTGCATATCCGTCACCAAATATCTCCTTTGCTGTGATTGCATCCCATGTACCGGAAACGCATGCTGCCAGATTACCGGATGCAAGCTGATTAGACATATCACCATCAGCAACTGCCATAAATGCCGGATTAGATGTAATATCAAGCATTCCTTTTACTACATCAACACCTGTATATCCATCAGCACTTGTTCCGTTCCAGTCCATAGTTGTTGTTCCGTCATCATTAAGTCCTGTTGTAAATCCTGCTCCATAGAAGAAAGAAGCATTGTACCATCCGGAAGCAAGTGTCATACCAACTTTCTTTCCGGCCTTATCAGCTGCTTCAAGAAGGCTGTCCCAGCTTGCTGCATCTTCCTCGGAAATTACAGATGAATCATAGTAAAGAAAATATCCGTTGTCAGCTGCTCTTGGAAATGCATACAAACTGCCATCAATTGTTGCTGCATCAATAGCGCCTTCAACGTTTGCAGCTTTTACATCATCAAGTGTTGTATCTGCAAGCTGAAGTGCTTCTGCATAATCATCAAGTTTCAGAAGTGCTCCTGCTTTTACAAGATCCGGAAGCTGATCATCTGCGAATGCATATACATCTGCACCAGCTTCTACGTCTGTCAGAATAGTATCTTTTGCAGTAGACTCAGATTCTACGCCAATCTGAATATCAAATTTCTGATCTGCATACTTCTCCTGGAATTTATCTGTCAGTTCTTTTAATAAATTCTGGTCTTCTTCAGCTCCCCATACAGTCAGTTTAATTGTCTCATCCTCTGCTGCACTTACACATACTGTGCAGGAAAGTGCCATAGCTGTTGCCAGTAACGGTGCGATTACCTTTTTTACATCTTTTCTCATTTTCTCTTCCTCCTGTTTTTGATGGTTATGCCTAAACAGCCCGCATCCGATTTGCGTAATAAACGCCCTCAGTTTTGTTTGCGCAACCGTTTGTTCATATTTTTAGTATATTCCTTTATATTTATAAAGTCAATTAGCCATTATTATCTAATTTCAAAACTCTTTTTTTGTCATATTGCACAATTCAGTTTGATTTTTTCGTTTTTTCATACAATGATATACTTGATTTGTGCAACCGTTTTCATTTTGATAAAATCAGATTGTCCAGAGAATTTCAACCGATTTTTTTATACACAAAAAGTTCTCTGCTTATTGATCCTTACAATAAATACAGAGAACTTTCTAATCCTGCCATTCATTTTCAATTTCTATAATCTGATCGGATTTTACATCCATATACTACTGTGTCGACTCCCGCAACACTACCTGGTAGTTCAGAGGCACTGTATCCTCCAGTGGCTTCTCTCCCAGGATGTTCAGTAATTTCGCACATGCCATCTTTCCCAGTCTTACCGTATCAAAGCGTATACTGGTAATCGGTGGATTATTATATTCCAGATTCTTACTGTCATACATACTGGCTATTTTTATTTCTGCAGGAACCGATATTTTCTTTTCCCTCAGACTGCTCAGACACATGCTGCAGATCACATCATCCATACAGACAATACCATCCGCGCCTTCTTCAAGCAGTCTCTTCACAGCATCAGATACTGCTGCCTGATTATCCGTATCCATGAAGATCAGATTTTCGTTAACAGAAACTCCCATTTCCTCATGTGCTTCCAGAAAACCCTGATATCTGCTTCCGGTAACATTGTAGGACTGATTTCCACCCAGAAGTGCCAGATTCCGAAAACCTTTCATCAGCATAATACTTGTCAGTTCTTTTCCGGCTTCCTGGTTCTTGTTATCTACAAACGGAACTTCCGGATCTGAAGATGGGCCGATCAATATATATGGTTCCTTACAGTTCTTCAGATATTTCTGTACCTTGGAACTTACCACTGCTCTGCTTACAATGATCCCATCGACTTTTCGATTTGCCTCCAGTCTCTGTATCTGCGATACATCTGCTCCATCAATCATAGAAATAATAATATCATACTCATAGGAGGAAGCCATCTCACAGATTCCATTCATACAGTCTTTAAAAAAAAGAAACTCTGTGGCAACATAATCCTTCGGCATCAGCAGTGCAATATTATAAGTTTTACGCTGTGCCAACCCCTTTGCCACAACATTGGGTCTGTAATCATGTTCTTTTATAAATGCCCGTACTCTGTCTCTTGTAGCCTGACTGATTCTTCCCTTTCCTGAAATAGCACGTGATACCGTAGTCTTACTTACCCCAAGCTCCCGGGCGATATCTTCTATTGTATATATCTTCTTTTCTTCTGTTTCCATAAAATACCCCACTTTTTGCGCAACCACTTGATTATATTCTATAAAATAACAAAATACTCAAGCACTTACAAGTAACTTTTAAAGAAGATATACCGGCAGTTCCTCATTAATATGAACAGAACCTTTTGCTGTTTTTTTCTTTTCTTCTGTAACAGATATTGTTTCCGGTTTCTCTGCCTCTTTTGTGGATACAACGGGCTTCTTTACGGGTTTCCTGGCACCTGCATTTGCTGCACGCCGAATACTCTCCCTGCCTACTGACATAATTCCATGACCTCCTCTGCCAATCTCGTATATTCCCTGGCACTTCTGCTTGATTTTTTATATTCCACAACCGGAATACTGTTATCCTGTGACCATTCTACAGAGCTGTCCACTCTGATGATCTGCTCAAATACATGAATATCCTCAAGTTCATGCAGTGTTTCCATTGTCTGTTTATAATAACTCTTTCTTGTATCTACCTTTGTCACTGCAATTCCGGCAACTTCCAGTTCCGGAGTAATCTGCTTTACTTCATTAAGAAATTCAAACATATTCGCAAGTCCGAACATTCCCCATGGACTTGCCTCAACAGGAATAATTACCCGGTCTGATGCACAAAGGATATTCATCACCCAACCACCCAGCGTAGGAGGTGCATCAATCAGAATATAGTCATAATTTCCTGCATCCTTTATCTTCTGAATGCATTTTCGCAGGATAAATTCTCTCTGCCATTTTGTAAAAAGTTCATATTCTATAGAACTCATCAATGTAGACGATGGTATCAGATCCAGATTTTCGTAGGGAGTATGTACCACATAACCGCTGAGCTCTTCCTGTTTTCCGATTGCGCAATACAGATTCTTCTCTCCTTTCGCCTGCTCCAGCACCCAGTTCTCCGGAAAAAAAGCAAGAGAAAGATTTAACTGCATATCTCCATCGATCAGAAGAACCTTTTTCCCTGCCTGAGCCATCGCCGCTCCAAGGTTTGAACAGGTTGTGGTTTTTCCACTTCCACCCTTATTATTTGTAAAACATATCGTTATGGTTTTTCCCATGGAACTGTCTCCTTTACCACTTACTTTACTTGTATTATAGGAGATTTATCATATAGATTCAACTGTTTTCCTCATCTTCGCAACCCTGTAACTCATTTGCATTGCCGGACAAACATTTCTTTGATTCCCAAAATAAGCCCTTGATTTTTTGTTTTTTTGTGTTATAGTATTTATATACTTGATATATAGTTTTTAAAACTATGTTATATTGTTTTCATTATATTTATCTGAATGAATGGAGGCGTTTTTATGAAATTTAAATTAAAAGATCCGGGAAGTGCGATTACACATGGGATTGCTTTTCTTCTGGCAGCAGTGGGAGCAGCGCCTTTATTGATTCGCTCGTCAGAGTGGAGCGATCATATTCATATTGTGGCACTGGGAGTGTTTATTCTTACGATGATGCTGCTTTATGCGGCAAGTACTCTTTATCATTCCGTTGATTCTACGGCGAAGGTGAACCGCAGACTGAAGAAGCTGGATCATATGATGATCTTTGTAATGATCGCTGGAAGCTATACGCCGGTGTGCCTGATTGTTCTTCATAACAAGATTGGATATATACTTTGCGCACTTGTGTGGGCGACAGCAATTCTGGGAATTGTATTTAAGGCATTCTGGGTGACTTGTCCGAAATGGATTTCTTCTGTGCTGTATATTGGAATGGGCTGGTTGTGTGTGCTTGCGTTCATGCCAATTATTCATGCATTGCCTAAGGCTGGATTTGGCTGGCTGCTGGCGGGGGGAATTATTTATACGATTGGCGGTGTGATCTATGCACTGAAGCTTCCCATCTTTAATGCGAAACATAAGAATTTTGGGTCACATGAGATTTTCCACGTATTTATTATGCTGGGAAGCGCGTGTCATTTTATTGTGATGTATTGTTTTGTGGCGAATATGCCGATTTGATGATATGGTAAGGTAAAATATTTTAGACAAGTTTTTTAATAACTTTTAATATTTAGAGGGAACTGTGACCTCCTTTAAAATTCCATCAGGGCTAATTTTTTCG
>ERZ779874.2995-NODE-2995-length-13335-cov-3.347214_pt1 | contig 13335 bp, 13 predicted proteins | sample MGYA00511031_ERZ779874 | MGnify/ENA primary metagenome ERZ779874 (study PRJEB29588, sample SAMEA2156850) | human gut metagenome | biome: human gut; feature: human-associated habitat; material: faeces | place: Denmark | collected 2008/2010 ...
GCAGGTCCCGCGCAACCGGCTGCTGCTGGAGCAGTAATTTCAGACATAGACTCTCAATATCGCGCTCCTTCTGGTCGATCTCGGCATCCAGTGGCGCCACACGCGCGGCCAGCGCTTTGTCGCCGTCGGTCAGGGCCTTGGCGGAAAGCGCAATGACCTCCTCGCACAGGGCGCCCATTTCGGTCAGTTCCCGGCTCAATTGGGCCAGCTGTTCATCAAAGTGACTTCTCATTATCCGAACCTCCCCGTGATGTAATCCTCGGTCTTCTTCTCCTTGGGCTGAGAGAACAACTGCTCGGTATTGCCGTATTCGATCAGCTCACCCAGCAGGAAGAAAGCTGTCTGATCCGAAATACGGACCGCCTGCTGCATGTTATGGGTCACGATAACGATGGTGTACTTCTCCTTCAGCTCCATCGCCAGCTCCTCTATCTTGGAGGTAGAAATGGGATCCAGCGCGCTGGTCGGTTCATCCATCAGCAGCACATTCGGTTCCACCGCCAGCGCCCGCGCAATGCACAGCCGCTGCTGCTGACCGCCGGAAAGTCCCAGGGCATTCTTCCGCAGGCGGTCTTTTACCTCGTCCCATATGGCGGCATCCCGCAGAGAACGCTCCACGATCTCATCCAGCTCCGCTTTCTTGCGGATGCCATGTGTCTTGGGGCCGTAGGCCACATTATCGTATATGCTCATCGGAAAAGGATTCGGCTTCTGGAATACCATGCCGATCTGCCGCCGCAGCTCGCTTACCTCCACCTCAGGCGCATGGATATCCTGCCCCAGGTAGTATACACTACCTGTAATGCGCACGCCCTTTACAAGGTCGTTCATGCGGTTCAGCGTTTTTAATAGGGTGGATTTTCCGCAGCCAGAAGGCCCAATAAAGGCCGTAATACTCTTTTCCGGTATCCCCATATTGATATGGTGCAGCGCCTGATGGTTCCCATACCACAGGTTCAAGTCCTGCACGCTTATGATATCACTCATTGTTCTTCTCCCTTCCAAAGCGCTTTGTCACCACTCCGGCCGCGATATTCAGCAACAGCGTCATCGCCATCAAAATCGAGGCAATGGCAAAGGCCACCCCAAATTCGCCGTCCTCCTTGGCATAGAAATACAGCGCCACGGTTAAGGTCGCACCGGGTTTTGTAATTGCGGTAAAGAAATCATTCAGCACATGTCCAAACCCGGCCGTGAAAAGCAGCGCCGCCGATTCTCCCAAAATGCGCCCGACCGAAAGAATACACCCGGTGATAACACCATCCACACAGCCCGGCAGCACTACGGTGCGAATCACCCGCCACTTGCCTGCCCCCAGGCCGAAAGCGCCCTCCCGGTAGCTCTGGGGCACCGTTTTCAAGCTCTCCTGCGTGGTCCGCATCACAGTGGGCAGGTTCATAATAACAAGGGTCAAGGCCCCCGCGATAAGGGAGGTCTGCATCCCGAAGAACTCGCAGAAAAACAGCATTCCCACCAGCCCGTAGATAATGGACGGGATCCCTGAAAGCGTTTCGGCCGCGTATTCTATCACCGCCACTATGCGGCTCCCCGCGGCATATTCGGTCAGGTAGATTGCCGCCCCGACACCCAGCGGCACCACGATGAGAATGGTCGCCAGCACGATATACAGGGTATTCAGAATATCCGGCCAGATACCGATAGTCCCGCTCAGGTAGCTGGGCGCGGTGGAAAGCAGCTGCCAGCTCAAGTTGGGCAAACCTTTACTCAGTACATAAATAATCAAAAATAGCACCAGCGCCGCCGTCATGCCCGCCGCTATCCCCATCAGGATCTTCATGGTCGTGGCATAGGCGCGCCGCTTACCGCTCAGTCGTTGCTTCATTCTGTCAGCCCTCCTTGTTCCGCTTCAGCAGCAGGTTCAGCCCGGCATTGATAAGCATGATAAACAGGAACAACACCAGCGCTATGGAAAAGAGCGCCTGCTGCTGCAAGCCGGAGGAATAGGACATCTCGCTGGCCACTGCCGTGGTCAAAAAGCGCACGCTCTCAAATAGACTCGGCATCCGGCTAGTCGCGTTGCCGGAAACCATCATCACCGCCATCGCTTCACCAATGGCCCGTCCCACGCCCAGCACCACAGCAGCCGCTATTCCGCTTTTGGCCGCCGGTACCGATACACGGAAATATGTTTCTATGGGTGTCGCCCCCAGCGCCAGGGAGGCATCCTCATATTCCGCGGGCACCGCCTCCAGCGCCGTGACAGTAACCTTGATGATGGATGGCAGTATCATAATCGCCAGCACAATGATCGCCGCCAGCAGGCTCGCACCATCCGGCACATGGAATACCTTCCGGATGCCCGGCACCAGTACCATCATACCCACCAGACCGTACACCACCGAAGGGATCCCCGCCAGCAAGCTCACCGCCGATAGCATCATGCTTTTCACCTTGGGCGGGGCCAGCTTGGCCAGGTACACCGCTGTCAAAAAGCCCACCGGCACCCCCAGCAGGATCGCCCCTGCCGTACCGTATACGCTGGTCAGGATAAACGGCAGAATGCCGAATTTTGGCTCCGCCGCGGTGGAAGCCCACACCTTCCCAAATAAAAAGTTCCAAAGCCCGATCTCCCGGATCGCCGGGATGCCGGAAATCACCAGGTACCCGCTGATCAGCAGCACGCATCCCACTGTAATAAGCCCCAGCAGGAAGAAGATCACATGGACTATAAACTCGCCGGTTTTCTTCATTGTTTCCTCCACGGAAAAGGACGGCCGCTATTGCCGCCGTCCTTCTCCATAAACACTTTAGTTGGCGGCTACCGCCCCGGCAGCGGAGATCAAACTCGCTGCCTCGGAAGAAGTGATGTACTCAAAGAATTTCTGTGCGCACTCGCTTAGGGCCCTGCCCTCTACGGTCACCAGTACAAAGGGGCGCTGGATGGCGTAGCTGCCGTCCTTTACACTGTCCTCGGTAGGTACTATACCGCCAACGGAAAGGGCCTTCACGGTGTCCTTAATGGAAGCCAGAGAAGCATAGCCGATGGCATCGGGGTTCTGGGCCACAGTGGTGATAACATCGCCGGTGGAGGTCAGTTCCTGACGATACTTGCAGGCATCGGTGGTGCCGGTGATGGTCTCAAAGCCGTCACGGGTGCCACTGCCGGCCTCGCGGCCGATGAGAACGATCTCGGCGTCATTGCCACCAAGGTCCTTCCAGTTGGTGATCCTGCCGGTGTAGATATCGGCGATCTGCTCCAGGGTCAGGTCGCTTACGGGGTTCTCCGGGTTTACAATAATGGCGATGCCATCATAGGCCAGAACGGTCTCCTTCAGGCCGGCCTCCTTTTCCTCCGCCTTCAGCGCCCGGCTGGAAAGACCGATATCGCAGCGGCCTTCCTGTACCGCCTTGATGCCGGAGCCGGAACCGGTGGGATTGTAGGTAAATGTGATACCCTTGTTTTCATTCATAAAGGCTTCGCCCAATGTATTGATGACCTTCTGCATCGAGGTAGAGCCATCAGTGGCAACCGAGCCGGTCAGCCCGGAGGGCTGAGAATCGGGCTGAGGATCATTGTTCTGTCCGCAGCCGGTCAGCAGCAGGGCGGCAGCACAGGCGATCGCCATAAGAATTGCAATGTACTTTTTCATAGTCGTGTTTCCTTTCTTTTTTTCATGTTCTTTATTTTCTTCAGCGTCTTCATCTTACTGCCGCTGTGTAAAAAGCAAAACGCCGCATATGTAAAAAGAAAATCAAATCCGCCCTAATGAAAAAACTCCCCGGAGCATCTCTGCTCCGGGGAATCATAGACTATGGGCTATACCTCGCCCTTTTTGTCCGCTACGATGTTATTGATCCAAATCCCCTTCTTCACCATCACGGTGCCGATGATGCACTTGATGATCTCCAGGCTTTGGCAGCAGGCATACAGCAGCAGAATGGGCATGGCCGTGTACCGGCTAAGCACATAAGCCACCGGAATATTGATCAGCCACACAAAAGCGCTGTCGAACAGGAAGGTGACCATCGTTTTGCCGCCGGCCCGCAGGGTAAAGTACAGGGCATTGGTCATGGCGGTAAAGGGCATCAGGCAGGCGCCGATGCGGATGAAATTGGTGGCCAGATGCCGGACGGTGTCGGTGGTGCGGTAGATCAGCGGGAAGTAGGTCCCCACAAAGGCCATCAGCAGCCCCACGCCAATAGAAATTGCCACCGAAAAGGCGGTCGTCTGCCGGGCTGTCACCTTTGCCTTCTCAAAGTCCCCGGCACCCAGCTCCTGCCCCACCATAATGCTGATGGCACTGCCCAGCGCCAGGTAAACGCAGGCAAACAGGTTCCATATGGTGCTGCTTATGTTGGTGGCCGCTACCACATCCAGGCTCCGCAGGGAGTAGCACTGATTCAGCATGGCCATACCGGCGGCCCACAGGCCCTCATTCACCAGCAGGGGGGTCCCTCTCCGCAGAATATCCCGGAACAGGCGGCCGGGAATATGCAGCGAACGGTACAGCCCGGTAATATACGGGAACCGCACGGCGTGCCGGTGGGCCCAGCTTACTACTATGGCCAGTTCCACAAAGCGGGAAAGCACGGTAGCAATGGCAGCACCCACTACCCCCATGCGCGGGGCCCCAAAGTGGCCAAAAATCAAGATATAGTTGAAGGTAAGGTTGACCAGCACCGCCACAATGCCCGCTTTCATAGGCAGCAGGGTTTCCCCAGTTTCTCGCAGCGTGCCCGCGTAGGCCTGCGTAATGGCATAGGGCAGCATCCCGATATACATCACCTTGATGTACTGCAAGCCATAGTGCAGGGAGGCTTCGGCATCTTCCACGGCGCCCTCGCCTTTCAGGTAGAGATTGATGAGCTGGGGGCCGAAGGCGGTAAAGATACCGATGCAGGCTGCGGCCAAAACCAGACAGATCATGAGCTTAAAGCGGAGGGTATGGCGGACACCGTCCATATCCCGGTTGCCAAAAAACTGCGCACCGAAAATGCCGGCACCGGCTATGGCGCCGAAAACCAGCATATTAAAAACAAACAGCAGCTGATTGGCGATGGCTACACCGGACATTTCCACAGTGCCTACCCGGCCGATCATAACATTATCCAGTAGGCTTACAAAATTTGTAATTGCGTTCTGCACCATGATCGGCACACTGATAGCCAGCACCCGATGGTAGAACTCCCGGCTCCCAAAGAGCTTATTTCGCATAATTTCCTCCTCTTTTTTTTGCAAGTATGTTCTATCGTACAAATTTTTTGGGAAATGTCAAGCCCTTTTCTGAAAAAAATTTTTGACAGAATGATCCCCCGCCTTTCCCAAGGGAAAAACGGGGGTGAAATATTTTTTCCGGCTGTGATGAAAAAACCAACCTTGTCTTAGGCGCGCTAAGCGCATACAGCCCATGCACAACCGTGTGACCCTATATTATGCGCGCACACGCACGCGTATGTAGCGCGCGTACGCGTATAGGTAGGAAAAACTTAAACAAGGTTATCGGCCCGGTCCGGTTCCAGTGCCGCAGGCTGTTTGGGGTGGGCCTTGATGTACTGCGTCCACTTGATGTAGCCGTAGGTGGTATTGGTGAGGTAGCCCGCCTTGAGCACCAGCAGCACCCACTGGCCGGAGATGATATTGATGGCAGCCTCCAGCAGGGCGCAGATATACCAGGCGATCCACTGTTCACGGTAACGCAGCAGGATGAACACACCATTGGCGATGCCGACCGCACTGGCGCAGGCATCCAGGTAGCAGACGATGGTTTCCAGTGTAGGCGTGGAGGAAAGCAGACCCTCGATCTCCAGCGTGGTGAGGAAATAGCCTACCACCACCGTCCACAGAACAATGCCGGTGAGTACAAGAACCTCCTGCTTTCCCGTCAGGCGGCGGACCTCGGTGAGTTCTTCCTGCTCCCGGTCCTTGTGACGGTTCCAATTGATAAAGCTGATGATATCAATGGGGATCCAGAAGAACAGCGTGGTGGCCATAGTGGCGAAGCGGTAGGAAAGCACCACGCAGATAAGGATCTCGGTGATCTCCACGCCCAGTGAAACAATGAAATTCCACTTGCTCTGCTTGGAAATGAGCAGCTCACAGGTAATATTGAGGAAAATATCCAGCAAATACAGCGCCATGATGACCTTGCCGTTGACACCGCCGAAGTCCTCCTCCGGGAAGATGATAGCGAACGCAAAGGCCAGCACCGTGATGCTGATGAACCAAATCTTTTCGTAGGTGGTAAAGTAATTCCAAAGGTTTTTCAGTTTTTGTTTCATAGTTTCTCCTCCATTATGCTTCCGGCAGGGTGATCAGACCGGCATCACACATTTTTTGCAGCGACATAAGAATGCCCAATTTGGCATGTGCCCAGGTAAGGCCGCCCTGATAATAGATGGCATACGGCTCACGGATGGGACCATCGGCGGAAAGTTCGATGGAGGAACCCTGCACAAAGGCGCCAGCAGCCATGATGACCTCGGAATCGTAGCCGGGCATGGGGTACGGCTCCGGGGTGACATAGCTATCCACCGGGGCGGCACTCTGCACGCCCTTACAGAAGGCAACCATGGCCTCCTTGCTGCGCAGCTCGATGGCCTGGATGATATCGTGACGAGTCTCGGCGGAGGAAGGCACGCAGCGGTAGCCAAGTTTTTCGTACACACCAGCGGCGAAGATCGCTCCCTTTACTGCGGAGGCGGTGACGGTGGGCGCCAGGAAGAAGCCCTGGAAGAAGGACTGCATCAGTCCAAGGGTGGCGCCCAGCTCCGCGCCCAGGCCGGGGGCAGTCAGGCGGTAGGCGCACTGATCGACGCACTCCTGGGTGCCGCAGATATAGCCGCCGGGGGGAGCCAGGCCGCCGCCGGGATTTTTGATGAGGGAACCGACGATCATATCGGCGCCGACATCGCTGGGTTCGATGATCTCGGTGAACTCACCGTAGCAGTTATCCACCATGCAGATGACGCCGGGCTTGAGTTCCTTGACAAAGCGGATCAACTCGCCGATCTGCTGGACCGAGAAGGTGGGGCGGGTGGCATAGCCCTTGGAACGCTGGATGGTGACCAGCTTGGTTTTTTCGTTGATTGATTTACGGATATTTTCATAATCGAAGGTGCCATCCGGCAGCAGTTCGGTCTCCCGGTAGGTGATGCCGAACTCGGCCAGAGAGCCCTTGCAGGGGCGGATGCCGATGACTTCCTCGAGGGTATCGTAGGGACGGCCGACCGGAGAGTAAAGCTCATCGCCGGGGCGAAGATTGGCGGCCAGCGCCAGCGCCAGCGCATGGGTGCCGCAGGTGATCTGCGGGCGAACCAATGCGGCTTCGGTGTGGAAGGTATCGGCATAGACTTTTTCCAGCGCTTCACGGCCGATATCATTATAGCCATAGCCGGTGGAGGCCGCAAAGCACTCCGCGCTGACACGGTTTTTCTGCATGGCGGCCACGACCTTGGCCTGGTTGTATTCCGCGATGGCATCGATCGCGGCAAAGCGGGGCTTGAGCTCCTCTTCCGCAGAGCAGCAAAACGCCAGCACCGCACTGCTGATGCCCATTTCATGATAAATCTTCTGTGTATCCATTGTTGTTACTCCTTATTCTCTTTCATCCTTTTGGGGCGAATTGACTTTGCCCAGTATCTCCATGGCGACATGATTCAGCACCTCGGCCCGGGCCAGAACAATGCCATTTTCCTCATCGCCCAACACCAGCAGGCTATCCCCGGGGCTGAGTCCAAAAACCTGCCGGGCTTCCTTGGGAATCACGATCTGGCCTTTATCGCCGATTTTGACCGTGCCAAACACATGCTTGCCCTTTGGCATACCGCTGAGAATGTGCTTTCCCTTTGGCATAGCGGCGCTCCTTTCTTCCCACTTTTCCCACTTTTCTTACTTTGGCATACCTGTTTATTATAATCACTATCCGGCAAAAGTCAACCGTATTTGCAAAAGAAAACAGGCGAAACACCTGGTTTCGCCTGAAATTCTTGTGTGTAAAGGTTATTCGCTTTCCACTACGCTTTCGATGGTCTGCCGCAGTTCCTCTATCCCCTTTCCGTTCATGGAGGACACTGGGAACAGCGTGACTTGATCGCCGCAGGGGATCTCGGTACGGATCTCCTCCAGCCGGGCCCGAAGCTGATTGTTGGTCAGCTTATCGGTCTTGGTAAGTACCACTGCAAAGGGCAGTTCGCTATCAATGAGGAAATCCAGCATGGTGAGGTCATCAGCGCTGGGGGCATGGCGGATATCCAAAAGGGACAAGACCAGCCGAATGTCCCGGTCCTGATGAAAGTAGCCCTCGATGAGGCCGGACCAGCGGCGGCGTTCGCTATCGCTGACCTTGGCATAACCGTAGCCGGGCAGATCTGCAAAGCGGGCAACATCGCCACAGCGGAAAAAGTTGATGGTGGCGGTTTTGCCGGGGGTGGCGCTGACACGCGCCAGCTGCTTTTGGTTGAAGATCTTATTGATAAGGGAGGACTTGCCAACATTGCTGCGCCCCGCAAAGACGACCTCCGGCAGGGTGCTTTGCGGCAGCTGGTTGGCCAGGCCGCAGCTCATCTCAAATTTCACCAGATGAAAATTCATGTTGGCGTCCTCCCATTTCTTTTTCTCAACGGCACAGCACCGCCGAGGATGCTTCCTTGTGCTCGGCGGCCGCGGCATGATAGCCGCGCTTTTTGACACTGCCGGGCAGCTGTACCAGTGCCTGTTCCAGCACCTCTTCCATGGTGTGGACCGGCACAAAATGAATAGCTTTTTTAACGACATCATCAATTTCGGCAAGGTCCGGTTCATTGGCGGCCGGGATAATGACGGTCTTGATGCCGTTTTTGTAGGCTGCCATGCTCTTTTCCCGCAGGCCGCCGATGGCCAGTACCCGGCCCCGCAGCGTGATCTCGCCGGTCATAGCGACATCGTGCCGAACGGGGATATTGCCCAGTGCCGAAACGAGCGCTGTGCAGGTGGTGATACCGGCGGAGGGGCCATCCTTGGGGACCGCGCCCTCCGGGAAATGGATGTGGATATCCTTATCCTTGTAGAAGGTGTTTTCGATCTCGTAATGCTCCGCGACAGAACGGATGTAGGTGATGGCAGCCGTTACCGATTTCTTCATCACATTGCCCAGCGAGCCGGTGGTGATGGTTTTGCCGGTACCGGGGACGACCGCGGTTTCCACCTGGAGGAGCTCGCCGCCCACGGCAGTCCAGGCCAACCCATTGACAAGGCCGATGCTGTCCTCCTTGGGGACGATATCCTCGGTGATGTAGCGGGGGCCCAGGTAATCGGGCAGGTCAGCGGCCTTAATGGTAACCTTTTCGGTGGCTTCGCCGGATACCACCTTGGCAGCGACCTTGCGGCAAAGGGCGGCTAGACGGCGCTCCAGGGTACGCACACCGGCTTCCCGGGTATAGTGATCGATGATATCATAGATGGCGCCATCGGTCACAGCAATCTGCCCGACGGAAAGGCCGTGGCGTTCCCGCTGCTTGGGCAGCAGATGGCGTTTGGCGATTTGGAACTTTTCTTCCCGGGTGTAGCTTGGCAGCTCGATGACCTCCATGCGGTCCAGCAGGGCGGGCGGAATGGCACTGCGGTCATTGGCCGTGGCGATGAAGAACACATGGGAAAGGTCGAACGGCATCTCGATATAATGATCCCGGAAGGTGCAGTTCTGTTCGGAATCCAGTACCTCCAACAAGGCGGAGGAAGGATCGCCGCGGTAATCATTGCTGAGCTTATCTACCTCATCCAGCAGCAGCACGGGATTGGCGCTGCCGGCCTGCTTGATGGCATTGATGATACGACCGGGCATACTGCCTACATAAGTTTTCCGATGGCCGCGGATCTCGGATTCATCTTTGATACCGCCCAACGCGATACGAGCATAGCGGCGTCCCATCGTCTGCGCGATGCTGCGTACGATGGAGGTTTTGCCCACGCCGGGAGGGCCCACAAAGCAGAGGATCTGACCATTGATATCCGGCGCAAGCGCCCGAACAGCCAGAGCTTCCAGTACACGCTCCTTGATCTTCTTGAGGCCGTAGTGCTCCTTATCGAGGAGCTTGGCAGCCTTTTTGAGATCTATCACATCTTTGGTATAGCAGCCCCAGGGCAGCTCTAGGCAGGTTTCCAGATAGCCGCGAATGACCGCCGCTTCCTGCGAATTGGGGGGCATTTTTTCCAGATGGCTGACCTCTTTGAGGAGTTTTTCCTTGTTTTCATCGGTGGTCAACAGGGCGCGGATCTTTTCCCGGAATTCATCCGGCTCCTCGAAGCCCATATCGCCTTCGCCCAGCTCTTCATTGATGACACGGAGCTGTTCCCGCAGGTAGTAGTCCCGCTGGTTTTTGTCCATGGCCTCTTTGACACGGTCCTGAATATCGGCCTCCAGCGCCAAAATCTCATTTTCGGATTCCAGCAGCTGGGCAATGATCTCCAGCCGGCGGCGGGCACTGTTCTGCTCCAGCAGACGCTGCTTATCCTGTACCTCGAAGGGGATGTTCCCCGCTATGTATTCCGCAATAAGCGCCGGATCGTCGCAATCGAGGATATTATCCACGATCTCTTTTGGCATCCGGGGCGCCAGGCTGATATACTCATCGAAGAGGTCCTTGACAGTGCGAACCAGCGCATCGCTGAAGGGGCGGCCCGCAATGCGGCCGGCCGCGGGATACGGCAGGATCTCACCGACCGAGGTGTGGTCTTCCTCGAACATATCGATGAGCTTGCCGCGGTAGCAGCCTTCCACCAATACACGCAGTGATTCTCCCTGCGAACGCACGATTTGACGGATCTCCGCCACTGTGCCTACTTTATACAAACCGTCCATCGACGGATTTTCTTCATTTTGATCGATCTGGGCCACTAGGAAAATCTTGCGGTCACCGTTCATCGCCATGTTCAAAGCGTGCAGCGATTTTTCCCGGCCTACATCAAAGTGCAGCACCATATGCGGGAACAGAACCAGCCCGCGCAGCGCCAATACCGGTACCCGAACCGGCTTCATCTCAGTATTTTTTGTGTTTTTCTCCATAGCTTTTGCCTCCCTTCACTATGGTCATAAAAGTAGGGTTACGATTGAATAAAGGGACGGTATGGGATCACGCGACCCCGTACAGCCCCCGATTCATGTCATATCCCATGGGTGCATTTCCCTGCCCCACGGGCAAGGATATGCAGCCGGATGTTATTTAAGAAACAGCACCGCGGCGGCGCTTCTGTGCCGGTGTGCCGGGCAGACGCAGCTGCAGGCGGGTGGGCTGCTTCATGGGGGCACGCATGATCATGGCATCCCCCAAACCGTTTACCATATCCGCCGTGATGACGATATGGGCCACGGTGCCATCGGAAGGCGCTTCAAACATCAGATTGCCCAAAAGCTCTTCCATGATGCCGCGCAGACCACGCGCACCGGTTTTACGCTCGATCGCCTTTTTGGCGATAGCACGCAGCGCATCCTCTTCGAAATCGATTTGGATATTATCCATCTCAAACAGCTTTTTGTATTGCTTGATGAGGGCGTTTTTAGGCTCCCGCAGGATACGAACCAGCGCTTCCTCATCCAACGCATCCAGCGAAGCGATGACCGGAATACGGCCCACTAACTCGGGGATCAGGCCGTATTTAACCAGGTCATGGGGCTCCACCTGGCGGTAAATGCCCTGCTCTTCCACCTCGGCTTTGGATTTTACCGTGCCGCCGAAGCCAAGGGAGGACTTATCGGTACGGTGGCTGATGATCTTTTCCAGACCATCGAACGCGCCGCCGCAAATAAACAGAATATTGGAGGTATCCACCTGGATGAACTCCTGCTGGGGGTGCTTGCGGCCGCCCTGCGGGGGAACATTGGAGATGGTGCCTTCTAGGATCTTAAGCAGTGCCTGCTGAACGCCCTCGCCGCTGACATCGCGGGTGATGGAGGGATTTTCGCTCTTGCGGGCGATCTTGTCGATCTCATCAATGTAGATAATGCCGCGCTCGGCCCGGGCCACATCGAAATCCGCAGCCTGCAAAAGGCGCAGCAGGATGTTTTCCACATCCTCGCCGACATAGCCGGCTTCGGTCAGGGTGGTGGCATCCGCAATGGCAAAGGGGACGCCCAGCACCTTGGCTAGAGTCTGCGCCAACATGGTTTTACCAACGCCCGTGGGACCCAGCAGCAGAATGTTGCTCTTTCCGAGCTCTACATCATCGCCATCGCCGCAGCAGATACGCTTATAGTGATTATATACCGCCACCGAAAGCGCGCGCTTGGCGGCATCCTGCCCGATGACATACTCATCCAGGAAAGCTTTGATCTCCTTGGGCCGGGGGACATTCAGCTCTTCTCCCTGTGGCTCGTTTCTTACGGGCCGGGGGGCCGGAACCTCCTCATCCTCCAGCACCGCACGGCAGATCTCTACACATTCATTGCAGATGCATACGCCCGGGCCGGCGATCAGACGCGCTACCCGATCCTGCGGTTTGCCGCAAAAGGAGCAGCGCATCATTTTTTTGTTCTCATCGTTTGCCATGCTATTATGGACTCCTTTTATTCTCTGTGGGCAATGACACGGTCGATTAGGCCATAGTCACAGGCTTCCTGGGCGGACATGAAGTTATCCCGCTCGGTATCCTGCATCACCTGCTCCAGCGGCTTATGGCAGCGCTCCGCCATAATGCGGTTCAGATTTTCCTTGATCTTGATGATGCGGATGTCCTGCTGTTTCTGGATCAGGTCAGCCACCTTGTAGATATCGTCCACATAAGCGCACACAGCACGGACCCCGATCAGGTCGTTGATCTTCTCCACTGCCTGCGCGAAATTCATATCGAGGCCTTTTTTCTGCATTTTCTTGCAGACACTGTCGTAGCTCTTGAGTCGTCCGGTCTTCATCTGTATGTAGTTTCGTCCGGTCTTCATCAGCAGAAAAGTGTTGATGATATCGATCTTGGTCATCATAAGATTGATGGCACATTGTCCCTGGATGCTGAACTCGCTGTCGGTCAGCATATTCTTTAATAGTTCTTTCTTTTTCAATTTCTGTCTTTCTTCCTCTAATTGTATCAGTGTGAATGTTTCTGGTTCTGTTACCCGTATTGCATTACCGCTTCCCATTAGAATACTCCTTCAATAATAAATCTGTAGATTGATCGTGTTAAAAGAAAGTAAAACAGAAGAGAATCGCAGAACAGGGAATAGTTCTGTGTCATCTCTTATCCTCTAATCTATGCAGGATAAAATAGGAATATGACAATATATTCTGGTGATTATTCTATTGCATACAAAATAACTAATTTGTACAGAGAAAAACAAAGAAAACTTATATAAAATACCATATAAAAATAAATTGCAAAATAAGTGACCATAAAATATAATAAATATATAC
>ERZ779874.3047-NODE-3047-length-13116-cov-3.965087_pt1 | contig 13116 bp, 9 predicted proteins | sample MGYA00511031_ERZ779874 | MGnify/ENA primary metagenome ERZ779874 (study PRJEB29588, sample SAMEA2156850) | human gut metagenome | biome: human gut; feature: human-associated habitat; material: faeces | place: Denmark | collected 2008/2010 ...
TATCTTTGACACCGATATGAAATGTGCAGAGTTCTTTTAGAACTAATTACAAACACAGATAAACTTTATACGCAAAAGCTAAAAACTCTAACATTTTGTATATATGATGTAGAAAAGCGATAATAAGCGCCATCATTTTAATTAAAAGAGCATTCTTTCAATTAAATATAAGACACAAATTATGTTGAAAAATTTCAAACCTATCAGCTTAATCTTGCTGGCAGGTGCCACTTGTTTCCCAGCAAGTATATTTGCAGACACAATGCCCTCCAAGCAAGGGATGAACATTTCCCAGCAGAACGGAAAAGTTACAGGTACTGTGGTAGATGATCTAGGGCCTGTTGCCGGAGCATCGGTCGTAGTGAAAGGAACAACCAATGGAAACATTACCGACATGGATGGTAATTTCACATTGGAAGGTGTAAAAAATGGAGACATCATTCAGATCTCTTTCATTGGTTACACAACTCAAGAAATCAAATACACAGGACAATCCACTCTTCAAATCAAATTAGCGGAAGACACTCAAAAACTGGAAGAAGTCGTAGTCGTTGGCTATGGCGTACAAAAGAAGGTAAACCTGACCGGCGCTGTAGGGATTGCAGATAGCGAAATTCTGGAAGATCGTCCGATCGGAAACATTGCACAAGGTTTGCAAGGAGCTATTCCAAACTTGAATATTGATTTCGCCAGTGGTAATCCAAATGCAGCTACTACATTTAATGTACGTGGTGCAACTTCACTGAATGGAGGACAAGCACTATTGTTAGTCGACGGAGTCGAAACATCAGACTTGTCTTTGCTTAACCCACAAGATATCGAAAGCGTATCAGTATTAAAAGATGCTGCCTCTGCTTCTATTTATGGTGCCCGTGCCGCTTTTGGCGTTGTATTGATCACAACTAAAAAAGGGAAAAAAGAACAAAAAGTTCAAATCAACTACAATAACAACTTTTCTTGGTCGATGGCCTCTCGCTTACCGGATGGTGTTTCTTCCGATAAGTGGATTCGTGCCATGAATCAGGCAAACGTGAACAATGGCAGCGGACAGTATTTCAAAGATGAACACGTTCAGGCTGTAGATGATTTCATTGCGGGAAGAGGTCCTTCTGCATTTTATACAACAGACAATTCAATAACTGCTGCCGGACAATGGGCTTATGCTGGGAACACCGATTGGTTCGACGTAATGTACAAACCGTCATTCATGCAACAGCATAATGCAAGTATCAGCGGTGGTTCAGACAAGACGACTTACTACGGCTCTATTGGTTATAAAGGACAAGATGGTATTTTGCAATATGGTACGGATAAATACAAACGTATTAATATGTCTTTCAACTTTTCCACTCAGATTACAAAATGGTTGGAAGTAACTTTCCGTACAAAATATAACCGCAATACAAGTGATTATCCCTACACCAGCAATTTTAATTTAGGAAACATTTTTTACGAAATCTATCGTGGATTCCCAACTATTCCTGTTTACCTGCCAGATGGTAATAATTTTGCAGGTATAGCAGGTAGCAACTTCAACTATAACTTTGCTGGTTTACTAGATGGAGCTGGGCGAGACAAAACCAACTCGGATGACTTTTGGTACACTGCCGCCTTTAATCTGACACCGTTAGCCGGTTTATCAATCAAGGGAGATTATACCGGAAACAAATTCTATCAAGATCAAACCCAGCACGGCAAGATACTGTATCAGACAATGCCAGAAGAAAGTACGTTATCTCCGCTATCCGTTGGTACACCTGGAGGTGTAACAAAAGCTAATTACGGAGATACTTATCAAGCATTGAACTTATGGGCTGACTACAAGAAGTCATTCAATGACAAGCACAATTTAGGTGTAATGGTCGGTTACAACCAAGAAAGCAAAAAGACGACTAAATTAAGCGTAAGCACTAGTAATCTATTTGATAACAATTTCCCTGTCACCGATTTGGCCAGTACTTATAACATGCCAAGTGAAGAAGCAACAATCTGGGCTGTACAGGGTGCGTTCTTCCGTTTGAATTATGATTACATGCAAAAATATTTGCTTGAGGTAAATGGTCGCTATGACGGTTCATCCAAATATATGTCTGGTGATCGTTGGGGATTCTTTCCCTCGGTATCAGCAGGTTGGCGTATCTCTGAAGAAAGTTTCTTCGAACCAGCTCGTAATATTTTCGACAACCTAAAAGTCAGAGCTTCATATGGCTCATTAGGCAATCAAGTTACAGATGGCAATTTCCAATATTTAAGTTTCTTGACAAGCGAATCTTTGGCCTATCTGATGAACGGCGGTATCATTAGTGGCTTGAAAGCTCCGACATTGGCTAGTACAAACATCACATGGGAAAAAGTTTACACAACCAATATCGGTTTAGACTGGACTATGCTGAACGGCCGTTTCACTGGATCTTTTGACTATTACATCCGCGATACAAAAGGAATGGTCGTAAACAAAACTTACCCGGCTGTATTAGGGACGACAGGTGGTAAAGAGAACTTGGCAGATATGAGAACCAAAGGTATGGAATTATCTTTAACGTGGAACGATCAGATTAAAGACGTGGCCGGCAGTCCTTTGGATTACTCTATCAGCATCGGCATCTCAGACAACACTTCTGAGATCACGAAATATGATAATCCGACATTAAGTTTGGATGAAACTCATTACCAGGGAAAGAAAATCGGCGAAATTTGGGGATATGTAACAGATGGCTTCATTAAAGATGAAGCTGAAGCCCAAGAAATGGCCAATAAACAGGCTTTCATCAGCACAACTTGGAAACCAGGAGATATTCGTTATGCAGATTTGAACGGTGATGGAAAAATTGACCGTGGGAATAATCGTGTTGGTGATTCGGGCGACAAAAAAGTCATTGGTAATACAACTCCCCGCTACAATTTCAACCTCAACTTGAGTGGTTCATGGAAAGGTTTTGACTTACGTCTGTTCTTCCAAGGTACAATGAAACGCGACGTATGGTTGGACTCTCCTGTATTTTGGGGATACAAGACAGGTATTTGGTGGGCTAACTTAAATGATTACATCATCGATAACTCTTGGAGTGAAACCAATACGAACGCTTACTATCCTATTCCGACTTGGAGTGATAGAAGTAAACAAACACAGACAAAATATCTGCAAAACGGTGCTTTTATCCGTCTGAAAGATGTTACATTAAGCTACACTATTCCTAAAGCGCTCATCAATAAATACGGCATTGGTCAGCTAAAAGTGTTCGTAAGCGGTCAGAATCTTTGGGAAGCTACAGGATTGTACAAATACCTCGATCCGGATGCTGTAGGCAGACGTGACAATAACGGTAACTTGAAAGTTGACGACAACGGTAGTGTTTACCCGTTCACCCGTTCTTATTCATTTGGTATCAACGTAACATTCTAAAAACAGACAAAGTAACATGAAAAAGTCAATTATATTATTTGGTGGTTTATTGTTCCTCACAACCCAAAGTTGTGATGTACTGGATAAAGAGCCATTAGACTCTATCAGTACACAACAATACTTTGCAAATGCCAATGCACAGGCATTAGAGCAATATTGTAATGATTTATATCCCAAATTAATCACCGGACATGGAAATCCGAACGAATATAATTTTGGGATGATGGAAACTGATTTCCAGTCTGATGACCTACTTCCGTGGGACGCAAACTCTGTAGCTTTCAGTCAACACAGCATTTCTACAGCAGACAATGACAATTGGAAATGGGAAAATATTCGTGCTTGTAATGCTTTTATGCAAGATTACGAACTATCCCCGGAAACCGAGGCCGTAAAACATCGTTATGCTGGTGAAATTTTATTCTTCAAGACATTGGATTACTTTAATAAAGTAAAACGCTTTGGCGATGTACCTTGGTATGACAAAGTATTGGTTCCTGGAGACGAAGACCTATACAAAGGCCGCGATTCCCGTATTACCGTTGTAGCAAACATGATAAAAGACATTGATCAAGCGATTGAATGGTTACCCCAAAAAGAAACGACAGGTGTCTACCGCATCAGCAAAGACGCTGCACTTGCATTAAAGGCACGTATATGTTTATTTGAAGGAACTTTCCGCCGTTATCATAATATGGAAGGTGATACCGAATTGCTCAAAGCCGCTTATGAAGCAGCAGGCGAACTGATGAAATCCGAATATGGCTATTCATTGTTCCAAGGTTCAAAACCTGGTAAAGCCTATTATGAATTATTTATCCAAGCAGATTACAACTCCAATCCTGAAATTATTCTGTCGAAGGAATATGATCCGACTGTCGGCAAAGGAAATAACTTAAGCCGCCAAATTGCAGTCGGTGAATCTCCTATCGGTTTGAGTCGTGACGCTGTTGAAGATTATTTGTGTGCAACAACAGGAAAACCAATCTCTATGTGCGGCTGCGAAGGCCACTCTCATCATACTACATTAATCGCCGAACTAAAGAATCGAGATCCGCGTTTACTACAAACAGTACCGACTCCCGAAGCTGGTGAATACACCTATTACCTAGAAGGGAAACGTCCGGATATCGGTAAATATACCAGTGGAAGTGTTAGTACATCTACGGGATATGGTGTTATCAAATATTACAATCCGTCAGAATACACATCATCTCATCATATTGGAACATTAGACGCTCCAATCTTCCGTTATGCAGAGATTCTTCTGATACGTGCAGAAGCAGGAGCCGAACTTGGCCAAGATCCCGAATTAGATAAAACAATCAACGCTTTGCGTGATCGGGTTGGTTTTAATCACCATTTGACAACAAATCCGATTGAAGACCCGAAATTGGTCGCCGAATATCCAACAATCAAAGGCCCGAACGCCAACTTGATCCGCGAAATCCGCCGTGAACGTCGTGTTGAACTAATGGCAGAAGGTTATCGTTATCACGACTTAATGCGTTGGGCCTGCGGTATTCGCCTGAACCAACCGAAATTGGGTATCATTCCAGACAAAGCAACAAGTGAGAATGATTTAAATGGATATAATACAAAAGATTATGAATCCATTAAATCCGGATTAGGTTTCGTAGACGGTGCCATTGATGTTTATACAAAACGAATGACAAATCCTGTTCCAAACTTTATAGATCCCAAGAACTATTTGTTCTCTATTCCGACAAACCAAATCGGATTAAATCCCAATTTAAAACAAAATCCGGGATGGGATTAATTGAAATATTTTGATAATTTTTTTTCAAAAGGTCTGCTCTTCATAACAGAAGGGTGGACCTTCTTGTATTTGAAAAATCCATATTATTTCAATAGCTTTTGATTTTAAGGTCCATCTTCACAACTTCAGCAAACAATTCATATATATCAACTCCCTATAAATACTGAAATACCAAGAATATGAAGTGATTTAAGACTACACAATTCACATAGTTCAAAACAACTATTTAATCAGTTACAAAGAAAGTGAAAGAGGTAAGTGCTACCTTCTTATAAGTCTATTAAATGAGACAGTAATCATACAATATGATTTAAAAAATACATACAGCTTATTGGCTATCGAGGAAAAGGCACTGACCTACAGAGAGAAGATGTATACCTTATTCCACAAAACAACTATCTTTCATAAATGGATAATACTTCTTTTCACAGCCAGAAGATATCGAGTTCAAAACATATATGTTTTAAAAACGAAACACCTATGTTTTGAATTCGAAACATAGGTGTTTTGAAATAAGAAATATAAACGATCACATCAATAGTCTTTCTCATTCGCCAGATTCCACATATTCAGAAAAGAGGCTTTCGTTATGTCGACAATCTTATTCCAGTTTATCTTTTCCACATGGTCGCTTGGCATATGATAGTCAGGATGACCATCCGTATGGTACCAGATGACCGGAATATCCAAAAGAGCGAACGAAGCGTTATCACTCCCCCCTACCGGTTTATCCCACGGACGATAATCAGGAGTCAGATTCAAGCCATATTTCTTGATATCGTTTTTCAACCAATCGCCAAACACAGGATGCGCTTCCGTATAGAAATAAACGACATGCATCGGCTTGGACTCGTCTTTATTACGGCCAATCATGTCGTAATTCAGATACCCCTTCACCTTATCCATCTCCGAGAATGTCTGCACGAAATATTTGGAGCCTAACAAGCCTTTCTCTTCACCATCCCAGAAGGCGAAAATAACGGTTCGCTCCGGTTGAACCCCCGTCGCTAAAAACGCCTTAGCGACCTGCAGGACAGCTGAAACACCCGAAGCATTATCGTCGGCCCCGTTATAGACCCGGTCACCGTCCAGCATCGGGTCAAAGCCGAGATGATCGTAATGGGCGCCAATAATCACATATTCGTTCGGGTTCTTACCCTCGATCTTCCCCAAGATGTTGTTCATCGACAACTTCTGATGAACACCTTGTTTCAACTTCGCGATCGAATCCGGATGAACCTGGAAACGGCCCTTCTTCTGCCGTTCCTTGTTATAAGCCTCAAAAGGTTGGTAATAGGATTCGAACAGAGGTTCGATCCCCATCGTTTTCAAATTAGATACAATATATTCACCGGCAATACGCCCACCACGGAAACCAGCTTCACGCCCTTCCAATGCATCGCTTGCCAGAAAACCGATATAGGCCTCGGCATTTGCCCTGTTAATGACATCCAGCCCTTTCTTTTCAGGCAACTCGGCCCATAGCGTAGCACTTAGTACAATAGAGGCTAAAAACAATCCCGTTTTTCTCATTTCGATATTGTGTTTTACAGATTATAGTTTTCTACATTATGCAAATATACGGATATTTGTATACATTCGAACTATAATGACAGAACACAAATATGATTTTAGTGTGGTTGTAGACAAGAGCAGGACTGACTTCATTAAAATAAAAAAAGGCCAAACTCCGCTATCTCATAAGCGTCGAATACCTCCCCCTTTTATCTCTCACCAGTCTTTCAAAAGACTACGGTGAAGAGACTACATCTAACAAATTATTTACTGTTTAATACTCAATTTTTAGAGCTTTCGCTCATTTGGCTCACCAATCTGCGAATCTCAGCATTTACTCGCTGACACATTGAACCATTTCCTACTGACTGATAACGATCAGCCTGATAACGCAACATCGCTAAAGTACGCATACTTTTTTCGTTTTCTCTCATCATCATAATTTTACTCATTTAAGTTCTCCACGCTTGGAGAACGATTAATAATAACTAAACCTAAACTTTCTTTTTCTTTTTGTTTACAGTGCAAAGATAAGTATTTTATTTGAATTTATGCTGTAAAACATATTCAATGTCTACTATTTAACTATATTTAGGTTTTGATTAAATACTTTTCATCTCGATTTATCTAAACGACAGTAGCCAATTCACCTGTAGTCGAGTCGATTACAAATCCGCGGACCGTTATATCTTTTGGGATCAACGGATGTTTTTGTACTTGAGTCACTGTTTCACGAACGGAACCTTCCGGGGTGTCGAACCCACGCAACCACGATTTGAAATCAATGCCGCAGTAACGCATCATATCGATATGCTCCGAAGGGATACCACGCTTCTTCATTACCTCAATCATCTGTTCGCTGTCCATATGCTTGGCACCGCAATCGGTATGACCGACAATCATGACTTCGTTCACACCTAATTCATAAATGGCAACCAACAGACTCCGGACCACACTTCCGAAAGGATGGGAAATAATCGCCCCAGCATTCTTGATGATCTTGACATCCCCGTTCTTTATTCCCAAAGCTGCCGGTAGCAGCTCCGTAAGACGCGTATCCATACAAGACACTATCGCAATTTTCTTATCAGGATATTTATTGGTGATAAACCTCTCGTATCCTTTACTCTTTACAAATTCACGATTAAATTTCAATAACTCGTCTATCATAACTATCTTATATATATGTAACAGTTCAAAATCAAATAATGTTGAAATGTTTCAACGCATTGTATACACCATTCTCGTCGACAGAGGTGGTCACATAACCAGCTGCACTCATCACGTCTTCGGCCGCATTTCCCATAGCAACCCCAATCCCGACATGGCTAAGCATCTGAATATCATTACCACCATCACCAAAGGCCATACATTCGTCCAGACCGATATGGTAATGTTCCAGCATTTTGTCAATCCCGACCCGTTTACTGCTTCCAAGCGGTACGATATCTGTAAAAAGAGGGTTCCACCGCGTGGATTCACAATGCGACAAGACCTTCATAATACGTTTCTCCTGCTCTGCCGTAAAAAAGGCGATCAACTGGTAGACCGTCTTTCCATAAATATCCTCGATCGGACGGATTGGAGGAGCCGGGAAGTTCAACAGATGAAACACATCATTGACCGCCTTATCCGTATAGTTCATAAAAATCTCGTCTTCCTGCACAAAGGCACAAGGGAATTCGCCTTCTTTTTCCTGGTAACGAACCAAGGCTTCGATATCCTTATCGGGAATGCTATGCTTATAAATCACATCGTCCTTTCCGGCAAACACATAGCCACCATTCAAAGTTACATATCCATCGAACTCAAGATCGCCCAGATTGTTAATCGAACGGCGATGACGACCAGTTGCTATAAATACTTTTATCCCCTTCTTCTTCAACAATTCGATCGCATGAAGGGTAGATTTCGGGACTACATGTGTTTTAAAGCTGACCAATGTCCCATCAATATCAAAAAATACTGCTTTAATCATAACCTAAACTCATTACCTTTTAAACCTCAACAAAGGTAAGAATAATTACGGATTTCCAAAGGTCATATAAAATCACTATATTTGAACGCTGAAACATTTTATTTGCAAACATGAAAACACATCTCTACTTATTGACAATACTATTCATATCCGTTCCATCCGTCTTTGCACAAAAGATTGAGAAAGAAACCGTTCCTGGACAAGAACCGACTTTGGTCGAACGACTTACAGGAGGGAAAAAGGTGATTGAAAGCGCAGAAATGAATTTTCAGCTTTTTACTTCGGCAAACGCCAATTTCATCGGTTCCGATTTCGACGGCATGAACTTCAAGCTGAATCGTGTCCGATTGGAAATAAAAGGGAATGTATGGAAAAACCTTTCTTATCATTACCGGCAGTCGTTTAATAAATATTCGGACCCTTATTCGCTGGACAACCTTTCGTCCTCGCTCGAATTGGCTTATGTCAACCTGAAAGTACATGACAAGTTCGGCTTTACGATCGGTAAGCAGTTTGTCAATTTCGGAGGATACGAATATTTTGTCAATTCGATAAAAGTCCGTGAATTCAGTGAGTTCAACAACCTACTGACCTGCTATCAGGCTGGTATTTCAGGTAACTGGCAGATCAATCCTGACCACGAACTTTGCTTCCAGATCGTGAACAACCGAAGCGGACAGGACAACGAAATCTACCCGACCGGATTGCCCGACAACACACGAGAAGCAAAAGTTCCTTTCATGTATACGGTAAACTGGAACAGCTACTATTTCGACCGCATCCTGCAACTCCGTTATGCCGCTTCCGTAGGACAACAGACACAGAAACGTTATTCTTATTACTTCACCTGCGGCAACACGATCGAGAAAGGACCTCTGCTGACTTATCTGGACATCATGTACACCCGGCAGGGATTGGACCAGCACGGCGTTATCAGCCGTCTGCCAGAGACAGCCCAGACAGCTTGCAATACCGAGTATCTATCGGTCATCGCCGATGTGGACTACCGGATTCACCCGCGCTGGAACCTCTATGTGAAAGGTGCTTATGAAACCGGAAAAGTGTACAAGGCGAACGGACCATTTGCCAAAGGCATGTACCGCCGTTCCTGGAATGCACAGAGCAGTCTCGAATTTTTCCCGATCAAGAACAGTGATCTTTTCATCTTTCTCCTTTATACATATCGCGGCGTAAAACTTGAAAAAGCAGCCTTGGATATGGGAGCAGTCGATCCCGACACGCATCGTATTTCGTTAGGGCTGGTCTATTCGATTCCGGTATTCTAAACTTTCTCTTTCAAGGCAGTTTTGCCACCCTCTATTCCCAGAAATGAAATCACAATGAGGGTGTCAAAATACCTTTGCCATGGTCTTTTAGGAACGGATTTACAAGGGATCATTCAAACAAAGCCGATCCAATCAAATTATACCGGAAATTTTTATTATCATAGACCTCCAAGCCTTTAACCTTGACACCGATCAGTGTCGAGCGATATAGGTTCTCCACGTTGAGAACATTGTATTTTCCTTTTGGCAGTTCCATATACTTATCCAAGGGCTGCAAATAGACAACCGTATATACCAACGGGCTGACATAGCCGTTCTGACCAGTTCCTCTGCTCCGTTTCTCGTATTTTTCTGCATCATCCATGCTCACAGGGATAAAGAACGCCTGATCCGGATTAACCGGCATAAAATTGAAACCGTTGAAAGGAATACATTGTTTGGGAGAACTGCCCGAACGTGTCGGATAGGACAATGGATAGCCTTTATGGTCAAAATCATAACCGTTATGGTTATTGTTCACTTTTATGAAATAAGTTTTCGTAAAATCAAAATCGGCCATTCCCTTTTCCAAGCGAGCCTGATATTCGCCTTTCAGTTTACGGAATTTAAACTGATCGCGCCGGCATTCCTGCCCCAATTCTTTATTGACGACACTGATATAATTCAAGACCACCTTGTCGTCTATCGGTAATTTATTGACACGAACACAGCAAATAAACATTTGTTCGAGCGTCATCTCCTCGCATTTTATAACAGGTTCAGGCATATTCACGACGATCTCGCCTTGTTCGATCGCACGATCAATCTCCACGAACAGTTTCTTATCGGGAGCTTTCTCACTTTCCAAGGCAAACACGACAGCTTCGTTCAGGAACATATTCTTATCTTCCGGCCGGATAATCTCACGGATTGTTACCTTGGAGAAAGGCAAATCCTTTCCATTGAACGCCTCATACCGAACCTTTCCATAGGTATCCGTATACGCGTATTTCAAATGGCTATACTTAGTCGAACTCAGATAGAAATCTCCGAGAGTAAGCACATCACCGGTTTTGAATGTATCTCCACTATACGTTTCATACGATTCCTGTGCATAAACAGGGAAAAGAAGGAAAGATAAGCAAAAAAGAAGGCATAAAAAATGTTTCATATTCATTAGATTAGTTAGACCTTTATTTCGTTAAAACGCGATAAAGATAAACTTTTTCCAAAATATATGAAACAAATGATATTACAATAAATAGACATCATTTATATCCAGCTTGAACTGCAGGCCAAGAAATTCAGCTGCTTTCCTGCAAAGTAGCATCCGTCCGGTAAAAATCTCGAAATAGTCCATCACGGCACAAATTTCAGTATTGATCTTTAAATCGAGAGTGATCGTTTTCGAATCCGGCTCCAATATAACATCCGATTTTTCGGCTGCATAATTTACCCGATCATGGATATCGAAATTAATCGTGGAACGGTTACGGACACGGCTGCGACGCACATCCGTCTTATCAGCGATTATCAGAGCAGCTGCAACGGCATTTACAGCAGCAGCCGTCTGTTCGTCATGGTTTCCGATAGCTGTAATAACGGTCGCCACATCTTCAGGCGGCATTCCCATCTTATCCAAAATACGAAAAGCCATCATAGCCCCACTTTGGGCGTGGTCGATGCGGTTCACCACATTGCCTATATCGTGCATGAAACCGGCGATACGAGCCAGTTCCACCTCATGCGCATCATATCCTAACTTCTCCAATAAATCCCCTGCTACTTTCGCAACCTTCGTGCAATGGGCAAAGCTATGCTCCGTGTAGCCGATTGCTTTCAACGACTCGTCCGCTTGTTTGATATAAGTCCGGATCTCTTCGGATTTGCGGACATCTTCATATGTTACATTCATATTTTTATCTTTACTATATACGTTAATTAAACACAGAAATATTCCATTTTGTTCTGCCGAAGAACCAGAAGGACATGAATTTCATATTACAAAAGCCTTTTACCGGTCTTTATTGGAATAATAAAAAGCGGAATCTCATGGTGAGACTCCGCTTTCTATTTTATTCGGGTGAAAAAAGGATTTCCACCCTTAGATGATCATAATCAAATTATTCTTCTACACTCCAGTTTTCAGCAGCCATACGTTTGTAGCTACGCAGACGCCACTTAGCGTTTTCTTCTGCGGCAGCAAACAATTCAGCAGCTTCAGCTGGATACTGTTTTGCAACAGATGCGAAACGAACTTCACCTTTCAGGAAGTCTTGGAACTTACTCCAATCCGGTTCTTTAGAATCCAATGTGAACGGGTTCTTGCCTTCAGCTTCCAGAGCAGGATTGTAGCGCCACAAGTGCCAGTAACCACATGCAACAGCTTCTTTTTCTTCAGCCTGAGATTTGCCCATACCCTTCTTCAAACCGTGGTTGATACAAGGAGCATAAGCGATAATCAAAGAAGGACCGTCATAAGCTTCAGCTTCGCGGATAGCCTTCAAAGTCTGAGCCTGATCAGCACCCATAGCGATCTGAGCGACATAAACGTAACCGTAAGTAGTAGCCATCAAACCCAAGTCTTTCTTGCGGACTCTCTTACCGGCTGCAGCAAACTTGGCGATTGCACCGACCGGAGTAGCCTTTGAAGACTGACCGCCTGTATTTGAATAAACTTCAGTATCCAGAACCAGGATATTCACATTCTTACCGGAAGCAATCACGTGGTCCAAACCACCATAACCGATATCGTAAGAAGCACCGTCACCACCGATAATCCACTGTGAACGTTTTACCAAGAAGTGGCTCAATTCGGCGATAGTAGCGCAATTCGGACATTTATCCTTAGCTGCTTCAACCATCGGAATGATCAGAGCTGCCAGTTCTTTCGTCTTATCGGCATCGTTCTGATTTTCGATCCATGCAGTGAATGCTTCCTTATATTCGGCCGGAGTGCCTTCATAAGCAATGGCAGCTTCCATTGCATTCTGGATACGTGCACGCATCTTTTCGTTAGCCAATTCCATACCCAAACCGAATTCACAGAAGTCTTCGAACAGAGAGTTAGCCCATGCAGGACCTTCACCCTTTTCGTTTGTCGTATACGGAGTAGATGGAACAGAACCCGAATAGATAGAAGAACATCCCGTAGCGTTAGCAACCATTTCACGAT
>ERZ779874.3051-NODE-3051-length-13100-cov-39.254197_pt1 | contig 13100 bp, 10 predicted proteins | sample MGYA00511031_ERZ779874 | MGnify/ENA primary metagenome ERZ779874 (study PRJEB29588, sample SAMEA2156850) | human gut metagenome | biome: human gut; feature: human-associated habitat; material: faeces | place: Denmark | collected 2008/2010 ...
TTCAATATAAAGGATTAACGGATTTTTCGCAATCCATTTCTGATTGACTATAATAGAGGTCTACCATTCTAGAAATTTACCACGGGCACGGCGTTCTTCCAATATTTCCGCCAAATGTTTGTTTTTGGAAGAAGCGATAAACTTACGCCCGAAAATATTCGGGATAGCGACACCTACCGAAATACAGAGGATTATCAATCCCGAGTTGACTCCACTCTCAATGGCTTTCATCAGCGGAGTGACTCCCTCAAGATTCTGCACATTCATATTAATCAATCCGAAAAGCATACGATACATCAGTACTCCCGGAATCATCGGGATAACCGAAGGAATGGTCAGCACATGATTGGGAACATGAAACCAATGAACGGCTTTTACGGCTATCAGACTAACGAGCAACGCTCCACTAAACGAACCGACCACCAATCCCATATCGAGACCGATGTTATCAGTGCTTGGACCCAAATTGACAAAGTTACGTGTGCAAACCGCCAAGATGCCACCTATGGCAACTACCCAAAGCAAACGACGCTGGATATTGAATATCATTGAGAAGCCCATCGCCGAAATAGCCGCGGCAAGCGCGTATTCCCAATAAGCATGATGAGGCACCATGCTAATGGTAGGGAAGAAATTCTCGATGGCACACAACTTAACCGCAAAAGCTATACCAAACGCCATTGCTCCCATCATAATCAAGGTATTGACCGCACGCACGACACCTACCTGAATGAAATTGTCGAGCATATCATCGACAAAATTAATCAAAGGAACACCCGGCACTATAAACAAGGCACACGCCAGCAAAGGATGCCACGGCGTATCGGTCCACTCGGCCGGGAGGAACGTGGTCGCCCACGCTATCATGGTAGCAATGAAAGCCGAAATAGCTATACCCATATAAGGATTCAACCCTGAACCGTTGCACTTCTGACGTACCCGCATACCGATAATCGCAGCTATGGAAGCATACAGGAAAGCCATCCAGTCACATCCGAACTGAACACAGAATCCGCCACAAGCAAAGCCAGCGCCGACAGCCGTCTGCAGAGGTGTATAATTCCGCTTTTCCGTACGGATTTTTTCCAATTCTTCTTCGTACCGGTCAAGCGAATAATCGTTCTCTATCGCCCGCCACGACAATTTACTTACCGCCGATATAGCCGTCATGTTCACACCATGCCCATTGATGCGCTGGAATTTGGTAAAAGAAAAATTCTCGTCACTCACATTCACCATCAGCATATTAAAACCGATGTTGATGTGCAGCTTCTCTTCCGGAATACCTAAATAAGCAGCCGTCCGTTTCATGTTGCGCATAATCCGGTTGGTATCAGCCAAACTTTCCACCAAAAGTTCCCCCGTACGGAGCAAAAGGTCTACCCGACGATGCAACATCTGGTCGTGGGCTTTCACAGTTGTTTCTAAATGTTCCTCTATTTTCATTTTGTCGTAATTTAGTTTCGGGCGCAAAGGTAGGAAAAATATTGCGAGTAAACGCCATCCAAGTGTAGAGAAATTCCACAATTCAAGCCCAAATTCCCCATAATGCTAAATTACTTGAATGATTCAGGCATCTGATTCTCAATTTATAAAAAAATATCGTATCTTTGGCACAAGTATTGCATACCATTTACGGCATCTAACCCATAAATTGAGAACTTGTATGAGACGTTTTTTAACAAAAAAAGATTTGAAACTGAAAAAGAAACAAACTATCTATGCCATAACCGGCATTATCGTGATTATCGGGATATATTGGTTTCTGACCCGTGAAAAAGCAACGGAACCGGAAGCCCCCATCGTCAGCGTAGAACCTGCGCAACAACAAGATGTGGAGATTTATGGCGAATATGTAGGCCGCATCCGTGCCCAGCAATTTGTAGAGGTACGCGCACGCGTGGAAGGTTTTCTGGAGCAAATGCTTTTCGAAGAAGGAACACAAGTAAAGCGTAACCAAGTATTGTTCATTATCAACCAAGCCCAATATCAAGCCAAAGTAGATAAAGCGCGCGCCCAATTGAAAAAAGACGAAGCTACAGCCCGCAAGGCAGAACGCGACTTAAACCGTATCCGCCCGCTATACGAGCAACGGGCTGCCAGCCAGCTGGACTTAGATAACGCTACAGCAGCTTACGAAACAGCCATAGCCAGCGTAGGGATGAGCAAAGCCGACTTAGACCAAGCGGAACAGGAATTAAGCTACACGGTAGTGCGCTCGCCGATAGCCGGACAAATCAGTGAACGTCATGTCGACCTCGGTACCTTAGTAGGTACATCAGGGAAATCCCTGCTTGCCACTATCGTAAAAAGCGACACGGTATTGGTAGACTTCAGTATGACTGCACTTGACTACCTGAAAAGCAAAGAACGCAACATCATCATCGGGCAAAAGGACTCAACACGCTCTTGGCAACCGACCGTCACCATCACCCTTCCAGACAATAGCGTATATCCTTACAAAGGACTGGTAGACTTTGCCGAGCCGCAGGTAGATCCTAAAACCGGCACCTTCTCCGTACGCGCCGAAATGAGTAATCCCGAACATGTCTTATTGCCAGGGCAATTCACCAAAGTCAAATTACTGCTTGACGTACGCGAAAATGCTACGGTAGTACCCCAGAAAGCATTGATAATCGAAAAAGGAGGCGCTTACATTTATGTGATGCGCAAAGACTCTACCGCTGAAAAACGTTTTATCGAATTAGGCCCTGAGTTCGGGAACAATACCGTAGTAGAACGCGGGCTGACGCCAGGAGAAAACATCGTGATAGAAGGTTATCACAAACTGAGTCCGGGCGTCAAGATGCGTGTAGGCACAGCCCCTCAGACCAAAGAAAAAAAGGACGAATAAACCGACAATCATCTAAACATAGCAATCCATGAAAGTGAGTTTCTTTATCGATCGGCCTGTATTTTCGATCGTCATCTCTATATTGATAGTCATCATCGGCATCATCGGACTGACCATGTTGCCTATCGACCAATACCCGCAAATCACACCGCCCGTCGTGAAAATCAGCGCTTCTTACCCAGGTGCTTCCGCACTGACCGTATCACAAGCCGTAGCTACTCCTATCGAGCAGGAGCTGAACGGTACGCCGGGAATGCTTTATATGGAATCGAACAGTTCCAATTCTGGAGGTTTCTCCGCTACTGTCACATTCGATATCTCATCCGACCCGGACCTGGCCGCCGTCGAAATACAAAACCGCATCAAACTTGCCGAATCGCGGTTGCCAGCCGAAGTAGTACAAAACGGTATCGAGATAGAAAAGCAGGCAGCCAGCCAGCTCATGACGATTTGTCTTACTTCGAACGACCCTAAGTTCGATGAAATTTATCTGAGCAACTTTGCGACTCTGAATGTGCTCGACTTGCTCCGCCGTATCCCCGGAGTAGGCCGTGTATCCAACATCGGTAGCCGCTATTATGCCATGCAAATCTGGCTCGACCCTGCCCGGCTTGCCAATTTCGGACTGACCGTAAAAGACGTGCAAGACGCACTGAAAGACCAAAACCGTGAATCAGCAGCAGGCGTATTAGGACAACAGCCTGTGACAGGACTTGATTTCACCATTCCAATCACCGCGCAAGGCCGCTTGTCGAGCGCGGCACAATTCGAAGAAATCGTATTACGCGCCAACCCCGACGGCTCGCTTATCCGGATGCGTGATGTAGCCCGTGTATCGCTCGAAGCGCAATCCTACAATACCGAAAGTGGAATAAACGGAGGCAATGCGGCCGTATTGGGTGTATATATGCTTCCGGGAGCCAACGCGATGGAAGTGGCAGAACGAGTAAAGGCACAAATGGATGAAATCAGTAAAAACTTTCCGGAAGGGATGAAATACGAAGTGCCTTTCGATATGACAACTTATATATCCGAGTCAATCCATGAAGTGTATAAAACGCTGTTCGAAGCCTTATTCTTGGTGATTGTCGTCGTATTCCTCTCCTTACAGAGTTGGCGCGCCACACTGATACCGACCATTGCCGTACCGATTTCTTTGATTGGTACTTTCGGCTTCATGCTTATCTTCGGGTTCTCGCTGAATATCCTGACACTATTGGGATTGGTACTTGCCATCGGTCTGGTAGTAGACGATGCCATCGTTGTAGTAGAAAATGTAGAACGCATCATGGAAGAAGAGCGTCTCAGCCCTTATGAAGCCACTAAAAAAGCAATGGACGGACTGACTGGCGCCTTGATTGCCACATCATTGGTCCTGGCGGCAGTATTCGTTCCCGTAAGCTTCCTTTCCGGCATCTCAGGACAGTTATACCGTCAGTTCAGCATTACCATCGCCGTATCCGTATTGCTCTCTACCGTAGTAGCACTCACGCTTAGCCCGGTTATGTGCTCATTGATCCTGCGTCCGCAAGACCCGAACAAGCCAAAGAACCGTGTGTTCCGCACCATCAACAAATGGCTTGATTTAGGCAACCACAAATACGTAAGCGGCATCAGCCGGATTATCAAGCACCCTAAACGGGTTACTGCAGGATTTGGTATGGTCATCGTCTTCATTTTCGTATTATACCGACTGATTCCTACCAGCTTTCTTCCGACCGAGGACCAAGGATATTTTACCGTAGAACTGGAAATGCCAGAAGGAACGACCTTAGAACGTACGCGTGAAGTGACCAACCGAGCCATTGCTTACCTCATGCAAGACCCTGCTGTAGAATATGTACAGAACGTTACCGGAACCAGTCCACGTGTCGGCACCAGCCAGGCACGAAGCACACTTACCGTCATATTAAAAGGCTGGAAAGAACGCGACAACACAACGATAGAACAAATTATGACGGACGTGCAAAACGAATTCAAGCAATACCCCGAATGCAAAGTCTACCTCTCTACCCCACCTGTCATTCCCGGCCTGGGAACTTCTGGGGGGTTCGAGATGCAGCTGGAAGCACGTGGGGATGCGACCTACGACAATTTAGTGCAAGCCGCCGATACGTTAATGTATTACGCTTCGCAACGGAAAGAACTGAGCGGACTTTCATCATCGCTTCAAGCGGAAATCCCTCAACTCTATTTCGACGTAGACCGAGACAAAGTGAAACTATCCGGCGTGCCGATGGCAGATGTTTTCACCACGATGAAAGCCTATACGGGTTCGCTTTATGTAAACGACTTCAATATGTTTAACCGTATCTACCGTGTATACATCCAAGCGGAAGCCCCCTACCGCGAACACCGCGACAACATCAACCTGTTCTTCGTACGCGGAAGTTCGGGCAATATGATTCCGCTGACCGCCCTCGGAAATACCGAATACACGACCGGCCCCGGAAGCATCAAGCGCTTTAACATGTTCAACACCGCTATCATCCGCGGTACAGCGGCCCACGGTTATAGTTCCGGCCAGGCAATGGAATTGATAGAACAATTGGCGCACGAACATCTGCCCGACAATATCGGTGTAGAATGGAGCGGACTTTCATATCAGGAAAAACAAGCGGGCGGACAAACCGGCATGATTCTGACGCTGGTGTTCCTCTTCGTATTCCTCTTCCTGGCCGCATTATACGAAAGTTGGAGCGTGCCCATCGCCGTCTTGCTTTCATTGCCCGTAGCGGCATTGGGAGCCTATGCGGGAGTTGCCTTATGTGGACTAGAAAATGACACCTATTTCCAAATCGGGTTGGTAATGCTGGTGGGATTGGCAGCCAAAAACGCCATCCTGATTGTAGAATTCGCCAAAGACGAAGTAGATGCGGGTAAAGATGTGATAGAAGCGGCCTTGCATGCTGCCCACTTGCGTTTCCGTCCTATCTTGATGACCTCATTGGCATTTATCTTAGGCATGGTGCCTTTAGTGCTTGCCAGCGGACCGGGCTCTGCCAGCCGTCAAGCTATCGGTACAGGCGTCTTCTTCGGCATGATTGTGGCTGTAACGGTAGGTATCTTCCTGGTACCGTTCTTCTTTGTCATGATCTACAAGGCGAAAAACAAAATGAAAACGAACCATTCTAAATAATCATACAGCAACATGAAACTGAATCTGACATATCGTATGCTTTCTATCCTGCTGGCAGCTACACTTCTGGGAAGCTGTCAGATAGGAAAACGCTACACACGCCCGGAACTGAACTTGCCGGACACCCTCGACAGCCTCAGCGTGGACACCATGTCCATCGGCGACTATCCGTGGGAAGAGGTGTACACCGATACCACCCTGCAGGCACTGATTCGAAAAACACTGGCCTACAACAAAGACATGCAGATAGCTGCGGCACGGGTAAAAGAACTGGCAGCCCGCAAACGCATCCAAATAGGCAACATGCTGCCACAAGTGGGACTACGCATCTATGCCGAACGCGAAAGGGAAAACTATGGGGGCGACAGCTATTCGCAGGATGACCAGTTCGACCTGAAAGGAACGGTGAACTGGGAAATCGACCTCTGGGGCAAGCTCCGTTGGGCAAAAGATAAAAGCGTGGCCGACTTCCTTGGTTCAATAGAAAACCAGCGCGCGCTGAAAATGAGCCTGGTAGCCGAAGTGGCACAATCATACTTTGAACTGGTAGCCCTCGACAACGAATTGGCAATCGTACGCCAAACGGTTGACGCCCGCCGCGAAAGCCTCCACCTGGCACGCATCCGCTACGAAGGAGGACTGACTTCCGAAACCGCTTTCCGCCAGGCACAAGTGGAGTTGGCACGTACCTCTACACTGGTACCCGACCTGGAACGCCAAATTACCTTAAAGGAAAACGACATCGCCTTCCTTACCGGTGACTATCCGCATCACATCAGACGCACGGCACTGCCTGAAGATGTACTGCTTCCCATCAGCCTTCCGGTAGGATTGCCCTCTACCCTGCTTGAGCGGCGTCCAGATGTACGGCAGGCCGAACAGGCACTGATAGCCGCTAACGCCGAAGTAGGCATCGCGTTTACCAGCCTTTTCCCCAGCCTGACCCTAAACGCCAGCTATGGTGGAGAAAGCGACCTGCTCAGCGAATTATTGGAATCGCCCTGGTACCTGCTCAGCGCCAACCTGCTGCAACCAGTCTTCAGCTGGGGGAAAAACCGTGCACGCCTGAAAGCGGAGAAAGCCGCCCTGGAAGGGGCAACCCATGCCTACGAAAAGGTGGTGCTCAACGCTTTTAAAGAAGCCTACAATGCCATTGCCGACTTCAACAAGAGCAAGGAAATCTATGAAACCCGCCTCCGTTTGGAACAGGCGTCAAGAAGCACACTCGACCTTGCCCAACTACAATACATCAACGGAGTCATCGGCTACATGGACCTTTTAGACGCGCAGCGTGGTTATCTTGATGCCCAAATCGGATTAAGCAATGCCGTCCGCGACAAACAAATAACCATCGTGCATCTGTATAAGGCATTGGGTGGAGGATGGAAAGAGTAAGCCTATCTCCCCCAGGTTAAAACAGCGCACAAAAAAAGACACGAAGACACAGAGAAAAACCCTTCCAAAAGGAACCCTGTATCTTCGTGTCTCCGCGTTTTCACTCATTTCTCATACATAAAGGTGTATCAATAACCGGTTCAGCCACTTCCATTTTATCCGGAACCAGCGGCGGGTGCTTAATTGCTTCCCGCCAAAACGAAGGATGAAATCACGGTAAGCATATCGCTTGAAAGGAACGCCCGCCTCGATGAATTCAAAATGCCGGAACCCCTGTTCGCGGGCGTAAACCATAGCATCCCATACCGCCAGTATCCCCGGATAAAGCAACGGATAACTTTTGCGCATCCCCGCGGAAAAAAGCAAATAAGCGGTATCTTGCGAGAACAAGCAGACAGACCCGCCGATAATCTTGTCCTTATAACGAATCACAAACACCTGCCCCATTTTCCGGTATGACGGATGTTCCAACAATGAAATAAAAAAACGGAGATCGGGAAGATAACGATGAATCTTGGAAGCATAATATTTCCGGAGCATCCCGAAAAAAGATTCCAGGTCAGCACGATTGCGCACCACATCCATTACCGCACCATTTTTCAACCCACGCGCTATCTGACGTTTACGAGACGCACTAATCCATTTGTCTAAAACGGCATGATGGATAGAATTGCGCACCCGAAGCCAACGCACAGGGAAAAAACCACACTTCCGGAAATAACGATACCCAAAAAGAGGATGCTCCAGGTTACGGAACTCCAAGAAGAAAGATTCCGTCTGGAAACGTATTGTAAAATAAGAAAGGAATTTGCTGAAGATAATTTCATCCTTCACCGACGCATGAAAATACTCTCCCGTCCCATACACATAGGTCTTCCGCCAAAACCCGGTAAGGCGTAAATTGCGGCGGGTGATGCAAAGCAATTTCCCTACCGCTTTCCCGTCTTCCCACGCTACCAACAAAACGGGACGGAAACCGGGAGTTTGCTCCAACACCTGAAACAATTCGGTAGAATGAAAGACATTGATCCCCGGAAGGACCGGAATGTCTTCCGAATGCTCGTATATACTCACTCGGATAGCCATAACGCCGCAAAGATAATGAATACAAATGAAACTTCTCCTGCCGAACGGAACAAAATGCGATTTCAAGCGCGTAATTCATTACATCCGCCCCAAAAGAGCGATTTTTTATACAACACGCTTGCCGAAAGGCGTAAGAGCCAGCGCAGCCAGCTTGAAATGCTGCCTCCCGAAAGGGATGCCGATAACCGTGATGCAAAGCAAGACACCCAGCCCTACGTGGGTCAAGGCAATCCATACGCCTCCGCATAATATCCATACCAGATTCATGATAATGGTAAGGCATCCTCCGGTAGAGGGCGTGGTCTCCACCGTGCACCCGAACGGACACAGCCCCAGCATCGCCAGCTTAATGGTCTGCACCCCGAAGGGAATGCCGATAATGGTAATCATCAGCACCAGGCTCGACACAAGATATTCCAGGCAAACCAGCCAGCCGCCCAAGACAATCCATAAAATATTCAACAATACATTCATAGCTATATTATTCAATTCCGTTCCTGCGGAGGATATCCAGCAACTCGGCATCCGTGATGTTCTCACGGTCTGCCTTATCGTATATGGTAATCAATTTTATGATTAAGGTTACAAAGATAAGGAAAACGCCGGATTACCCAAATGCTTTCGGGCAAAAACGCTTACGATTTATGAAAAGCCGAATCGGGCAGGATGGTCATACGCTTCAATTCATCCAGCGTCCCGTTGAAGACGTTCAGGTCCACCTGCTCACGGATGCCGGGCAATGTGCCTCCATCGGTATGTTGCCAGAACTTCCATTCACCCTCATAGCGCACCGAATCCACGTAATAATGGGCTATCCAATAAGGATACGTATCAAATATCGAATCGTTCAGGTAACGTTCCTTGAACTTATACGAAGCATAAAGAATGGGCTTTACGTGATAATGCCGCTCTATCAGGCGAAGCCACGTCTTCACCCCTTTCCGAAGCTCCCTTTCGTCATCGCCCACCTTCTCAATATCGAGCACCGGAGGGAGGTCGCCCGGTTCGAGTTTGACCGAACGGATAAAGAACGCCGCCTGGCGCGCCGCGTCGGTCTTGGGATTGAAGAAATGATACGCCCCGCGGATAAACCCATGCCGGCGTGCAAGGTCGAAATTACGCGTGAAAGTAGTGTCGCTGAAATCTCCTCCTTCCGAGGCTTTCATAAAGACGAAACGGACGGGGAACGGAGCGTCCTGGGTCTTCCGGAGCTCTTCCCAGTCGATGTCCCCCTGGTGATGGGAAATATCGAACCCGTGGATGGAATACCCTGCCGGAAGGCATACGCCGTACGCTTTCGTGCCATAGCAAGGCTTCCAGCGATAGGCATACGGACGGATGAAGAAATAATAGAAACCGATAACGAACAAAGCGGCTATGCCCCCCATCGCCACATACCGCATCCAGCCCGGCATGTCCCAGACGCGTTTCTTCCCGCGCCTGCCTTTCTTTCCCGTGGGCTTTCTCTTCCTGCCAGCCCCACTTGTGCGCCGTGGTGAAGAAGGCTTCTTCCCCCTTCCCGAAGAACTCCGGCGCGGCTTGTTTACAGGTGTCAAGGGCGATTCTTGTGCCATAATTATCGTATCGGTTAATAATCTTTTACTCAAAGAAATGTCATTTCAGGCAATGGATTCCACTTGCCCGAAATGACATTCATATCCACAAAGTCACCGAACCATTATCCGGTTACTTTTGGTGTTCCAGTTGCAACGTCTTGGTAGGCTGGTCGCATACTTCCGTCGGACCGAAATATTGAATCGGACCCGGATAAACGAATGAAGTTTCTTTTGCCCATGTTTCACGTGCAGCAGCAAAAGCTTTAAACGGAGCACCGTCCAGTTTCACCAATGCTTTCTGGATAACTGGCTTCATTTCTCCATGACGACGTTCCATGTTCATCATCATGGTAATAGGCACACCACCTGCAATCCATTCTTCTGCAGGAGCAGTCAGATTACGTACCGACGACATATAGCCCGTCTTTCCATTTGCCATCAATACGGCTGCGGTATAACCCAATGAATAGCAATAATCTGCATCGAAGTTCGACGGAGCTGCACAACGTCCTTCGTATCCGAAGAAGTGGTGTTGTGCGGAGAATTTGCCTGTGTACTTACCTTCTGCCTTCCATGCAGCCAATTTCTTACCTACCATTTCCGACAAAAGTTTTTCAGTTTCGATAAGAGATACCTGAACGTTTCCATGCGGGTCACGATCCAAAGTCAATTGGCGAGCAACGCCTTCGGGCAGAGAAGCATAAACGTCTGCATTCTCTTTTGACAAGTTATTGATGATGTATTCGCGTTGCTTATTAGGCTCAATAGCAGCATATTCATCAGAATGGATAGCCAAGAAGTCATTCAATTCTGCAATCAACTTCTTCATTGCCGGGATAAATTCAATCAAACCTTCCGGAATCAATACCGTACCGAAATTGTTTCCTTCTGCGGCACGTGCAACAACAGCATTAGCGATATAAGTCACGATATCGTCCAATGACATACCCTTAGCTTCTACTTCTTCCGAAACCAAGCAAATGCTCGGCTGGGTCTGCAAAGCACATTCCAACGCAATATGTGAAGCCGAACGACCCATCAACTTAATGAAATGCCAGTACTTACGAGAAGAATTGCAATCGCGCTCGATATTACCAATCATTTCCGAATAAGTCTTACAAGCGGTATCAAAACCGAATGAAGTCTCAATCATTTCGTTCTTCAAGTCACCGTCGATGGTCTTCGGGCAACCGATTACCTGAATGCCGTAGTTCTTGGCGGCATAATATTCGGCCAATACGCAAGCGTTAGTATTCGAGTCGTCACCGCCGATAATGACCAGTGCCTTGATGCCCAGCTCTTTTAATATTTCATATCCTTTTTCGAACTGGTCTTCTTTCTCCAGTTTCGTACGTCCCGAACCGATGATGTCGAAGCCGCCCGTGTTGCGGTATTCGTCGATGATATCAGCGGTCAGTTCCATATACTTGTGGTCAACCAGTCCGCCGGGACCCAGGATAAACCCATACAGCTTGTTGGCAGGATTCATCTTCTTGATACCGTCGAACAAGCCCGAAATCACATTGTGTCCGCCCGGAGCCTGGCCGCCCGAAAGAATAACGCCCACGTTCATCGGGGCATATTCCTTAGTTTCTCCCGGCTCGAACTTCAGCAACGGCATGCCGTATGTGTTCGGGAACAATTTCTTGATTTCTTCCTGGTCGGCTACTGACTGAGTAGGTTCTCCTTCCACTACCTTTACGCCGCCTTTCAATGCCTTAGGCAATTTGGGCTGATAAGCGGCTCTCGCAATTTGTAATGCACTTTTCGTCATAATTGTTTTATTTTAAAAAGGTGTATATCGTTTCACGTCTTTTCTTTCTCGCAAATTTCGTTTTTTTTTTTGGAATCTCAAAAAGGTCTGCCATAAAAAATCATACAAAACAGATTTTAAAAGTTTTTTTCGCAAGCAAAAGCGGTTATTCCAACCAAAATCCTTATCTTTACCCCACAATCAACCTCATTTTTTAACTTAAAACATCTACGATTATGGCAAAGAGAAGAGACTTAAAGAAATTCATCAAGTATACATCTGGGTCTGTCACAGGGTTCATCTTGTGGGAAATCGGCCGTGCCAGCGAAGAAAAACGCCCGGCATACAACCAGCTTCTGGCCGACCTTATCGACCTTCACCAGGATGCCGTGTGCCGCGTCAGCCATACGGAAACAGGCAACGTAAAAGGTTTCTATAAAAAACTGAAAGAAGATTATGCCAAAGGAATCGACTCGATATTCAACAAGATAGACGAATTAGCCGACCAAAAGCAAGCATGAAACAAGCCGTTTGCCGCTTCATTTATTATAAGGTATTAGGCTGGAAAGCACACGTCGCGGTTCCCGACTTCGACAAATGCATCTTCTGTGCCGCACCGCACACCACCAACTGGGACCTCTTCATCGGAAAGCTCTTTATCTCCGCCATCGGGCGCGAGTCGGGGTTCATGATGAAGAAGGAATGGTTCTTTTTCCCCTTAGGCATCCTGTTCCGGTGGATGGGAGGCATCCCCGTGCACCGCGACAAACACACCTCGCTGGTCGACCAAATCATCCTCCAGGCGAAGAAAAGCCGGAAATTTCATCTTGCCATCACGCCCGAAGGCACCCGCTCGCCCAATCCGAACTGGAAACGGGGATTCTACTACATCGCCCAGGGGGCGGAAATCCCCATCGTGCTGGTGGGCATCGATTACGAAAAGAAATGCATCCGTGCCGAAAAATACCTGCACGCCAGCGGAGACATCGAACGGGATATGCGAGAAATCAAGCTCTACTTCAAACCGTTCAAGGGCAAACACCCCGAACGGTTCGACGTGGGAGAATGCTGATTAGTGAATATTATATGTGCCGCTTATCCGGTCACGCCGGATCCGCGGTCCCTGTATCATCGGCAAACGGATTCGGATTGCAAATCGGGGCGTGACCGAAAAATGTAATTGTAAGGATTGTAATTGTAATTATCAAGTTTCTTTCGAGGAAAAAAGTTACAGTTACAATCCTTACGATTACAATTACCCGTTTTCATGATTGGGGCGAGGTGAACGTACGTATAAAAGTTATATATATAAATATA
>ERZ779874.3064-NODE-3064-length-13039-cov-9.328481_pt1 | contig 13039 bp, 8 predicted proteins | sample MGYA00511031_ERZ779874 | MGnify/ENA primary metagenome ERZ779874 (study PRJEB29588, sample SAMEA2156850) | human gut metagenome | biome: human gut; feature: human-associated habitat; material: faeces | place: Denmark | collected 2008/2010 ...
GCCCCGTAGGGGGAGCTGGCGCGCATGCGCCTGAGGAGGTTCATCTCCACGAGCGAAGCGAGGTCGTCCGGTCTTCTATCGAGCAGCGCGAGGTCGTATGGTCTTTCCTCCTTGTATGGTTTTATCATGCTTTTCTCAGCCGCAGGCTGGTTGTCCGGTTTTCCCATCTTTTCTCACGCTTTCCATCTTCCCCCCTCCCTCCGTCCAAAAATTTCCTCATGCTATAATGAAAGGGAATTGAGTATTGGAATGGATTTAAATAGAAAGAAGGACTTTATGTTTATACTTGGATGCCATTTATCCGTCACGGGCGGGTATCTTTCCATGGGGAAGACAGCCACTTCGATCGGCGGAAATACGTTTCAGTTCTTCCCGCGAAACCCGCGCGGAAGCCAGTCTGCTCCTGTGAAGGAAGCGGATGCGCTGGCTTTGAAGGCGTGGATGCAGGAGCATGATTTCGGGCCGATTCTCTGCCATGGGGCTTACACGATGAACGGCTGCTCGACGAAGGAGTCGGTGCGTGAGTTTGCCCGCACGGCGCTTCGTGAGGACCTGGCCAAAGCGGCGCACCTGCCGAACTGCCTTTACAATTTCCATCCGGGCTCCCACCTGAAGCAGGGCGCAGAAGTTGCGATTCCCATGATTGCAGACATGCTGAATTACGCCGTGGATCAGGAAGAGCTGCCGCCATTTGTCCTGCTTGAAACGATGGCAGGGAAGGGGACGGAAGTCGGACGCACGTTTGAGGAGCTGGCCGCGATTATCGACAAGGTTGAGCGCAAGGACCGCATGGGCGTGTGTCTTGACACCTGCCACGTCTATGACGGCGGCTACGACATCGCAGGCGATACCGACGGCGTTCTCGCCAATTTCGATGAAGTCATCGGGCTTTCCCGCCTGAAGGCCGTTCATCTGAATGATGACAAGAATCCGATGGGAAGCCACAAGGACCGTCATGAAAAAATCGGAGAAGGGATGATCGGCCTTGAAGGGATGGAAAGGATCATCAACCATCCGCTTCTCCGAGACCTTCCCTTCTACCTTGAAACACCGAATGACCTGGAAGGCTACAAGCGTGAAATCGCGCTTTTGAGAAGCCTTCGGAAGGAGGACGCATGAAATTCATTCACACAGCCGACTGGCACCTGGGGAAGCTTCTGAAGGAACACTCTATGACAGAAGATCAGGCATGGCTCCTGGAGAACCGTTTCCTGCCCATCGTCGACGAAGAAAAGCCGGACGTGATCCTTCTGGCCGGGGACGTCTATGACCGCTCATTTCCTCCGGAAGATGCCGTCGAGCTCTTTGACCGCATGACTGAGGAAATCGTCGGAAAGAGAGGGATTCCCTTCATCGTCATCAGCGGGAACCACGACAGCGCCGAGCGCCTCGCCGTGGCAAGCCGTCTTCTCCGCTCGCAGGGGCTCTACATCTTCGGGCCGCTCGACAGGCTCTCTCCCGTCATCCTAAAGGATGAATGGGGTCCCGTCGCATTCCTTCCGATGCCGTATTCCGAACCCGCCCGCGTGCGCGTCATGATGAACAAGCTCGGCATGGAAGAGGCGGGAAAGGTGAAGACGTACGAAGAGGCAGAAAAAATTCTTTCCTCCCGCATGCTCTCCCTCCTTCCTGATGAAGGAGAAGGCATGAGGAAAATCGCCCTTGCCCACGTCTATGCAGCAGGCGGCATGTCATCAGAATCGGAAAGACCGCTCTCGATTGGCGGCTACGACCAGATTTCTGATGAAGTCTTTGCGCCTTACGACTACACCGCACTCGGCCACCTCCACCGTCCGCAGAAGACGAAGAGGGATTCCGAGAAGATCCAGTACAGCGGAAGCCTCATGCGCTACTCCTTCGACGAAGTGCGTCAGAAGAAGGGCATCATCGTAGGGACGATTGACGGAGAAGGAAATGTTTCCACCACGTTCCGCGAAATGCTGCCCCTCCATCAGGTACGCGAAATCCAGGGCTCTTTTGCAGACATCATGGCTAAGGAAGGCTCGGAAGACTACCTGCAGATCGTATTGACCGACTCCGAACCTGTCATCGACGCCATGCCAAAGCTTCGCGAGAAGTACCCGAATGCCCTTGGCGTCGAGCAGGACATGGGATACAAGGACGATGACGGCGAAAGAAGGATCCGCCTCGAATCCATGAGCGACGAAGACATTTTCCGCGCCTTCGTCAGCCATTTCCGTGAGCAGGAACTGACAGAAGAAGAAGAAAAGCTTTCTCAGGAAGTCTGGGAAGAGGTATACAGGAAGGAAAACGCAAAATGAAACCTTTGAAACTGACGATGCGTGCCTTCGGTCCCTATGCGGGCGAGACCGTCATCGACTTCGAAAAACTGCAGGGACGCCATCTCTTCCTGATCTGCGGCCCGACCGGAGCCGGGAAGACGACGATCCTGGATGCCATGTGCTATGCCCTTTACGGCAAGACAAGCGGCGACCGGACAGGCGAGAAAATGAGAAGCGACTATGCCGACTCCTCGGAAAGGACAGAAGTCATTTTCGATTTCATGCTGGGGGATAAGACATACCGCGCAACGAGAAGCCCGGCGCAGATGGTTGATAAGAAACGCGGCAGCGGACAGACACTGGCTGCCATGCAGGCGTCCCTTTCCGAAATGGAAGACGGCAAGGAAATCAATACATTGCGCACAGGCATTGAAGAAGCCGCAGGGAAACTCATCGGGCTCAATGCCGACCAGTTCTGCCAGGTCATCCTCCTTCCGCAGGGCGATTTCAGAAAACTCCTCGTGGCAAAGGCCGATGAAAGAGAAGCCATCCTGAAGCAGCTCTTCAAGACACAGCGTTTCTCGGAATTCAAGGACAGGCTGAAAGACAGGCTCGATGCAAAAGTCCGTGAGAAAATGGAAAAGCAGACAAGAGAAGACCAGATTCTCAGCACCGCCGGCGCCGCAGACGAAAAGCAGCTCGCCTCGATCGTGGAAGAAGCGGAGAAATCACTGCAGGAGGCGGTGGAGACGACCCGGAAGCAGGAAAAGGAAAGCAATGAATTCCGTGAAGTCTACCAGAAGGAAACTGCCCTGATGGGCCATTTCACCGAGCTTGATAAAGCATTGAAGCAGGATGCAGCCCTCAAGAATGAAGAAGGACGCATGAAGGAAATGGAAGCATCCCTTTCCCTGATCCGGAGCGCACGGGAGCTTGCGCCTTACTTCGACCAGCTGGATGGCATCACCCGGGAAGGCAGGCAGGAGGCACAGAAACTCAAGACAGCCAAAGCGGATATGGAAACGTATGCAAGGCTGAATGAAACGCTTGAAAAACGCATCCAAGAACTCGATGCCATGAAAGAAAAGCGCGAAGAAGAGCGTAAAACGGCCCTTAAAATGCAGGACCTGGTGCCCAAGGCAAAGTTGTACGGGGCAGCCGTCCAGGCGCTCAAAAACGCGAAAAACGCATTATCCAGAGCAGAAGAGGAAACAAAGCGCCTCCAGGCTGCCGCCGAAGCGGCGAGAAAGGCAAGGGATGAGCAGAAGGAGAAGGCAGATGCTGTCAGGAAATCCTATATCGAAGGACAGGCATTCCTTCTGGCGGAAGAACTCGAAGACGGCGTGCCATGCCCCGTCTGCGGTGCCATCCATCATCCGGCCCCGGCCCGCGGCGGAGACCATGTAGCAAAGGCAGAAGATGTCGAACGTGCGCAGAAGGAATATGAAAGAGCATCAGCTGCTTATGACAGAGCCAATGATGCCAAAGAAAAGCACAGCACAGGAGCCTATGCGAAAGCCGTGAGCGATCACGCGAAAGCCGATGCCCAGATGAAGACGCTTGAGGAAATTCCTGAAGCATACAGGGATCCCAAATATCTGGAAGCAGAAAGCACGCGCCTTCTGACGGATATCAGGAAGTGGGAACAGGACAAGGAAACGGCGGCCGCCCAGCTGAGGAAAGCAGGAGCCGACCTCTCCGCCAGCCAGGCCGCATGCAGGAATGCCGAAGAGCGCAGAGAAGAGCTCGTGAAGAAATACAGGGAAACAGAATCCGTCCTGAAGGAAGCTTCCGATAAGGCCGGCTTCCAGAGTCTCGACGAATGCAAGGAATGGTACAAGAAGAAGGACACGGAAGAAAGCGTCCGTAAGACACTGGAACAGTACCGCGCAGACAGAAAGAGCACAGAAGAACGGATCAAAGCAGAAGAGCAGGAGACTGCAGGGAAGGAGCGTCCTGACATGCTGGCGCTGAATGAAAAATCCAAAGCACTGCAGGATCAGCTCAAAAAAGCCTCCGAAAGGGCAGCCGCTCTCAAGGAACGCACAGAAACGCTCCAAAAGGCCGTTTCAGACGCCAGAGCCATCGAGAAGGAACTGGAAGACCTCCGCAAGGAGGAAGGCCTTATAAGAGGCCTTTATGACCTCACAAGCGGAAAGAAGACAAGGATCACCCTGGAAAGATACGTCCTTGGCACACTCCTTGACGACGTAGCCAATGCTGCGAACCTCCGTCTTCTCTCCATGAGCAGGAGGAGATACTCCCTCCACCGCATGACAGACGAAAGCGGACTGGGGAAGGGCGGACTGTCGCTTGAAGTCTCCGACAGCTTCACAGGACGTTCCCGCCCGGCCAATACACTTTCCGGCGGCGAAACCTTCCTGGCATCCCTCTCCCTGGCCCTTGGCCTTGCTGACGTCGTCCAGTCAAGACAGGGCGGCGTCCGTCTTGATACCATGTTCATCGACGAAGGCTTCGGCACCCTCGACCCCGACTCCCTGAACAGCGCCATGAATACACTCATCGACCTCCAGAACACAGGCCGCATGGTAGGCATCATCTCCCACGTCCCAGAACTCGAAGAACGCATAGACGCACGACTGCGCGTCACACCCGCCGAAAAAGGCAGCAAAGCAGAATTCGAGATCATCGACTGAGGAAATAAGGATAAAGGAATATATAGGCAAAAGGAGCTGTAGAAATCCGCTAAAATGTTGCTTTTTCCTTTTCTCGAACGAAGTTCGGTTTAAGGGGGTCAGAGCTCGCCCCGTAGGGGGAGCTGGCGACGAAGTCGCCTGAGGAGGTTCATTTCCTTCGAGCGCAGCGAGGTTGTATGGTTCTAATTCTCTCAATCAAATAACTCTCACTAAGGACTGTCGAAATGCCTGCACATTTTGACAGTCCTTCTTTTATTTCGATATCGACACCCATGAGTTCATAAAACTTATCTATATTCTCTCAAGGCCGGCGCGCCGCTCATATATGACTGATAGTCAAAAATATAAAAATGCTGAAAATGACTTATGGTCGGTCATGCGGGAGTTAATGGGAATGATTGTGATAACTCAGTATAAAACTGATTCTGTCGAATGTTTTACAAATAATCAAAAGTCTTATGCATATCATAAAGGTTTATCAATAATTTAAACTTGATTTAACTTTGCGTCCGTGTTAAGCTAACCACAGACATGAAGGAAGCCTCAAGGTCATGTCCCTTGGAAAAGCAAAGATGAAAGACAGCAGAGGAAACACGGTCACTCGCGCAAGGTCCTAGTCGGAGCTCCTCCGAGGAAAAATAGAGGCACGCATAATTCTCTATATTTTCTATTAAAGGAGCGATGAAACATGAAAAAGGTTCTCGCAATTGCTGCAGTAGCAGCACTCACAGCTGGCGTATCCGCATACGCTGCAAATCCATTCTCTGATGTAACCCCGAACGACTGGGCTTATCAGGCAGTTGAAGACCTGTCCGAACAGGGCGTCGTTGAAGGTTATCCGGATGGCACCTTCAAGGGCGAAAGAAACATCACCCGTTATGAAATGGCTCAGATCATTGCCCGCATGCTCGCTAAGGAAGATCAGCTGAACGCTGAACAGAGAGCAACCCTGGACAAACTCGCTGGCGAATATGCTGACGAACTCGCAAACCTGGGCGTTCGCGTATCCAACCTCGAAAAGAAAGTTGGCAACCTGTACTGGTCCGGCGATGCTCGTATGCGTTATCAGGACAAAGCAACTGGCGATGACTCTTGGAACGGCCGTATGAGAATCAACGTAAAGGGTCAGGTCAATGACTCCACTTACGTTCAGGGCCGTCTGACCTCCAACATGGACTTCAAGACTAACGGAGACAATGACGTTGTATTTGATCAGCTGTTTGCAAACCATGACTTTGGCAAAGCTGCAACCGTTCGCCTCGGCCGTATTCCGGTCGCTTTCGGTGATCAGGGCGGCTGGCTGTATGGCGATTCCTATGGCGTAGACGGCGCTGAAGCAGCATTCCACCTCGGTGAAAAAGTTGACGTAACCGCTGGCTATGGCCGCTTCAACACCTCTGACTATGATGAAGGCGTTGAAGATCAGGATGCATTCTATGCACGCGGCGCAGCTGACCTGAACGTTGCTAAACTTGGCGTTGACTACATTAAGTTCACAGGTGACAAGGAAGCTGATACAGCTGCCGGCTATGAACTGATGGGCGCAAACCTGACTGTTCCGGTTTCCGACTTCCGCGTATTCGGTGAATACTGGAAGAACACCACAGCTGACGACAACGATACCGCTTGGAACGCTGGCCTCGGCTATGGCAAACTGAACCTGAAGAAACCAGGCTCCTTCAAACTCGATGTAGCTTACAACGATGTTGATGAAAACGTATTCTTCGGCGGCACAGGCCTCCAGACCAACGTTCTGTCCTACCTGACCAAAGATACAGCTACCAACGTAACATTCTGGAACGCTATCGCTGAAGTTGCTCTTCAGAAGAACGTTTATCTCCATGGTGAATATGCATTTGACGTATCCACTGAAGGCAACACCAAATCTGAAGAAGACGCTTGGACAGTATCCCTCAACTACAAATTCTAATTTCTTATCGAAGAAACTGGAATCAAAGAAAGGAAACCTCTTTCGAGGTTTCCTTTTTTTATTTCCTGACATGGAAACACCGGACCATGGATCCTGGCAGCAACTTCAGCACTTCCGGCCGTAAAAGCAATAACTTCATTCGATGGATAATACAGGGGGCATGCTGATTTGCTCATCATCATTTCACTCTTTTAACAGAGTAAAATCCATCAAATTCTGCTTTGTTTTTTCCCCTTAGGCAAAGAACAGGGGGTGTAACTAAACTATGCCTCAAATGGCAGGTCGAGGCTAAAAAGGGCCTTTAAAGTGATTTTAGGAAAATTCATCTTCATGGAGGAAGTCTGAACTCGTGATTTTTCTTAAAATTGATGCTTTAAGACAGCCTTTTGAAGAGTGGATTTTCATTTAAAAGGGGGTTCTGCGCAGAAATGGGCCTGGAAGATGGTATCCTCCCGGGAACAGGAAAATCTCGGGAAGGTATTCAAATGACAGATTGGACAGGATTGCATATGTAAAAATTTTATAGTATTCTGAATGCAGAACATACGCCCTGCGTATGGCATGGAAGAGCGAAGCGCGGTGAATACGGAGGCCATTCCCCTGCTTCATGACTCCGTTTCAAGAACATTCATTTTTTAAGGAGCAGGAATATGAAAGAAATTCTCGCACTCGCTGCCATGGCAGCACTCACCGCTGGCGTATCTGCATACGCTGCCAACCCGTTCTCTGATGTAACTCCGAATGACTGGGCTTACCAGGCAGTCGCAGACCTGTCTGAACAGGGCGTCGTTGAAGGCTATCCGGATGGCACCTTCAAAGGTGAAAGAAACATCACCCGTTACGAACTGGCTCAGATCATTGCCCGCATGCTCGCTAAGGAAGATCAACTGAATGCTGAGCACAGAGGCACTCTCGATAGACTTGCCGGCGAATATGCTGACGAACTCGCCAATCTGGGTGTCCGTGTTTCCAATCTTGAAAAGAAGGTAGGAAACCTTTCCTTCTCCGGCGATGGCCGTATGCGTTACCAGAACAAGGACGCAGGCGCCGCTGATAAGTGGGACGGCCGTATCCGCCTGAATGTAAAAGGACAGGTCAATGATTCCACCTACGTACAGGGCCGCCTTGATGCAGAAATGAATTTCAAGACGAGCGATGATACGAATGTCATTTTCGATCAGCTCTTCGTCAATCATGACTTCGGCGATGCTGTCACAGTCAGACTGGGCCGTCAGCCGGTTGTCATCGGCGACCAGAGCGGCTGGCTCTACGGCTTCCCATACGGCTATGACGGAGCTCAGGCTATGTTCCATCAGGGCCGCGTCAATCTGACTGCCGGCTATGGCCGCTTCAATAAGTCCGATTACACCGATGGTGTAAAAGATCAGGATGCATTCTTTGCCAAAGGTGACTTCGACTTCTCCGCTGCCAAGCTGAACCTGAACTATTTGAAATTCACCGGAGACAAGAAGGCAGACACCTTCGCCGGTTATGAAATCGCAGGCGCTGGCCTTACGATTCCTGTCGGAGATTTCCGCGTATTCGGCGAATACTGGAAGGATACAAACTGGAAGAACGGTTATGACACCGCATGGAATGCAGGCCTTGGCTATGGCAAGCTGAACGTGAAGAAACCGGGCTCCTTCGCCGCTGACGTAGCATACAACAGCGTCGATCAGGGCATTTACTTCGGTGGCACCGGCTATCAGACAAACGTCCTCTCTTACCTCACCGACTCTGGCACAAACGCTGATCGCGTGAAATACTGGAACGCCATCGCTGACGTCACCCTCCAGAAGAACGTCTACCTCCACGGCGAATACGCCTTCGACGTCAAGACAAACGGAGGAGACCACTCCGCGGCCGACGAAGACGCATGGACACTCTCCCTCAACTACGTATTCTAAAAGAAATTCAGAATTGGAAATACATAAAATTTAGAAAAGAAGCCTCCTTCGCAGGGGTTTCTTTTCTTATCGAAAAATCTAACATTCTGTTCTCAAAAAATGCATCATTTTTGCCTCTACTGCCCTGAATCAGAAACGCAGGAGAAACTTATTTCTTCCTGTTATATGTGAAATAGAAAATAATTGTAAAAATATAAGAAATATTGGATATATTATGAATATTGTAAGACTGACCAACGCCTTAATACATGTTAAAGAAAATTTCTTGAACAAGCAGAATTTACCGGTACTTTCGGACGTTTCACAGTAGTGACCTATGGTCAACTGAACAAAGATGTCAAATTTGTTTGCATGAGTAAATATTTTGTAGTATCTTTAAAAAATACTATATGTTGTCTCACATATGGTGGGAAGGAAAAGACAGCGCAGAGGAAACTCGGCCACTCGCGGGCTTCTTTACTTCCTTATAAGAGACATACCTTATTTCTTATATTTCTTTTAAGGAGCGATGAATATGAAAAAGATCCTCGCAATCGCTGCTGTTGCAGCACTTTCCGCTGGCGTATCCGCATACGCTGCAAACCCGTTCTCTGATGTAACACCGTCCGACTGGGCTTACCAGGCAGTCGTAGACCTCTCCGACCAGGGTGTCGTAGAAGGCTATCCGGATGGCACATTCAAGGGCGAAAGAAACATCACCCGTTATGAAATGGCTCAGATCATCGCTCGTATGCTCGCTAAAGAAGATCAGCTGAACGCTGAACAGAGAGCAACCCTCGACAAACTCGCTGGCGAATATGCTGACGAACTCGCAAACCTGGGCGTTCGCGTTGCTAACCTCGAAAAGAAAGTGGGGAACATTTCTTTCTCCGGCAACGGCTATATGAAATTCTACCAGACCTACAAAACCGTTAAAGATGACGATGGCAAGGTAAAAGAGTATACCGGCAAATCTGATGACAAATACGTTGGCCGTATCCGTATCAACGTAAAGGGTCAGGTCAATGACTCCACCTATGTGAATGGCCTGCTCCGTTCTGATATGAACTTCAAAGACAGCGAAACCAGCAATACCTACATGCAGAGACTCTATGTCCGTCATGCATTCGGCGACAAAGTGGAAGCTACCCTTGGTAAATATGACCAGTTCTTCGGTCAGACCGGCGTATTCTTTGATTCTGAAATCAAAGGTGCTGAACTGGCTTTCCACGCAAACGATGCAGCCAACCTGGCAGTAGGCTATGGCCGCTTTGAAGACTGGAACGGAGACTATGCAGACAACATCACTGATAAACATGAATATGCATATGCACAGTTCTCCGGTGAAGCTGGACGCTTTGCTTATGACGTAGACTATGTCAATGGCACCAGCACCAACAAAGTCAACATCTGGGGTGCAGGCCTCACCGCAGGTCTTGGCGGCGGCTTCGACGTATTCGGCGACTACTATAAGAACACCGATGCCAAAGGTGATCCGGACCTCTGGACTGCAGGCCTTGGCTATGGCAAACAGGACAATGCGAAAGTCGGCTCCTTCCGCGTAGCTGCTTCCTATGTAGATGCTGAAAGAAATGCATTCCTCGGCGCTTACACCTACGACGCTTCCCCGCTGGATGCTCTCCTGAACAAAGAAGTAAAAGAAGTTAAATTCTGGCGTGCAGAAGGCGATGTAACCCTCGCTAAGAACGTAAGACTCCACGGCGAATACAGCTTCGACGTGAAGACCAAGGGAACCGATACCGACTACGATGACGTAGCATCCGTATCCCTGAACTATGTATTCTAATCTCTCCTGAGATAAAAAGAAGCTCCTCCCAAGGGGCTTCTTTTTTTTGCGCGTTTCTCTTTATCTCATCTAATGGAACGACGGTAAACGGCAAAAAACTTGCGTCCCCTTTAGGGGAAGAGGGCCACGAAGTGGCGAGGGGGTGCAGGACGCTGCAAGTCGAAATGACACTATGCAGAACTGACCGCCAAACGGCGGCCAAAAACTGCGGCGGAGCCGCTGCCACACCCTTTGAATCTTTCCCTTACGCCCCCTGAGCGAAGCGAACACAACCCTTCTACACAACCTGCGGCGTTAGCCGCGCTCCTTTTTCTTAATTTGCGGAGTCAGCCGCCACCACTGCCCTCGGGCCCCAAAGGGCCCGTCCCCCTTTGGTGCCTGCGGCACCACCTTCCCCCCGCAAGCGGTGGGACAATAAATATAAGAGCTGAATCCCATTTCCTGCATAGAAAACCATTTACTATGCTTATCGATACTCTTGAATATTCTCCCTCGCCATGATATACTATGACTACAGCACCCATGCAGAAGAAAGTGACCATCGAACAGTATGAAAGGTTGTATTTCTTTTCGCAGCTGAAAGAAACATCCCGCTGAACCACCGGATATCGTACAAACTTCAGCGGAGCATCTCATACAGGGGATTATCCCCGCAAGTGATTGAAAGGAAGGTATTATTATGGCAAAAGCAGACATTCAGGAACAGTATGGTCTCTTCATTAATGGCGAATTCGTTCCCGCCTCTGACGGCGCTACCTTTGACGCCCACAATCCGGCAAATGGCGAGCACTTGGCTTATTTCGCAGAAGCAACCAAAGAAGACGTGGACAAAGCAGTGAAAGCGGCAAGAGTAGCCCTTCCCGCCTGGTCCAAGACCTCTCCCATCGAAAGACAGAATATCCTGCTGAAAATTGCAGACATCATCGACGCCAATGCAGACCATCTGGCACTGGTGGAAACACTGGACAACGGCAAGCCCATCCGTGAAACCAAGGCTGCCGACATTCCCCTGGGCAGCGACCATTTCCGCTACTTTGCAGGGTGCCTGCGCGCATGGGAAGGCTCTGCCACCATGCTCGACGACAACACCCTCTCCCTCATTCTCCATGAACCGGTAGGTGTGGTAGGCCAGGTCATTCCCTGGAACTTCCCCTTCACCATGGCATGCTGGAAACTGGCTCCCGCCCTGGCAGCAGGAAATACCATCGTCATTAAACCGTCCTCCCATACATCCCTGTCCCTCATGGAACTCGTCCGTCTGATCCAGAGTGTCCTCCCGAAGGGCGTTCTGAACGTTGTCACCGGCAAGGGTTCCAAATCCGGCCAGTGGCTGCTCGATCATCCGGATATCGACAAACTCGCATTCACCGGCTCCACTGAAGTCGGCCGCGGCGTATACCAGGCTGCATGCGACAAGCTGATTCCAGTCACCCTGGAACTCGGCGGCAAATCCGCAAACATCGTATTCGACGACGCTGACCTGAAGCAGGCTGTCGACGGCGCATGCAAAGGCATCCTCTTCAACCAGGGCCAGGTATGCTGCGCAGGCTCCCGCCTCTTCGTTCAGGAAGGCATTTTCGATGAATTCATCAAACATCTGAAAGCAACCTTCGAAGGCGTCAAAGTAGGCGACCCGACCGATCCGACCACCCAGCTGGGCGCTCAGATCTACAAAGCACAGCAGGATAAAGTCCTCAGCTACATCAAGATCGGCCTCGAAGAAGGCGCAACCCTCGTAACCGGCGGCGAACGCTACACCGAAAACGGCTGCGACAAAGGCTTCTTCATGAAACCGACTATCCTGATCGCAGAAAACAATGACTGCCGCGTATGCCAGGAAGAAATCTTCGGACCAGTTGTCGTTGTACAGAAATTCAAGACAGCTGACGAAGTCATTGCTCTGGCAAACGACAGCGTATACGGCCTCGGCGGCGCAGTATTCAGCAAGAACATCGACACCGCTCTGAAAGTAGCACGTGCTGTACGCACCGGACGTATGTGGGTCAACACCTACAACGACCTCCCGGCAGGCGCACCATTCGGCGGCTACAAACAGTCCGGCATCGGCAGAGAAACCCACAAGGTTATGCTCGAACACTACAGCCAGACAAAGAATATCCTGATCAACCTCAGAGAAGGCGTCAGCGGTATGTACGACATTAAATAATCCCTGAACATCAGCGGATCAAATAAAAAAGAAGGATCTTCCCAACCGAAGGTCCTTCTTTTTTGCGTGAGTTTAGCAGAGCGAAAGGCCAAGATAGGCCCTTGACCTTGCCCTGGAAGGGAAGGGCGTATGGTAGGGATAGGATTAAGAGAGGTTTCAAACAAATCAGATTAAAAATCTTTTCTTTATTCCTCTTGAGACCTGCCTCGGAGAGGAAGGATGTCACGGAGTGACAGAAAGGAGTGCAGTTCCTTCGAGCGAAGCGAGGATGTATGGTGTTTTTTCGAACGAAGTGAGGTTTAAGGGTGTTAACCTTGCTCCGAAAGGAGAAGGTGGCGCCGAAGGCGAC
>ERZ779874.3067-NODE-3067-length-13015-cov-3.289198_pt1 | contig 13015 bp, 10 predicted proteins | sample MGYA00511031_ERZ779874 | MGnify/ENA primary metagenome ERZ779874 (study PRJEB29588, sample SAMEA2156850) | human gut metagenome | biome: human gut; feature: human-associated habitat; material: faeces | place: Denmark | collected 2008/2010 ...
ATCAACTTTTCGTTAAAAAGGCTTTCTGCTTCTATGCCGCCCATTGGTACGCCTACAAGGTTGGGTATTACGCCCATGCTTTTTACTAAGGGCTGTACTTTGTAGATTAATTTTGTAAGTTTACCTTGTTCCAAACCGGGAGCAGCTATAAATACATGGTTGATATTGTATTTTGTTATTACTTGTTCTGCGTCGCTGAATTTACCAAGTACAGGGTAGTTTTCAAGTATTCCTTCTTCTACTTTGTTGTCTTCTAAAAGTCCTATTATTTTGTAGCCCATACCGGCATCGTTTTTAATTCCTTGTACAAGTAGCTCTGCTGTTTTACCTGCGCCTATGATGAGTACTGGTATTTGCAGCAGCTGGTATTTTTCAAGTATCTTTTTAACGATATAACGAAATACTACAAGCAGTATAAAGCTCAATATCCAGAATACTGCGATAAACATTCTGCTAGTTGAGCCTGCAATACGTGCTATATAGAGTAATATGATAATACTTGTAACAGCGTAGCAGCTGGTGATAAAGAGTTTTTGGATTATCTGCCAGAACTGCGCGCGGCGGTTATAGAGCTGTTCTATATTTAAGAAGATGATGTAAAGCAGCGGAAAAACTACCCAAAAGTTAAGCCAGGAGATATGCAAACTATTATTGCCGGTATAGAAATTACGGAAGTTAAAGGCAAGTTCTTCTGCACATACTATAGCGATATAGTCAACACAAATTAATACAAACGGTAGAATGATATTGGTATACTTATTTATTTTTTGCAGATTTTCCGCCACGTTTTCTCACCCTGGGCTTTAATTTTATCTAAACCAAAAATTTATAATATAATTGTACCATACCTTTACCCACCCGCAAGACATTTCCGTTAGAGTAAGTCTAACTTTTACTGGTCTTGGTGAAACTTTATCCCTGCCGGTAGGTTAGCGCGGCAGCGTAGTTTCGCATTAATCCGCACTATCGTGATGCGGGGCAGCTACTTTTTATCTTTTTTAACAGACAAACTAAAAATAGCAGCATTAGCCATACAACTGCATACAAAAATTTCAATATAAAATAAAAAATAACAGTAATAAACACGCTTTTTGAACGAAGTGAATAAGCATGTATTACTGTTATTAAACTAAAATTATTGAAAAATTTTTGTGAGTTGTATGGTTAATGCTGCTATTTGCTAAACAGAATTATTGATTCACAAATTTTGCTCTTTAATAAATATTTTACGGAGTTGTGTTTACACACGCAAATAGGAGCGACGTTTTGGCAAACTTAATAGAAGTAGTTTCTGTCAGATTGTGCGTTTCTAATCACCTCATCAACAAAACCACCCTGCTTACTCCAAACGGAATAAACAGGGTGGTTTACTTTACCTATTACAACTTATTAAGTTTTTCTGCTGTTATGCAGTAAAATCAGTTATTAGTAGGCACGTTATTGTATTTTACTTTAACGTCGCGGTATCTGCTCATGCCGGTACCTGCCGGAATGAGTTTACCGATAATAACGTTTTCTTTAAGGCCGAGCAGCGGGTCAACCTTGCCTTTAATTGCTGCGTCCGTAAGTACACGAGTGGTTTCCTGGAAGGAAGCCGCAGACAGGAAGGAATCGGTTGCCAGGGATGCTTTGGTAATACCCAGAAGAATCGGATGACCTTCTGCCGGCTGCAAGCCGCGGTCAAGCATCTCGCTGTTCTGTTCTTCAAATTCACCGATATCAACGTATTCGCCCGGCAGCATCGTAGTATCGCCTGCTTCGTCGATACGTACTTTACGCATCATCTGGCGTACCATAACTTCAATGTGTTTGTCGTTAATTTCTACGCCCTGAGATTTGTAAACGCCGAGTACCTGCTGTACCAGATAACGCTGGGTTGCACGCACACCGCTGATGCGGATAATATCATGCGGATTGAGGGAACCTTCGGTAAGACGGTCGCCTTTTTCGATTTCCTGCCCTTCGGCAACAGCAAGTTTTGCGCCGTACGGAATAGCATAAACTTCTTCCATGCCGTCTTTATCGGTAATGGTAATTTTACGCTGTCCGCCTTCTTCGGCAATATGCACAACGCCGGTGGTTTCTGCCAAAATACCGGGGTGTTTCGGTTTGCGTGCTTCAAACAATTCTTCAACACGCGGCAAGCCCTGGGTAATATCGTCGCCGCCTGCTACGCCGCCGGTATGGAACGTACGCATGGTAAGCTGGGTACCAGGTTCGCCGATTGCCTGAGCTGCAATGGTGCCAACTGCTTCGCCAACATCAACATTTCTGTCGGTTGCAAGGTTGCGGCCATAGCATTTGCGGCAAACGCCAACTTTAGATTTGCAGTTAAGCACGCTGCGGATTTTAACGGTTTCGCGCAGGGTTGCAATTCTGTCTGCCATATCTTCGGTAACATAATCGTTGATATGATAGAGCACTTCGCCGTTTTCATCCAGAATATCTTCGGCAAGGTTACGGCCAACAATACGGTCACGCAGAGATTCGATAACCGTCTGTTTGTTCTTGCCTTCGGTAATAGCACCGATTTCGATACCTTCGATAGCATTGTTGCGCACTTTCATTTCGCGGACAGTACCGTCTGCCAAAATTGCGTCAATCATTGCTTCGGTGTAAGTATCTTTTGCATGTGCCAGCACTTCACCTTCTGCGTTAACAACGTCTTCGGCAACTTCTTTGCCGTCGAAGTGATGCATCAGGTGTTCTTTCATTACCTTGTTGGCATCTTCGCTGCTGATGTTAATCTGAACGGTTTCAGTTGCTTCGCCGTCCATATCATCGGTTGCATAAAGGTTAACTTCAAGCACATGGCCTGCAATAAGTTTATTGTAAATATCTTCCGTAATAACGGTATCTGCTTCGGCAATCAGTTCGCCGGTTACAGGGCTTTCAACGCCGGAAGCAAGGTTGCGCCCAATAACGGTTTCGCGCAGTTTATTCTGGCTTGCGCCAAGGGTTTGTTTGCACAGGCGGCTGCGTTCTTTAACAAGGTTAAAGGTTACAACGTCGCAGTCATCCTCGCGTACAATAACATCTTGCGCAACGTCTACAAGGCGGCGGGTAAGGTAACCGGAGTCTGCCGTACGCAGTGCGGTATCGGCCAGGCCTTTGCGGGCACCGTGGGTAGAAATAAAGTATTCCAATACGGTTAAGCCTTCGCGGAAGTTTGCCTTGATAGGACGGTCGATAATACGGCCGGACGGGTCAGCCATAAGGCCGCGCATACCTGCCAGCTGACGGATCTGCTGGGTGTTGCCGCGGGCACCGGAGTCAGCCATCATGTTCAGGGAATTGAATTTATCCATGGTAGCGCTCATCAGTTTTGCGGTAACGTCATCAGTTGCCTGGCTCCAGATTTCAATAACCTTGCGGTAGCGTTCGTCCTCGCTCATCAAGCCGCGGCGGAACATACGCTCGGTTTTATCAATCTGTTTTTCGGCGTCAGCCAAAATCTGCTGTTTTTCTTTCGGGATTTTAATATCGGATACGGCAATGGAAATACCTGCCTTGCAGGCGTTGTCATAACCGTTCTTTTTAACAATATCAAGAATTTCGGCAGTACGCAGGTTGCCGAACAGCTTGTGCGCTTTGGCAACAAGGTTGCCCAGTTCTTTTTTGTTAATAAGTTTGCTTAAATGCCAAACCTTAACTTCTTCGCCGGCAGCATTCTTTTCGGTTTCCTGATGGAAGTACTGCAGTTCTTTAGGCAGGTCTTCGTTAAACATGATATTGCCCGGCGTAGTGGTAACAAGGCTTACGCCTTCGTTCTTTTCTTCGCCGTAAATATCTTTGTTAGGTACATAAACCTGAATGCGTGCCTGCAAATCAACAACCTTATGGAAGTATGCCAGCATAGCTTCGTTAATGCTGCTGAAGCGCATACCTTCGCCTTTGGCTCCTTCTTTCACCATGGTGATGTAGTAAGAGCCCAGAACCATATCCTGTGTAGGTACGGCAACAGGTTTGCCGTCTTTCGGCGCCAGAATGTTGTTAACGGAAAGCATCAGAATTCTTGCTTCTGCCTGTGCTTCCGCGGAAAGCGGCAGATGCACTGCCATTTGGTCACCGTCGAAGTCGGCGTTGAATGCTGTACATACCAAAGGATGCAGCTTGATTGCACGGCCTTCGGTAAGGATAGGCTCGAATGCCTGAATACCGAGTCTGTGCAGCGTCGGTGCACGGTTAAGGAATACAGGATGTTCTTTAATTACTTCTTCCAAAACATCCCAAACAACGTTGTTGGCGCGTTCTACCATGCGTTTGGCGTTTTTGATATTGGTAGCCTGTCCGCTCTGAACAAGGCGTTTCATTACAAAAGGTTTAAACAGTTCCAGTGCCATTTCCTTCGGCAGGCCGCACTGGTGCATTTTAAGTTCCGGTCCTACAACGATAACGGAACGGCCGGAGTAGTCAACGCGTTTACCCAAAAGGTTCTGACGGAAACGGCCCTGTTTGCCTTTCAGCATATCGGAAAGGGATTTCAGCGGGCGGTTGCCCGGGCCTGTTACCGGACGGCCGCGGCGGCCGTTGTCGATAAGGGCGTCAACTGCTTCCTGCAGCATGCGTTTTTCGTTGCGTACGATAATATCCGGCGCGTTAAGTTCAAGCAAGCGTTTCAAGCGGTTGTTGCGGTTAATAACGCGGCGGTACAAATCGTTAAGGTCGCTCGTTGCAAAGCGTCCGCCGTCCAGCTGAACCATCGGGCGCAGTTCAGGCGGAATAACCGGTACAACGTCCAGAATCATCCATTCCGGGCGGTTGCCGGATTTTAAGAAGGCTTCGCAAACTTCCAGACGGCGTACAGCGCGGATTTTGCGCTGGCCGCTTACTTCTTTCAGTTCTGCGCGCAGTTCTGCGGTAAGTTTGGGCAGGTCAATTTCCTGTAATAAGGTTTTAATTGCCTGAGCGCCCATACCTACTTTAAATGCGCTGCCGTATTTATCACGGTTTTCAATATATTCGCTTTCGGTCAGCAGCTGTTTTTTAGTCAGCGGAGTGCTGCCCGGGTCTAATACAATGTAGTTGGCAAAGTACAGTACTTTTTCCAGAGAACGCGGGGAAATATCAAGAATTAACCCCATGCGGCTCGGAATACCCTTGAAATACCAGATATGGGATACAGGTGCAGCCAGTTCAATATGGCCCATACGCTCACGGCGTACTTTGGCACGGGTTACTTCAACGCCGCACTTGTCGCAGATAATGCCTTTATAGCGGATTCTTTTATATTTGCCGCAATGGCATTCCCAGTCTTTGGTAGGCCCGAAAATTCTTTCGCAGAACAAACCGTCACGTTCCGGTTTCAAAGTTCTGTAATTGATGGTTTCCGGTTTTTTTACTTCGCCATAGGACCAAGCCCTGATTTGCTCCGGTGAAGCCAGGCCGATACGCATAGATTCAAAATTATTTACGTCTAACAAGAACCGATCGCTCCCTTCTATTCCATATCTTCACTGGCGGCGTCATCCGCATCTTTTGCTTCCATATTCATGTTGCCAATATCGGCAATCAAATCAAAATCGGGGTCTTCCGCTGCGCTGTCATCACTGTCAGTGGTGTAGTCATCCTGTACAATCTCCGTGTTAGGAGCTTCGGGAATTGCACCGTCGATGTCAAGATCCAGCTTGCGGGCTGTTTCGTTAATATCGTCGTCGGTATCACGCAGGGAAATTTCTTCTTCGTCCTCGTTGAGCACTTTAATGTCAAGACCGATGGACTGAAGTTCTTTAATAAGTACCTTAAAGGATTCCGGAACACCAGGTTCAGGAACGTTTTCGCCTTTAACAATGGCTTCGTAGGTTTTAACACGGCCGACAACATCGTCGGATTTTACGGTTAAAATTTCCTGCAAAGTATAAGCTGCGCCGTATGCTTCCAGCGCCCAAACTTCCATTTCTCCGAAACGCTGTCCACCGAACTGTGCTTTACCACCGAGCGGCTGCTGTGTTACGAGAGAATAAGGACCGGTGCTGCGGGCATGAATTTTATCATCAACAAGGTGATGCAGTTTGAGCATGTAAGTTAAGCCGACGGTAACTTTGTTATCGAACGGTTCGCCGGTACGGCCGTCATACAGCGTGGTTTTGGCGCTGCGGTCGATACCTGCAAGGTCAAGCGCATCATTGATATCTTTTTCGTGAGCGCCGTCAAATACCGGCACGGAAATCTGCACTGCTTTAATGCTCTTATCGCCGAATTTACCGATTTCAACGGTTTCGGGGATGCCGTATTTTTCAACGTCATAGCCAACACCGGTCAGGCGTTCTACAAGGCCTTCGGCATTGTTTTCAATCTGCATGCCGAGTGCACGTGCTGCCCAGCCCAGATGGTTTTCCAGAATTTGTCCGATGTTCATACGGGAAGGTACGCCCAACGGATTCAGCACAATCTGTACCGGTTCGCCGCTCGGCAGGAACGGCATGTCTTCGCGCGGCAGAATACGGGAAATAACGCCCTTGTTGCCGTGGCGGCCTGCCATCTTATCGCCGACGGAAATTTTACGTTTCTGTGCGATATGTACGCGAACCTGTTCGTTAACTCCCGGAGGAAGTTCGTCACCATTTTCGCGGGTAAATACTTTTACGCTGACGATTTTACCTGCTTCGCCGTGCGGAACACGCAGCGAGCTGTCGCGTACTTCGCGTGCTTTTTCGCCGAAGATGGCGCGCAGCAGGCGTTCTTCTGCTGTAAGCTCGGTTTCGCCTTTCGGAGTTACCTTGCCGACGAGGATATCGCCAGGGCGTACTTCCGCACCAATGCGTATAATGCCGCGTTCGTCAAGGTCTTTCAATGCTTCTTCCGATACGTTCGGAATATCGCGGGTAATTTCTTCTTCGCCAAGTTTGGTGTCGCGGGCATCGCAGTCGTATTCTTCAATATGAATAGAAGTAAATACGTCGGCCTTAACCAAATCTTCGCTAAGAAGAATAGCATCTTCGTAGTTGTAACCTTCCCAAGGCATGTAGGCAACAATTACGTTGTAGCCAAGTGCAAGTTCGCCATGGTCGGTTGCAGGGCCGTCTGCCAGTACCTGGCCTTTAACAACCTTGTCGCCTTTGTAAACAATCGGGCGCTGGTTAACGCAGGTACCCTGGTTGGAGCGTTTAAATTTCAATACGCTGTATTTATCTACGCCGCCGTCATCTTTACGGATAACGATTTCATCGCCGGTAACGCGTTCTACAACACCGGCATTTTTAGCCAGAATGCACACGCCGGAGTCAACGGCAACTTTATATTCCATACCGGTACCGATGATAGGAGCCTGAGTGCACAGAAGCGGCACTGCCTGACGCTGCATGTTGGCACCCATAAGAGCACGGTTCGCGTCATCGTTTTCAAGGAACGGAATAAGTGCTGTAGCGATAGATACAACCTGTTTCGGCGAAACGTCCATGAAGTCTACCTGGTCAGGAGGCAGGGAAAGCACTTCGTTCTGGTAACGTGCGGTTACACGTTCGCCTTCAAAGCAACCTTCGTCATCCAAAGGTTCGTTCGCCTGAGCGATAATGTAATTATCTTCTTCATCAGCGGTAAGATAAACAATTTCATCAGTTACGCGCTTGTTTTCTTTATCAACACGGCGGTACGGAGTTTCCATAAAGCCGTATTTATTAATAACAGCAAAGGTAGAAAGAGAACCGATAAGGCCGATGTTCGGACCTTCAGGGGTTTCAATCGGGCACATACGGCCATAGTGGGAATGGTGTACGTCGCGGACTTCATAGCCTGCACGTTCACGGCTCAAGCCACCGGGCCCCAGTGCGGAAAGACGGCGTTTATGGGTCAGCTCGGCCAGCGGGTTGTTCTGGTCCATAAACTGGGAAAGCTGGCTGCTGCCAAAGAATTCTTTAATTGCAGCAACAACAGGGCGGATATTAATAAGTGCCTGCGGTGTGATAACATCAACATCCTGAATGGTCATACGTTCTTTTACAACGCGTTCCATACGGGCAAGTCCGATGCGGAACTGGTTCTGCAAAAGTTCGCCGACACGGCGTACACGGCGATTGCCCAAATGGTCGATATCGTCGCCGGTGCCAAGGCCGTCCATCAGGTTCAGCAGATAACCGAAGGAAGCCATTACATCTTCAACGGTAATGGTGCGGTGGTCTTCCGGAATATCGGAAGTGCAGATAATTTTCATCGGCTGCTCTTTCAGGCGGATGAAAACTTCTTTCAGGCCTGGGCCTGCAAAAATACCGCTTTCTTCAATTTTATCAATAACATCAAGGTCAATCTTGGTGCCTGCTTCAGCAATAATCTCACCGGTAGATACATCAACCAGCGGCTGATCCAGCACTTTATCAGACGGCGGCGCCAGCCGAGTTTTTTATTCAGCTTATAGCGGCCTACGCTGGCAAGGTCATAACGTTTGTTATCAAAGAAGGTTGCTTCAATAAGCGCGGAGGCGTTTTCCAGAGTAGGAGGTTCGCCCGGACGCAGCTTTTTATAAATTTCAATTAAAGCTTCTTCGCGGGTAGTTGTTGTATCCCTTTCAAGCGTTGCAGCAACGGAAGGATGATTATTAAAGAGCGCTAAAATATCTTCATTCTGGGTTAAACCCATGGCGCGCAGCAAAACGGTTGCCGGCAGCTTTCTGGTACGGTCAACACGTGCATAAATAACGTCATTTAAGTCGGTTTCATATTCAATCCATGCACCACGATTAGGAATGACTGTTGTACCATACATTTTTTTGCCGCTGGGGTCCATCGTAACAGCGTAATAAACGCCAGGTGAACGTACCAGCTGGCTGACGATTACACGTTCGGCACCGTTGATTACAAAAGTACCGGTTTCCGTCATCAGCGGAAAATCGCCCATGAATACTTTAGATTCTTTAATCTCGCCGGTATCTTTATACAGAAGGCGCACGTTTACATTTAACGGCGCAGAATAGGAAGCATCGCGTTCCTTGCATTCTTCTACTGTATATTTAGGCTCACCGAGAGTAAAGCCTTCAAAGGAAAGTTCTAAATTACCTGTAAAATCTTTAATAGGAGAAATGTCATGGAAAATTTCGCAAAGACCTTCTCGCATGAACCACTCATACGATTTTCTTTGGATGTCAATCAAATGAGGCATTGGCAATACTTCATTGATTCTGGCATAACTGTACCGAGTCCTATTACCTACGGGAACCGGTTTAAACATGTAATCCCTCACCCCTTAATGTATATGTTGTCAGGCAGACTTAAACAAGCGCGTTTTTACCATGACAAAAAAAGCAAGGCTCCAAACAATATTCAGGACCTTGCATGTTGTCTTCGATGAACGCACCTCATCTAAATCCATATAAGCACGGTACGGTGCTCAACCACTGAACCCCCGGTACCGGTTGTCAATACCTGCAATCTACTAATGTTGTAGTATGATATGTTATCACACTTTACGCAATTTGTCAATCATGCGGGCATAAAAAAATTCCGCTGCATTGCAGCGGAATTTTTATTGCCGTTAAGCTAAATTATTTAATTTCTACGGAAGCGCCAGCTTCTTCGAGTTTAGCTTTGAGAGCTTCAGCGTCAGCTTTGGAGATTTTTTCTTTAACAGCTTTCGGAGCTTCGTCAACGATAGCTTTAGCTTCTTTCAGGCCCAGGCCGGTTACTTCGCGAACAACTTTGATTACGTTGATTTTGCCAGCGCCAGCAGCGGTCAGGATTACGTCGAATTCAGTTTTTTCTTCAGCAGCAGCAGCGCCACCAGCAGCCGGAGCAGCAGCTACAGCAACAGGAGCAGCAGCGGATACGCCGAATTTTTCTTCCAGAGCTTTAACGAGTTCGGAAAGTTCGAGGACGGTCATAGATTCAATAGCTTCAATGATTTGTTCTTTATTCATTATAGTTACCTCCATAAATTAGATGTTTTAATTTTATTGTTAAGTTTTTATGCGATAAGCCTCAGCTTATGCGGATTCTTTTTGTTCGCGGATAGCGTCAAGCGCATATACCACTTTGCGGATAGTACCTTGAAGTACATTGACGAAACCGGAAATCGGAGCATTCATGCTGCCAAGCATTTTGGCAACGAGTACTTCTTTCGGCGGCAGTTCTGCCAGAGCTTTGATAGCTGCATCGTCAATAACTTTACCGTCAAGAACACCTGCTTTAACAACAAGTGCTTTGTTTTCTTTAGCAAAATCGCAAATGATTTTTGCTGCGGCAACAGGGTCTTCCGGAGCAACCGCAATAGCGGTGTTCTTTTCAAGAACCGGCTCCAGGCCTTCAATGCCTGCTTCTTGTGCTGCAATACGGAGCATAGTGTTTTTAACTACAATGTAGGTAACACCGGCTTCGCGCATTTTACGGCGCAATGCAGTATCCTGTGCAACAGTCAAACCGCAGAAGTCTACCAGAACAGTGCATTTAGAGCTGGTAAGAAGTTCTTTAATCTCTGCAACTTTAGCTGCTTTTTCAGGTCTAATTGCCATACATCTGCACCCCCTTCTTTATTTTGATATTTTTTATTAAATCAAAAAGACCTCTCGGCCGCAGCCGGAGGTCGCGAAGGTCTATCTTCAACGTCTCCAACCTCGGCTGGCGCTATGCTTACGCGGCTGTGCCGCACCTGCTGTCTATGGCCCGATTATCTTCTGATTTATAAAATTATTTGTCGCTGTTAGCCTTCAGAACGTCAACTTTAACGCCAGGGCCCATGGTAGTAGAAAGAGTGATGGTTTTCATGTACTGGCCTTTTGCTCCGGAAGGTTTAACTTTTACCAGAGTATCGGCAAGTGCAATGTAGTTAGCCAAAAGCTGTTCGTCGGTAAAGGAAACTTTGCCGATAGGAGCCTGTACATTACCAGCTTTATCGGTGCGGTATTCAATTTTACCGGCTTTAATTTCGTTTACTGCACGGGTTACGTCCATAGTTACGGTACCAACCTTCGGGTTAGGCATTAAACCTTTAGGACCGAGGATTTTACCAAGACGGCCAACCATGCCCATCATGTCAGGGGTTGCTACGCAGACATCAAAATCTGTCCAGCCGCCCTGAATTTTAGCGACATATTCTTCACCGCCAACATAATCTGCGCCTGCTGCTTCAGCTTCTGCAACTTTGGGGCCTTTAGCAAAAACAAGAACAGTTTTGCTTTTGCCGGTGCCGTGCGGAAGAACCATAGCGCCGCGAACCTGCTGGTCAGCGTATTTAGGATTAACACCGAGTTTGAAAGAAACTTCAACGGTGCTGTCAAATTTGGTAACGTTAGTTTTCTTTACTAATTCTATTGCTTCTTTCGGAGAATAGAATTTGTCAGCTTCGATAAGTTTCAAAGCTTCCTGGTACTTTTTGCTTCTTTTTGCCATTAACTTTTCCTCCTATGTGGTAATAACGGTTTTTGGCCTCCCACTTAATTAAGTTAACTAATATTATCAGTCAACTACGGTAATACCCATGCTGCGGGCAGTACCTTCAACCATTCTCATTGCAGCTTCAATATCTGCTGCGTTGAGGTCAGCCATTTTGGTTTCGGCGATTTCGCGGATTTTGTCGCGGCCGAGGGTGGCTACTTTTTTCTTGTTAGGTTCGCCAGATGCTTTTTCCAGACCGGCTGCTTTTTTCAAGAGAACCGGAGCCGGAGGAGTTTTGGTAATGAAAGTAAAGGAACGGTCTTCAAATACGGTGATTTCTACCGGGATAATAAGACCAGCCTGCTGTGCAGTACGTTCATTGAACTCCTTAACGAAAGCCATGATGTTTACACCGGCCTGGCCGAGTGCAGGGCCTACAGGAGGAGCCGGAGTAGCTTTACCAGCCGGTACCTGTAATTTTACCATCTTAACGACTTTTTTCGGCATTTATTACACCTCCTTATTCAGCTTCTTCAACTTGAGTAAAATCAACTTCAACAGGTGTTTCGCGCCCAAACATGTCCACAAGAACCTTCAGCTTGCCGCGTTCTTCATTAATTTCGGAAACGCTGCCAAGGCATCCGGCAAACGGGCCGCTTTTAAGGCGTACAATCTGCTGTAATTGTAAATCAATTTTAGGACGGCTTTCTTCCACGCCCATAGAACGCATAATTTGCTTTACTTCCTCATCTGTAAGAGGAATGGGCTTAGTGCCGGAGCCAACAAAACCGGTTACGCCTGGAGTGTTGCGGACGGCATACCAGCTGCGGTCATTAACAATCATTTCTACCAGTACATAGCCCGGGAAAACTTTGCGCTGCACGCTGCGTTTTTTGCCATCTTTGACTTCTATTTCATTTTCCATAGGTATTACAATATTGAAAACTTCGTTTTCCATACCCAGAGAATGAACTTTGCGTTCCAGATTAGCTTTTACTTTATTTTCGTAACCGGAATAAGTATGTATGACATACCAACGTTTTTCTGATTCCATAGCAGTACCGGGAATATTAATTCCCTTCCTCCTTACTCAAACTTATTGTAAAATCAACTGGAAAAGCCCAGCAAAAATACTGTCAATTACCCAAATCAGAATTGCTGAAAGGACAACTGCAATAAATACAACGATTGTATGGGCAATAAGTTCTCGTCTGGTAGGCCAGGTCACTTTTTTTAGTTCAGATTTTGCTTCCCGCAGAAAGCGCATAATGCCGTTGGTGTCTTTCACACCCGGTAATTCTGGAACGGCCATCTTTTCACATCCTTGCTAAAATACCTAGATAAACTCAAACACAAAGATTATTTGGTTTCTTTATGTAAAGTGTGTTTTTTGCAAAATTTGCAGTACTTGTTGATCTCAATACGGTCCGGATCATTCTTTTTGTTTTTGTTAGTCTGGTAGTTGCGCTGTTTGCATTCAGTGCATGCCAAAGTAATCAAAGTACGCATTCGTTACACCTCTCTTGCTGTCAAAATTGCTGGTCTGAAAATTTCACTAATATAGAGTACCACAGTTAACGGGTTATGTCAACAATGTTTAAAAAAATAATCTAAGACCGGGCTGAAAAGTCCGGCCTTAGATATATGTACCGCTAACAGCGTTTAATTATTTTTCTTCAATTGCAGTAACAACACCAGCGCCAACGGTACGGCCGCCT
>ERZ779874.3076-NODE-3076-length-12974-cov-3.159145_pt1 | contig 12974 bp, 10 predicted proteins | sample MGYA00511031_ERZ779874 | MGnify/ENA primary metagenome ERZ779874 (study PRJEB29588, sample SAMEA2156850) | human gut metagenome | biome: human gut; feature: human-associated habitat; material: faeces | place: Denmark | collected 2008/2010 ...
GAAAAAAGATTAAAAAACTGTAAAATTTAGGGATTTTTCCGCTTAAAATTGCCGCTATCAGCGATTATTAAAGTTTTGGGCGCAACTCCTTTAAAATTTTGTAATTTCTTTCATTTTCCTATTGTACTTTCTGAAAATTGTGGTACAATCATATACGTTAATTAATGCTCAGGCAAGGGGAGAGTGGATATGAAAAAAGAAAAATATTTCAGGCTTAACAAAGAAGAAACCGAGGCGCTGGCCCAGGAATATGGTACTCCGCTTCTGGTGCTTTCGCTGGAGCAGATTGAAAAAAATTACCGCCTTTTGCGCACGCATCTGCCGCGCGTTAAAGTTTTTTATGCCATTAAAGCCAATCCGCACAGGCGTATTTTGGAACTGATGCGTGACCTTGGCTCTAACTTTGACGTTGCTTCCGAAGGGGAAATTATGGAATTAAGTTCCCTTGGCGTTGACGGCAGCAGGATGATTTACGCCAACCCGATGAAAACGGTAAACGGGCTGCGTGCCTGCCGTAATGCCGGTGTTGGCAAGATGACTTTTGACAGCGCAGGCGAAATAGATAAAATGGCGCGTGAATGCCCGGGTGCAACGGTACTTTTGCGCATCAGGATAGATAACAGTTCGGCACATGTCGATTTGAATAAAAAATTCGGCGCTGCCCGTGAGCAGGCTTTGGAACTTTTGCTGAAAGCAAGGGATGCCGGGCTTGACGCTGCCGGTATTGCCTTTCATGTAGGCAGCCAGACTACGAGCGCCGACCCGTATTTATATGCGCTTGACATTGCGCGCGAAATTTTTGAAGAAGCAGCGGCAGCTGGCATGCAGCTGCGCATTATGGATATCGGCGGGGGATTCCCCATTCCCGAACCGAAGGTACGCTTTAATTTGCAGGAAATGCTCAATCAGATTAACGCACGCCTTGACGAAGATTTTCCGGGAGTGGAAATCTGGGCAGAGCCGGGGCGTTTTATCTGCGGCACGGCAGTAAACCTTATTACCAGCGTTATCGGCGTAACGGAGCGCGGCGGGCAGCCGTGGTATTTCCTTGATGAAGGCCTTTACGGAACTTTTTCTGGCGTGCTTTTTGACCAGTGGGACTTTAAACTTATCAGCTTTAAAGAAGGCGAGCAGGTGGCCGCTACTTTTGCAGGCCCAAGCTGCGATTCGCTCGACATTATGTTCCGCGGCAAAATGACAGTGCGCCAGGAAGAAGGCGATTTAATCCTTGTGCCTATCTGCGGGGCTTATACATCGGCATCGGCAACAACTTTTAACGGCTTCAGCAAGGCCAATTTTGTTGTATGGGAAGATGTAAAGGAAACATTAATGGCGCCGCAGTTTTTAAAAGCGCAGTAAAAGAAAGAATATTTTAGTTGTTAGTGCGTTTATGTTATGCGGCTGCGCCAAAAATGTTACAAAAAATTAATAATTTTAATAAATTATAGAAAGACTTGACAAATTTCTTTTGGCAGTGTATAATTTGCATTGTGCAATGATGTTTTTATACATTGCCTTAACTAACGCTTTCCCTTATTTTAGGCTGCTGTGCGCACATCTTTCCATGTGTGCGGCAGCCCTTTTTTATGCCAAAAATATTTTATTATGGTACAATTAAATAAAGCAGACTGACAGGAGGCAGATAATATGGACCAACAGGAATGGATGGGTTATGTTTCCCGTTTGGCTAACGGAGAATACCCTGTGCCGGTAGGCATGATACAGGATTATAATGACTGGCGCTGCCGCTCGATTGTAGGGCGCGCGCTTTACTGGATGGGCGATACGGAAAGCGCAATGCGAGTTTTAAGCACGGTTGTAAATGTAGAGCCTAATATGGATGACGACCCGGAATATGGTTTAAGCGAAGCAGAACACAAGGTTTTGTGCCTGCGCGATATTGCTGAAATAGTTTGGAAACTGGCAAAAAGCGAAGAAGCTGCCCTTACCTATTTAAAAGAAGCGTACGACCTGAGCCGTGCTTATAAACACAGCTTTCACAGCTGCGCACGCGGCGATATGTTTTACCGCAGGCTGATATTGCTTAGCGAAGCTGGCAAAACGCAGCAGGCTGTTGATGAAGCCAGGGCAATGGTTGAAGCTGAAAAGGACAACAACGGTGTGAACCCTTATAAATATTTTGCACTGAAGTTTTTGGCAGAAGATGCACACAACGCAGGCGATGACGCTAAAGCAAGTGAATTTTACGCCGAAGCCTTTAAGTATTACCCGCAAAACGATATTGCTGAACGCGACCTGGCTAAAGCCGCAGCGGAAGAAGACGCCGCAAAACGCTATAAAGCCTATGAATTTTGCAGCACCGTGCAGTACAAACCGTGGGAAAAGCAGCGCCCGATAGTGCTGCGCCGCGGTATTGACGATAAATAAAGATCTTTGTACGCCTCTTATTAATCAGGGGCGTATTTTTTTGTAGCTAAAAATTCACAAATCTATTACAATAGTACCAGCTGCTAATAATTTTAACAGAGGTGACGATGTGAATTTAAAAAATAAAGTTTTAGCATTAGGTATTTTATGTGCTTTGGGCTTGCCGCAGGCTGCCGGGGCAGAAGGTTTTGCCATTAACGAATGGAGTGCCGAAGGCGTTGCCATGGGCGGTGCCCGTATGTTTGCTGAAGGCGACGCTGCTAACGTGGCTTACAACCCGGCATCTATCACTAAAGTAGACGGCGAGGCGTTTAAGGTAAGTGCAACCTACATCAGCCCGCATGGCGAATATGATTTGTATGATGCTGCTGATACACTGATTGAAAGCGGCACTAACCGCGTACATTTTGGTTTTGCTCCTGGCACTTATTATGTAAAAAAACTGAACGATAAAGATTGGTTCGGCATCGGCGCGTTCAGTCGTTTTGCTATGGTATCCGAATTTGAACGCAATTCTGCCGTTTCTACTAATGCCTTCGTTTCCCGCTTGGATGGTGTTAGTGTTACGCCGACCTTTGCGCATAAGTTTGACGATAAATGGAGCGCGGCCATTGGGGCAGAAATTAACTATGTACGCCTGACTATGGAAAAGAATGCTATGCGTAATGATTTATTTGCTACACCAACGCATACCAAGGGAGAAAGTTATGCTTTAGGCTGGAATGCCGCTGCCAACTATGCTTTTGACGATAAGAATGAAATCGGCGTAGTTTACCGCAGCCGCATTAAACATTCCATGGAAGCAGATTTTAACGCATATAATGTACCTGTTACAATGAATGGACAAATAGCAGGATTTACTGATCTTTCCGGTGATGCTTACGGCGAGGTAACTCTGCCGGAATCCTGGCATATCGGTTACAGCCATAAATTTAACGATAAAACCCGCATAGAATTAAACGCTGTGCGTACCGGTTGGGATACTTATAAAAATCTTGATATTACCTTAAGTAATACTACTGGTGGGTTATTGGATAGAACTTTGAAAAATCCTAAAAACTGGGAGGACGGCTGGCGTTATGCTATCGGTGTGGAGCATAAATTAAGTGATAAATACACGCTGATGGCAGGCTTTGCTTATGATGAATCTTCCATTCCGTATGACGGAGGCGATTTTATGGTGCCGACCGGCAACAGGAAAACTTATTCCATCGGCGCGCGCTATAACGATAAAGACCAGACTGTAGCTTTGGCACTGGGATGGATGGATGTCGGCGATTTACGTTTTGCTTTTAGGGACAGCGGCGGCGTTAATGGCCATGCCCACACGCATGACAGCTTTACCAAAATTATCGGCATCAGCTACCAGCGCAATTTTTAATTCAATGTAAAATTTTTAAAATCCCTGTTTTTTAGCAGGGATTTTTGTTTACTTTGGCGTCTGTAATTTTGAAATTCATGCAGTTTTGTATTATAATTATTAAAGATATGTATTTTACCTGCCTGCCATTTTGGCGGCAGTTATGGAAGGATGATGAAGTATGAAAACTTATGCTCCTGTTACCGAAGAAGTAATTGAAGCATTAAAAAGTGTTGTAGGCGCTGAATACGTTATGACTGATGCTGAAATACTGGAACACTATCAGACTGACGAAGAAACAGACCCGCGTAAATTTCACAAGCCGGAAGTTGTTGTAAAGCCTGCTTCTGCCCAGGAAATTGCGGAAATTATGAAACTTGCCAATAAATTTGATGTGCCCGTTACCGTACGCAGTGCAGGCACCAGCCTTGCCGATGGTGCAATTCCTGTCTGCGGCGGCATTGTGCTTTTAATGGAACGCATGGATAAAATTCTTGAACTTAACAAAGAAGGCATGTACATGGTTGTTGAAGCCGGTTCCAGAACTTTGGAAATTCAGGAATATGCCAATAAAGAAGGCTTTTTGTATGCAGGCGACCCGTGCAGCGCCGACAGCTGCTTAATCGGCGGCAATATTGCAACCAACGCCGGCGGCAACAAGGCTGTGCGTTACGGCACTACCCGCAATCAGGTTTACTCTGTTGAAGTTGTTACTCCTACCGGCGATATTGTAACGCTTGGCTCCACCCTTAAAAAGAACAGCACCGGCTACTGCCTGGAACAGCTTGTAATGGGAAGTGAAGGCACTTTGGGCATCATTACCAAGGCCACTCTTAAACTTTTGCCGCTGTGCCCTTATAAATTGGATATCCTCGCTATCTTTACCGAACTTGACAAAGCCATCGGCGTTGTGCCGAACCTGATTAAAGCAGGCCTGAACCCGACCAGCGTTGAGTTTATGGACAACGGCTTTGTACGCAGCGCCAGCGATTACTGCGAGCTGAAACTGCCGCATTACGAGGACGGTTATTATGTAATTATTACGGTTGAAACCTTTAACGAAGAAGAACTGGAAAGCAAAATGGAGCAGCTTGACGAAATCTGCACCGAAAGCGGGGCAACCGATGTTCTGGAAGCTGACGAGCGCGTATGGAAAATCCGCCGCAACTGCCTGGAATCCACCCGCGTGCTGAGCCTTATCAGCACTTCGGACGATTTGGTTGTGCCGGTTGATAAAATTGCCGAGTGCATTGAACATCTTAACGAAGTTTCCAAAAAATACAGCTTTAAACTGCTGTGCCTGGCCCATGCCGGTGACGGCAACCTGCATTTCCAGATTCTGAAATGCGATTTAAGCGAAGAAGAATGGGAAAAACAGCTAAGCGAGTTCCACGCCGAAGCCTATGCTTATGTTTACAGCCTTGGCGGACGCCTGAGCGGCGAGCACGGCATTGGCGCCAAGAAGCTGCCTGCTATGGAAAAATATACCGACCCTGTCGAAATGAAAATGATGCGTGCTATTAAAGCCGCGCTTGACCCGAAAGGAATTTTAAATCCGGGCAAGGTATTTAACGTTCGTTAAAAAATAAAATCCTCAGCTTTGTGGCGGAGGATTTTTTAGTTAGTAACAGTAATGTTTTCCTTTGGTATTTTCTGCCAGTCAAATAAAGGAAGAAGTTCTGCCGCTTTTACAGGTTCTTCTTTATTAATCAGCCCGGCTAAAAAGGCGAGCCTGCCGATAACTTCTTCCGGCGTATAACGGCTGCGCAGAGCGCCCATGTCCAAATCCATGTCGCGTTTGGCAAGGCGGCGGCCGTCGGGCGCGGTTAAAAGCGGCAAATGCCCAAACTGAGGCGGCTTAAAGCCCAAAAGCCTGTATAAATAAAGCTGCGGCGCGGAAGAACTTAACAGGTCGCGCCCGCGTATTACTTCCGTAACGCCCATAAGCGCATCGTCAATAACAACGGCTAACTGGTAGGCATAAATGCCGTCGCTGCGGCGCACGATAAAATCGCCCCATTCGCGGGCAAGGTTCAGGCTTTGCCTGCCGTAGTGCCTGTCGTTAAAGGTGATGGTTTCATCCGGCACTTTAATGCGCCATGAATGTTTATGGCTCTGCATTTTACTGCGGCGTTCATCTTCAGTTAAATTGCGGCAGGTGCCCAGGTAAATAAACTGCCCGTCGCTTGTGTGCGGCGCGCTTGCCGCGTGCAGCTCGGCGCGGCTGCAAAAACAGGGATAAATTAAATTTTGGGCGGACAGTTTTTCAAAAAATTCTTTATAAATTCCGCTGCGGCGGCTTTGGTAAAATTCATCCGGCGCTTTGCCGGGAAAGGCGCCGCTGTCCCAGTCGAGCCCCAGCCACAGAAGGTCATCCATTAAAAGGCGCGCTTTTTCTTCCGTGCAGCGCGAAGTGTCGAGGTCTTCAATGCGCAGGAGCATGCTGCCGTTTTGCGCGCGTGCGCTCAGCCAGGCCAAAAGTGCGCAGAATATATTGCCGAGGTGCATTCTGCCGCTGGGTGAAGGGGCGAAACGCCCGCAGATTTTAGCGTCAGCCATTGTGTCAGCTCCTTTTTGTTTTAATTATATTCATTGTAACATTGATTAAACTAATTTTACAGGTTTTTTGCAGCTTACTTTTACTTTGCTTTTTTGCCTTTTTGCTGTAAAATATAATTATGTGGGCGTATGCCCGTTGATATAAGGAGGAATATTTTGGTAAGAAAAACTTCTGAAATGGTAGAAGCCGGCATTTTGGCGGCTATTGCCGTTTTGTTTGCTATACTCGGTACTTATCTGCCGGTGCTTGGCGTTATTTTTAATTTTCTGTGGGCAGTTCCGGTAGCGGTTTGCGGCATGCGCAACGGCTTGCGCTGGAGCATAATGACTTTAATTGTAGCGGGCGCGGTTATAGGTTCGCTGCTCGGACCGGTGCAGGCTCTTTCCGTAATGGCAATGTTCGGCCTTTTGGGGCTGGCACTGGGCGAGTGCATGTACCGCGGTTACACGCCTGCCAAAACTCTGGTATATAGTTCTGCGGCAACCTTCGTTTCCATTTTATTAAGCATGGGGTTGGCAATGCTTGTAATGGGCACCAATCCCGTTGATATAATGTTCAGCGGCCTTGAAGAAGCCTTAAATGAAACTCAGGGTTATTACAGGGCTGCCGGAATGAGTGAGGAGCAAATTGCAGCGGCTGTGCAGTCCAATAAAGATATGATTGAGCTTATCCGCTTAATCCTGCCCGGCTCGCTTATTGTATGTTCGCCGATAATTGCTTTTGCCAATTATATGGGTTCGCGTAAAGTGCTTTCAAAAATGGGCGTTGCCTTTGCGCCTCTGCCGCCGTTTAAAAACTGGCGTGTATCGGAATATTTAATCTGGCCTTTTGCGCTTTCCATGGGTTTTATGGCAACTTATCCGGACGCTCCGAAGCTGGCTTTTGAAATTGCCATCAATATTCAAACCGTAACCAGCGTAGCCTTTTTATTTCAGGGCTGGGCTGTAATTTACTGGTGGCTTGAGAAAAACGGCAAGCCTTTATGGCTGGGAGCAGTAAGCGTAGTGCTGGCATTGTCGGTGCAGTTGGTTTCTACATTTATTGTACTTCTGGGTGCGTTTGAATCTGTGTTTGACAATCGTAATTTAAAAGAACGCAGCCTGTAAAGGGAGCGGGTAAAATGTTTAACAAAATCTGGAACTTCTGGAATGATATGAAAGTGCCGTTAGGCATCATCGTTGGCTTTACTGTTGTATTGGCCTTTTACGGCTGGTGGTGGCTTGCCGTTGGTCTTGCGGCGATAGGCTGCTTTTACTGGTATGCCAGACGGCAGTTTTACAGCAAAGAAGTGCAGTTTAACGGCTACCTTGATACCATTGTGCGCAATATTGAGCGCACCAGCCATTATGCCGTAAGAAACCTTGATGTGGCCATGGCCGTATTTGGGCAGGACGGCAAATTGCAGTGGAAAAACGAGCTGTTTGTGGAATATGCCGGTTTTGCCGGAGTGAAAAATGTAGACGGCAAACGCCCGGAAGAAATTTTTGACCTGCCGGAAAACGCCTTTGACGCTTTAAGCATTAAAGACGGCGAACGCCTGCTTTTAATTAACGGCCGTTATTACCGCCTGCGCCATTGCCGTGTGCTGGCAGGCGAAAGGGCCGGTAAAAAAGAAAGCAAAGGCTACAGCCTGATATTCTATTTAACGGATGTTACGGATTTTGAACTTTTGCGCCAGAAATATGCCAATGAAAAACTCTGCCTTGCTTACGTGCGCTTTGATAATTACGAAGACGTAACCAAAGGCATGGGCGAAAGCACGCGCGCCAATATCTCCGGCGAAGTAAACGAAGTTCTCAGCAAATGGGCCGAAGAAGAAAACGGTTTTATTCTTGCCAACAATAAAGAAAGCTTTCTTGTCGGCATCAACCAGGCTTCTTTGCAGGACTTAATGGAAAAGAAGTTTCCTGTTTTGGATAAGATACATGAAATACAGGTAGGCAATAAAATTACGCCTACTATCAGCGTGGGCATTGCCTGCGACGGCCGCAGCCTGGAAGAAGTAAGCCTTAACGCTGCCAAAGCGCTTGATTTGGCGCTTGGGCGCGGCGGCGATCAGGTTGTTGTGGCAATAGGCGGCAGCTTACAGTTCTTTGGCGGCATTACAACCGTTACGGCCAAAAGCACGCGCGTGCGTGCCCGCATTGTGGCGCATACCGTGCATGAACTGATGGTTTCGGCCGAAAAGGTTTTTGTAATGGGCCATACAATGGAAGATTTCGACGCTATCGGCAGTGCTATCGGCATGGCAAAAATGGCACGCAGCCTTGGCAAGGAAACCTATATTGTTGTCAGCGGGCAGAACGAATCGGTGCGCAAAATTGCCGAAACGCTGCGCAGCAACGATATGAAACTGATGGACGAAGACGACGTTTATGCGGATATTATGGTAGAGGAAGAAGAAGCGCTGAAGCATATTTCGCCCAAGTCGCTTTTGGTTCTGGTTGACCATCACCGCAAAATGCTCTGTGCCAGCCAGAAAGTGCTGGACGCTATTCCGTGGCGTATTATTATCGACCATCACCGCCGCGCGGAAGACGCCATTAAAAATACCACGCTGCAATATATGGAACCGTCATCGTCATCTACAAGCGAACTGGTAACGGAGCTTGTGGGCTACTTTAATGACAGGCTGGAATTTACCAAAGGCGAGGCAACTGCTCTGTATGCAGGTATTGTTGTCGATACCAAAAACTTTGCCGTGCAGACCGGCGAGCGTACCTTTGAAGCGGCAGCACTTCTGCGCCGCAGCGGTGCCGACCCGAATATGGTGCGCCAGCTGTTTAAGGATGACCTTGATTCCGTACAGGTTAAATCACGCCTGGTGGCAGAAGCCGAAATGCCGGAGCCGGGCATGGTAATTTCTGTTTATGAAAATGCGCCGAAAGAAGTTAAATCATCTGTTATTGCGGCTCAGGCAGCCGATACAATGATTAATATTACCGGCGTTTGCATGAGCGTTGTTATAACCGAATATTCCGTTGATGGTTCCTTGGGCGTAAGCGCCCGCAGCGACGGTACCGTTAACGTACAGATTATTATGGAAGAACTGGGCGGCGGCGGACATCAGACAGTAGCCGGCGTACAGCTTAAAAATATCAGTGTTGAAGAAGTAAAAAAACAAATTATCGCGTTAGCGAAAAAACAGTTAGAGGAGAATGATAATAATGAAAGTGATTCTGCTGCAGGACGTTAAAAATTTAGGTAAAAAAGGTGATATTGTAGAAACTGCGGAAGGTTATGGCCGCAATTATTTGCTGCCGCGCAAAATGGCAAAGGAAGCCAACGCAGCCAACTTAAACCAGGCTAAAAAAGACCAGGCAACGCAGGCACACCGTGCCGCGCAGCGCAAGGACGAAGCTGTAATGCTTGCTGCACAGCTGAAAAAAGTACACGTAGTTGTTAAAGTGCGCGTGGGCGAAAACGGCAAAATGTTTGGCAGCGTAACCAGTAAAGATGTTGCCGAAGCATTAATTGAACAAACCAAACTTGATATTGACCGCCGCAAGGTAGAGCTGAAAGGCGCCGTGAAAGGCATTGGCGAATACACCGCTGTTGCCAAACTGCACCCGGAAATTTCTGCCGAGTTTGCCGTAACCGTAGCGGCAGAATAAGGCGTTTGCCATGATTGACAGAGTACCACCGCAGAACATAGAGGCGGAACAGGCCGTTTTGGGCGCAATGCTGCTTGAAAGGGAAGCCATTGCCAAAGTAATGGAAAAACTGCGCGCCGAAGATTTTTACCGCGAGGCGCATAAGGTTATTTTTAACGCCATGCTGGAACTTTATAACCGCAATGAAGCAGTCGATTTGGTAACGGTAACCGAGGTTTTAAAAAAGAACGGCAAGCTGGAAGATGTTGGCGGCATTGCCTATGTTACTTCGCTGGCCAATTCCGTGCCGACGGCCGCCAATGTGGTTTATCACGCCGGTATTGTCGAAGAAAAATCCATTCTGCGCCAGCTGGTGCGTTCCGCTACGGAAATTGCGGAACTTGGCTACGAAGGCAGCGAAGACGTAAGCGACATTATTGACAGTGCCGAAAAGAAAATACTTGATATTTCCAACCGCAAAAAGGATACCGACTTTGTGCCGATTAACAACATTGTTATGGATTCCTTTAAGGATTTGGAAGCATTAATGAATAACAAGAACGGCTTAACAGGCCTGCCGACCGGATTTGTTGATTTTGACAACCTGACCAGCGGCCTGCACGGCAGTGATTTTATTATTCTGGCAGCACGCCCTTCCATGGGTAAAACGGCATTATCGCTGAACATTGTGCAGAACGTTGCTATCCGCAGCGGCAAGCAGACGGACGGCAAGCCGAAAGTAGTTGCTTTTTTCAGTTTGGAAATGAGTAAGGAGCAGCTTGTACAGCGTATGCTCTGCGCCGAAGCAAATATCGATTCGCAGCGTCTGCGTATCGGTGAACTGCGTGACGAAGATTGGATTCAGCTTATACAGACAGCCGATTCTTTAAGCGCCGCGCAGATTTATATCGACGATACGGCAGGCATAACGGCAATGGAAATGCGCAGCCGTGCGCGCCGTTTAAAAGCTGAACACGGGCTTGATTTAATTGTTGTCGACTACTTGCAGTTAATGCAGGGCAGCGGCAAGCGAAATTTAAGCGGCGACCGCCAGCAGGAAGTTTCCGAAATTTCCCGTTCGCTGAAAGCACTGGCGCGTGAACTGAATGTGCCGATTATCGCACTGTCGCAGCTCAGCCGCAGTGTGGAATCGCGCCAGGTAAAACGCCCGATGCTTTCTGACCTGCGAGAATCGGGCTCTTTGGAGCAGGACGCCGATATTGTAATGTTCCTGTACCGTGAAGACTACTATAACCCTGAAACCGAAAATAAAAACATAACGGAACTTATCGTCGCCAAGCACCGCAACGGCCCGGTTGGCACGGTAAACCTGTTCTTCCACAAGCAATTTACCAAGTTTGTAAGCCTTGCTAAAAGGGAAGAATAAAAGTATCAAAAAACTCCCGTACATTACGTGCGGGAGTTTTTGCATACAAATAAAGGCAGCATATAATATGCTGCCTTTAAAAATTAATTTTGGTGGAGACGAAGGGGATTGAACCCTCGGCCTTACGGATGCGAACCGTACGCTCTCCCAGCTGAGCTACGTCCCCATACAAATTAAGTATAGCACTTTGCATTTGCAGGTACAATATAAAATTTAAATTTCTGACTTGGCAGATGTTTTTTGCTGGCGGTGTTTTGCCGCTTCAAGCAGTGCTGTGCGTTCGTTGGGTAAATTGCCGCTGCGGACACGTTCCAGCAGGTATTTTAAAAATGCGCCTGTTTCCGCGCCGTCCGTTATAATTTGCGCAAGGTCGGCTCCGTTTACGGCAAGGTCGGCAGTATGCACCGGCATTTTATTGCGGGCAATTTCTATCACGGCATCTGCCAGTTCGCGCCCTTCTGCCATCAGCTGTGGGTTGTTGCCGGCGTGCGTTGCGCCCATGTCAGCCAAAAACACTTCTTTCAGCTGAGTAAAGGCTTCCGTTAAATCTTTGGAGGTACGGAATTCGCCGCCGGCTGCTTCGGCACGTACCCAGCGCGTCAGCGTGCGTTCTTTGGTAAACATCATCGGCGCAAAGCGCATGTGGCGCGATACCAGCCATACAACGCGCTTGGCAAAATCTTTGGAGTAGCGCAGGCGCGTCATTACTTCCTGCGCCATAACTGCGCTTAACGCTTCGTGCCCGTGGTCACTGGGCGAACCGTCCGGATGGGTGCCGCGGATGCCGGGCATGCCTTTGCCGAGGTCGTGCAGCAGCATGGCCCAGCGGATTGTTAAATCGCGCGGGCTGTTATCAACTGCTTTTAATGTATGCTCCCAGGCATTGTAACAGTGAAAGCGCCTGTTTTGCGGCAGCCCTTCCAGGTGGCGCAGTTCCGGCAGAATATCAATTTCATGATATGCGCCGTTTTCTTTTACGCGGCATTTGGCGTCTGTCAGCCCTGTTGCCATCAGCAGCATCAGGCCTTTGCCTGCATATTTGCCCGTAAGCAGCTTATCAAGTTCGGTGCGCACGCGTTCAAGCGATAAACCGGCGCAGTTTCCGGTGGGAAAACTGAAATTGCGCGGCATATAGTAAGGCGTATTTTCTTCGCCGAAGGGCGGCAGCACGCCGCTTTCCTGCACATAGTCAAAGCCAAGCTGGGCAACAAAACGGCAGGCGCGCAGCATACGCAGTGCGTCTTCGCTGTAACGCTGCCCGGCATCGCCGACAGTGCGCAGAATATGGTTCTGTAAATCTTCCATGCCGTTATGGTAGTCGTATATTCTGCCGTTTATATCCATTGCCATGGCGTTAACGGTAAAATCACGGCGGCTTAAATCTTCGCGCAGCGATTTGCTGAACCATACTTTTTCCGGCTTGTGGGCGTCAGCGCCATAACTTTCTCCGCGGAAGGTGGTAATTTCCGCAGGAACGCCGTCTATAACGGCAACCACGCAGCCAAAGTTCTGCCCAAGGTTATCAATGGTTTTAATATTGTTGGCACGGCATACTGCGCTGATTTCTTCCGGCGTAGCGCTGGTGGTAATGTCAAAATCGCCGGGCGGCAGTTTTAAAAGCAAATCGCGCACGGCGCCGCCGACAAGATGAGCATGCTTGCCTTAAAGGTCTGCGTCAGGGGCAGA
>ERZ779874.3080-NODE-3080-length-12963-cov-2.700728_pt1 | contig 12963 bp, 13 predicted proteins | sample MGYA00511031_ERZ779874 | MGnify/ENA primary metagenome ERZ779874 (study PRJEB29588, sample SAMEA2156850) | human gut metagenome | biome: human gut; feature: human-associated habitat; material: faeces | place: Denmark | collected 2008/2010 ...
CGTATTTGTTGTACTTTACAATATCAAAAAAAGCCTTTTTTTCTATCTCTAAATTACAATTTTTTTCTATTTCGCATTCTGCCATTTCAAGTAAATTTTGATATAATTTAACAGTATCTAATTTATCATTTGAACATGTGCTTTCTTTAAAGCGTAATGTGCCATTTTGAAGTATCAATTTAAAAGTATTAAAATCAGTGTAATAATACATTCTTTCGCCCATACAATATCTCCTTAAAAGTGATAAAAGCATTGTAGCACAATATCCTAATATTATCAACATAAAAGCAAAACGCCCTCGGCATAGGTGACCGAGGGCGTTTCATAATGCGCTGTGTACCGGTAATAGGATACCTGTGACACAATTGTATTTTAACTTTTACATTCTGTTTTGTCAATATTTATTTTATATTACTTGAATTGATATATGCTACTCTGCCGGTCTTAACAACCTTAACCATATCAACGCTTGCGCTGATATGCTTTTGAACGATAATTTCAGTTTTCGGCAAATACTCGAATTTAATTCCTGTAAGTTTTTTATTTTTGTAAAGGTAAGTTTTGCATTTCAATCGGTAGTGCTTGCCGACGGTTGTTTTATATGTTACCTTTTTTGGCGGAGTATATTTTTTTCTCTTTACCTCACCATAAGTCTTAGTAAATATAGCCTCAAGTTCTTCATCATTTACCGGATTTATCTTAGGCTTATGCACAATCTTAGGTTCTTCATTCTCATATTTGTCTAAATCACCCATTCCTTCTAACAGTCACCTTTGTGCCTTTTTTGAGCCGAGTTAATACCTTTGATGATTTATCGGCTTTTGCTCTGACATTAAGCGACTGTGATTTTGTTGCCACATACTTTGTAACTGATTTTTTAGTTTTAGTTGTTTTCTTAACATAATCGTTAGAAAAAATCCAATAATTAACGGTATTGCCGTACTTTTTGAAATTTTTCTTGCTGACGAAAACAGTGTTGCCGCTAAGCTTAGCACCTGCTACTTTTCTGCTCGGTGTATCAAATTTGCCGATGTAAGAATAAGGGTCGTAAACAGATATAGTGCCGCCGTTGTAACCAACAAGCACAATGTAGTGGCCGGAGGTTGTAAATAAGCCGTAATTACAGGAAGTGACAATAAAGTAATCAGATACGCCGTCCTTGTTCTTATCCTTTTTCAAATAGTTTAAAGCTTTATCAACATTAGAGGTCGTCGCATATTCATTAAAATTAAAATAGTCGGCAACAAAAGACCACGCCGACCAAGCAGTACCGTTTGACTTAGTTCGATAACCATTGTCAACAAAAAGTTTTGCCATTGTTGCAGGCAAAATAGCACCTTTTGAAGAACTTACAACCATTGCCGCCGAAGTCGGACCGCAGCCGCTCGATTTAATCGTTTGCGTTTTATTTTTTGAGCTTGTATAAGGTGTATTCGCCCACCTGCTGTCAGCCTGATTATAATATGTAAGACCGGTGCAAGTACCGAGAAGAACTTTACCTTTGCCAGTGTTAGTACCGTCATAGGAAATATTCTCTTGTTCAATGACTGCATCCTGCTCAATCAAGCTTTCATCAACAACAGTGCTTTCGTCTTTAGGCTTTGCGATAATAAGCTCATCAGTGCCGACATCTTCGCCGTTTTCAACTTCATCCTTTGTTTTCTCGGCTTCTGTCTTAACATCAGCAGAAATAGTAACTTCGGGTTCGGTTGTTTGAACTTTGGTAGTCGTTTCTGTCGGCTTCGTTGTTTTTTCAATATCAAAATCATTACAACCGCAAAAGATTGTAATAATCAAGAGTAATGACATAATCACGGACATTATAGATTTATTTCTTTTCATTGTGCTTCACCTCTTTCTCAATTTCTAAAAATGATTTAATTGCGTTTTTTACAGATTCAAACACTCTTTTAAAAAGCTTATCATATCCGTACATAGCGCCATAAGCAATGAAGAACGAGCCTACAATTGCGCCGACAATGATATACCAAACAAGCTTGAACGGTACAATCTGACTTGCCGCAATGACTGTAACAAGCGTTAAGAATAACGATACGCCGAATACAATCAAATTATAAATGATATTTTCCTTATCCTTAAATACGGATTTGATGATTTCTGTAATAATTTGCACGGCTAAAATAAGCAGTGCAACGATAATAAGCGATATACATAATGTTTTCATTGTTTTACCTCCTCCGCCGTTTCAGGCAGTTGCATAGTTTCGTTATAGATTTTTGTTATTGTGCCGTTACCACCAAGCGAATGATAAGCAGCATAAGCCTTTGTTAAGGCATCTTTAGCATAAATGGGGCAATATTGCCTTTGAGTGTATTTGTCGTGCTGTCTTATAATTTCTGCACGAAGCAAAGAAAGCATACCCTCTTTAATAGCGGTATTTTCTTTTCTTACACCTTTCACATATACAATAACGCCGCTTACTACTGCCGCTGTCAGTGATGATATAACTGTTGAAATAATAGTTGCCATTACTCTGTCACCTCGTTTTGCTCATTTGTCTGTTTGGCGGCAACAGCTTTTTCCAATGCTTCTACTTTCGCCCATAAATCGTCAATATATGAATATACATTTTCAGCGAACTCTTTTAAAGTTTCATCGTTTGTTCCCTCATGTTCATAAGTGATATTTGATTCACTCAAATTGAGCTGTGCCGGAACAATATTTAACGCTGATGATTTTTGGCCTGGAAAAAGTGCTAACCCATTACCCGTTGTCACTTCATTATAAATTGGATTCTTGTATTCATCTTTATTCCCTGTTGATGCAATCAACCTATGATGACTGTGTGGAATATTGTTTAATACATTCAACGCATCTGTTAAATCATAACTGAAGTTTATGTAATTATCACAAGCGTCAACAGTCAAATCAGTATAAGCTTTTTTATCTGCATTAACAGTTAATTCAAATACAGTAATATCGAAGAACGGATTTTTATAATATCCTTTTTGGACTGTATTATTTATTGTGGTTTCAGCGTAATTTTGAGAAATGTCACCGATATAAAGAACATCTGTAACATTCTTCTCCACATCAAAAAGGAGCTTGATAATATCACCTTTATTTACCTTTAGTGTGAAAGGTGTGAAGTCAGTTATGCCCGGAAAGCCAATTAACATATCACCGCTTTCGGCAATATCGTATCTGCCTGAAGCAGTTATGGGCGTTGACATGTCTGATTTTTTCAAAACAGTTGAACCGTTATTGAGCGAAAGCATTGTTTTGGTTCTGTTAAAACTTAAACCGTTGTCAGCAGTAAAACTGTGTTGACGGTTGCCGAGTGCAGAATTTACTGTATCAAGTTCATATCGTAATTCTTTTTCCGTAACTCCATAATAATCCGTCCAATTGTCATTAACTTTTTCAGAGATGCAGTCAATGCAATAACAGCCGTAACCTGTTTGGATATTTACTGTTTTGTCCTCTTTGCCCTCTTCGTTCACTGTTCCCTTTAAAAACAGCAAATTACCTTTATCAAGTTTAAACTTTTCAACACCGTTATATGTTACAGAAGTTGCATCACTCGCTTCATATCCGCCGTCTGTAATCTCTGTAAGTTCAAGCGTTCCGGAACATAGTGTTCGTGGTAGATTTTGAAGTGCGGTGTAGTCGGTAACTTTGAGAATATCCTCAATGCTCTTTTGAGCTGTTTTGCCATTAAAAACGCCCAACAAGGTATCATCCTTGTTAGGCGTTCCGATTGATTTAATTATATCTTTTAATTTTTTTAGTTGCATTAAATCACCTTCCTCTTTATTTGAACATAATTGACAATTTTTATTAAATAATTCTTACTGCTTTAATGTAAGCTCTTAGTCTTGCTGAACTTATTGTTGACCTATATCCTTGATACAACCATACTTTTTTTGATTCATCGGTAATATTGCATATTCTCATGATACTACGAAGCCCTTTCCAGTCTGAATTTACATAATAATCTTCATGTTCACCATAGGCATTTTCGTTTGAATCTGAACCTATGCTCAAATAAATATTACCATCAAAGTTAGTGCCGAAAATAGGTCCAACACTTCCAATTACTATCCAAACTCCTTTTTCCAAAGTTAGCGATATTCTACCTCCACTTTGGTACGGTGCAATGGTATAATCATAATTTACATCGGATTTTATAATGCCTGTATTTCCACCTGTACCGCCGTATTCAACAGGCAACGCCTCATTACTTGAACTAAAAATTTGCCGCCATATTACATTATGAGGGTTGTTTTTATCAAGCAAATGGTTTGAAAGCGTTGATATCGCTTTTTTCACTTTTCCCCAAAGCGTACTCGTTTTGTCGCCTGATGAAATATTTTCAAATCGGTTTGCTTCTGTAAATTTTGGTACGGCATCACTTGATGAAACATTTTCAACTTTTCCAAGTCCAACCTGTTCAGCAGTAACATTATGAGGGTTATTTGCATTTTCTGTATGTGCCTTGAACTGATTAACAGTCACGGTATCGTATTCGCCTAATTCAACTGTTATATTATCGGTATCGGTTATGCTAACTGTAACATAACCAACATAGAGTGAGACTACACCCTGCTCTATTTTATCAATCGTTATCGGTGTATCGTCATATGCGTATGCATATAAAAACTCATTTCCGTCCTTATCTTCAGCATAAAGACCGTATTCGCTCCAAGTAAAACTGTTGGAAATTTCAGATGTGTCAAGTTCCCATTTTAAATTTAATATATTTTGATTCGTCGTATCATCGTACGAAACAAACGGTACACTTACAACAACATTATTCAGCTCATTCATTTGTGCAAAATCATCAGGTTTCGCACCGCTTCCGAATGCAACCTTTGTAAATTTTATACTATCGCCAAAAACGGATTTGATATGCATAGCTTTACCGTTATTTGTCAACTTAAATGATGTAAACATTTTTCTCATCCTTTCTATTCAAAAATATATATGTCTCCATCGTCACTGAGAAGTAAATTATCGTCATCATCAACGCACAACACAAGCGATGCATCTTCTTGATAACTTTCAACGCTGATTATGTTAGCTTTTTCAACTTTTGTTAAAAAACCAATTTTCAAGCTTTCTTCGATTTCGGTTTTACCGTTCAATGTGTAATTTACATTCATAGGTAACCATGTATCAACAAAGTCTTTAATAATTGGAACATCAACTTTATGAATATTAAGCCATAAAACAAGCTGATAAAATTGTTCTCTGCTGGTATCAACATAAATGTTATCTTTGCCACAGTATTCTTGGAGTTTTGAAATAAATTGCGACAAGGTCATACTTGCCACTGTATTCCATTGCAACAGCACCATGTTTCTTCGATTTTCAATACTTTGGCTCGAAGTAGGAATAATCCCCAAAAGCCGCTCATATTTGGACAATACGGTTGCATCGCAATCCGAAATAAATGCTGAATCAAAATTCCAATCAACCGCTTTGTCAATACTCGAAACCTCAATATCGCCCGATTTGCAAAGCTGCTTGAATTCATAATATTCACGCAAAAACGGCGGCAAATATTCTAATAAGGTTTTGGTTTCATTATCCATTATGAAATCACCTCATCATTTATTTTAAGTATTCCGAGAGTGGCAACACTTATTTCATCTAAAGTAACGCTTTGACCGTTATTCAAAGTACAGGAAACATTTGTAATATAATTACTGCACTCATTATATATAGCAGTCAAGAACTGAATTGATACAAGTTCTGTACTTTCATTTAATTCCCATTCGTTCTTATATTCTGTTAATGCACTTTTAATAACATCCTTAACTGTGGCCTTAACATCCTCAACAGAATAGCCTTGTTTTAAAGAAACCGTAATGTCAAAATCAATATTAACAAGCTTTGCACCTTGCACATGTACGCAATGGCCTATCGGAACTAAACCGTCACCGCCACCGTCTGCCGGGTCTAAAGTATCTTTAAGTTCTTTAATAAGTTCATCACTCGGTTTGTTCATATTACTGTCAAGAATATACACTTCAACCGTTCCGCCTGATGACAGCGTTTTATTTTTAATCGCTGACGATACGGCAGAAAGCCAATTTTTCACATCGGATGATAATGAACTATCAACCGCAACATCGGCAATCCATTGATTAACCGCCTCATTAGGAACATACTCCGCTATACTTGAACGCATAACTTTGCAAGCACCGACTTGACGATTTTCCTTAATTTTATTGATATAGTCCTCACGATTGCCGCCAAAGGCTTTACTTTGCAAGGAACTAAAATACCTTTCACGAAATGTTTCCACATCTTCTTCGTCAACTCCGGGAACGATAACAGCACTTTTATAAGTTTCATTGCCATTGTCATCAAGGATTTTATTACCCTTATCATCATAAAGAACTGCTCCTTGAATTTTTGCACTTTCAAGACCGTTAATTTCATCAACAGGTATAAGCGTTCCGCTTTCGAGATTACCTACAATTCCCTCCGTAAGGCAAACAATATCATAAGAACCTGCAACATCATCACCGCCTATCACCTCAAAAGTCAATTCGTAATCTTCCGAAGTGAATCTATCGCCTACTTCAATTTCGGCGGTTGGAGGGTCTGCAATCATACGCAGTGTTGACGGTGTTGCTTCAATCGGATATATATTTCTTTCTGCGGCTCTTTTCGCTAAATAATAATATGATGCCGTATCAGCAAATGTTTCCGTCAACACCTCATCAAGTGCCTCATAATATGTTTCAAGCTCTAATGCAATCGGAGCAAGAGCTGTATATATAACCGAACCCTCTCGCTTATCTATATCATCATCAACATTATTTAGCATTCTTTGAATAATTGTATCAAATGTTTGATTTTCATACATTTATATTCACCTCCGTATCAATTTCAACATCTTCATCTGCCGTAACAACCGTAAATTTTGCAAAAACGCTTTTATTTTTTACAGAAATATCAAAATCGGTAACATCTTCAATTCGGTCATCCATTGTTAAAGCTTCTTTTATTCTACTCGGCAAGACTGCACATATATAATCGACATCTTGACCGATCAAATCTTGAAACTCAAAACCGTAGTTAGTGCTGAAAATTTCACTATTATACCTTTGAGTATTTAACATACAGAACACAGCCTGTCTTATAGCACTTTCGGTATTTTCCTCGTCAATTTTACCGCTAAAGCGTTTTACATCAGTATTCATTTTGAATGTGCGATTAGGATAAGACAATACAGTAACATCATTGTCAATCTCATCATCTTCTGATTCGCCAATAATATCATCGTCATAATTGTAATCATTTGATAATGCCATTTTTAACCTCCTAATCTAAAACATCCAAAACAAGATATTTACCGCCACCCTGCTGACGGAGTAAAACTACTCTTGTTTCTGTTTTTTTAATATTATCTCGTGCTGTTTTGGTTACATACAAAAAACTCTCATCAACTGTAATTTTTTGGCCGAGCGATATTTTTAAAGGGCTGACACTCTTAACTCTTCCGAGCTTAATTATGCACGGTTTAGAAGCATCCACAGCCTCTATCGCTGCTCTTTTCATCAGCTGAACAATATTAGAGTTACTTGCCATTAAAACCACCTCCCGAAAGTATAAGGTCCATTGTATGTTTGCCGTTTTCGAACTTGTGAGTTACTTTTTCAACAAGTAAATAACTGCTTATTTTACAGTTAGGTAAATTCATAATAACAGGCACCATTGAGCCGGCTCTCACCTGTCTGTCGCCAATTACATCTTTAACGGTAAGGCTTTTGGTTTTAGCGTTATACATTTTCATATATGCTTCTGCCTTTAATTTTGCAACTTTGATGTTATCGACCTTTTCATACAGTTGCAGTACGCCCCATTGATTTATACTTTTTGATGATTGACAAACAATAGTATGATAGGTTGTTTTCTTATCATCTTTGTTTGTTTTTTCATAAACGATTTTCACTCGATTATAGGTATTGCTGTCAATCGAGGTTTCAAGTGAATAATCCTGCGCCGTTTCAACATCAACTACGCAACTATTCCTTTTCATATTGCTTATGTTCTTCAATGTCAATTTACCACAATTATCATAAAGCACATATATTTGACTTTTTTCGAGCATAGTGTTATCGAGAGCATCCTGAATAATATCAAAGCACTCCGAACCCTCTTCAATAGCAGACATTTTATATTTTGTATCTGCTATTGAGCCGTATTTCAAATTCATTCGCTTAGCCACCGTTTTAATGACCTGCGATGCCGTTTTCTTTTTGTATATAAGGAAGTCCTTATTTTTCAGATAACGCAGTTGGTCATAAGCAACATAGCTGTATATGCGGTCTTTTGAGATTTTCTTTGTAAAAACATATCCTACAAACATTGTTTTCGGGTCAGTTCCGTCACTTTTGCAAAGAGAAACAATAATACAGTCGCCCTCTTGAATGTTATATTTGTGGTTATCGTCATAAACAATCTCAAAATTAAATTGCCCCGGTGTGCCTTTTCTTTCCCAAGTAATTTTAGCGCCCTCTTTAACAGGAACATACCTATCAATATATGAGCCTTGGGTAGTAGTAAAATGCCGCCAAACGGTTTGAACATATGTACGGTTTTGCTTATTAGTATCAGTAATGGTGACGTTCTTAACTGCCGTTGATACTTTGGTTTTATTTTTCAGTATTTTTTTTAAATACTTAATTTCTTCTGCCGAAGTATCTTTTGTTGTTGAGCTTTGATTATTTTTCGTACCGCTGCTTGCAGCAGTACCGCCGCCTGTTATGCTTCCATTGCTCGTAGAACTACCATTCTTATTGGACTTTATATTAGGTATCGAGTTGCCTAATTTGCTTTGATTTTTTGGGCGAAGAATACCGTTAATAGTATTCTTGTTATACGGAATACCCATACGGATAGACATTTTATCGTGCTTGCCTGTTCCATTTTGGTCGTAATAAGTGAAACGACCGTTTGAATTGCCACCTGCAATAATAAAGATATGACCGTTTCCGCCACCGCCTGATGTTTTAACACCTATGTCACCTTTTTGGACTTCATTATCCTTTTTATAAGTTGGAGTTATAAAATCAAAATTACTTTTCAGCCAATTTGAAGTGTTGCGATTAGTCCACCACTCTTTAGCATTTCCTTTAAAGCCTGCGCTTTTACCTGTGATACATTTTTCGATATACAGCAAAATCAAATCGACACATTGAACGCCGTAAGCCCTGTCATAATCAGTTGCTTTGCCAAGAAATGTAGAAACAAAGGTATCAAAATTCATTGTCTGTCCGAATAGTCCTGTATTCGCCATAATAGATTATCTCCTTTTCTTCTTGGTTGTCTTTTTGAGCTTAAGCGTTTGACCGGGAAGCAATTTTGCTTTTTTCCTATCCTTATTGGTTTTCAGCTTTTTAAGTAGCTTCTTTTTGGAATTTTTAACAGTCTTTTTATTAAGATTGTAAATTGTTTTCCATTTTGCTGTATCGCCGAAATACTTTTTTGCAAGGCTTGAAAGTGTATCATTCTTTTTGGTCTTAACCGTTTTAGGCGGCTTGGCCGTTAGCCTTTTAGCGCCCCAAGTTTTATACTCTTTGAGTGTCAAATTTATTGATACATCAGTACCAAGGTCTTTAGCATCCTCGGTTACCTCGATATTTTCAACAGTAACCTTATAGCTTTTGCTTTCGTAATTGCTATCAGTAGCACCGTTAGGCGATTTTCTTGTAATCGTAAAAGCAACAACCTTTTTAGCCGTTTGATACGCCCTAAGCTGTTCAACATAAGCTTCAGGTGTGCCTGATTTACCAACAGCCGCAAAAGGATAGTTATATCGTGGCAATATAAGGTCACTAATGTTAAACTCTATTAAACTCGGCGATTTACAGTAAGAAACTTCACCCTCGTTAATAAGGGTGACAGTTTCATTATTACTTTTCATTGTTTGAGTTATTTTGCTTGGTGTAATCGGAAAAACAAATTCATCAAGTTGCATTAAATACATTTTAGTGATTACCTCCGGCATTAGAGTTAAGACCCTGCTCAATCGTACTTCTCAAATGCTCTGTCACATCGTCAATATCAAGGTCGTTACTTATGTTGTTATGATTTATCATTTCTACATTAACAGAGTTAGTATAGCGATTTATAATCTGTTCTTCTGCCATATCCTTTAAGTATTCAATGTTTTCGCTTGTAGCGGCCACCGAATCGCTTATACTTGATGCGCTGTCTGCCGTAGAAGCAGTTGAATTTGAAATTTTATTAAGCAAATCAGCTAAATCTTTATTGTTTGTATCAACAACAAGTTTAGATTTCATTTTATTAGCAAATGCTAAACCTTTGCCATAAGCATCTTTATAGCTTTTTCGATTGATACCTTTAGGCGCAAAATCAAATTTTTTAGTATAGTATTCATTTCCACCAATCTTTTCAAAAGATGCCCTTGCAGTGTCAAGTTTCGCAGTAACATTTTGACCTGTAATATCGTCCCAAATTCTTGTAAATGCCTGTGCAAAGCTTACTAAACCTCCAAGCATTTTTGCTAATAGATTAGTAAAAGCATCCTGCGTACTGTTAAAACCACCTGTAAATATGTTATAAACCCAATTCATAACATCCTCTATCGGCTTAACAAAAAGCGTATACAGCAATTGAATAATACCGTTTAAAATTCCTATAATGAAATTATAAATGCCTGCGCCGACGACAAAGACCGAGCCAGCCAAATTCTGCAAACCTGTTGTAGTTTCGGTTTTAAAACCGTTAAAACTTGCCACAAGAGCTGTAATTATTGCAATTATCAACATTATTGCTCCTACTACAATAAGAGCAGGACATGCAAGCATTGCTGTGTTCAAACTAAATTGTGCACTTGCAGCAGCTTCTGTTGCTGCGGCATCAGCTGTTTTTGCGGCGGCATCTGTTGTTGTAGCGCCTGCACCTTTTATCATATTTTTTATATTTCTCTGTGTTTCTTTATTATGCCATGCTTGAACAGATGCTTGGATAGTTGTTACCGCCGAATGAATTGCGGTTAAACCATTTATTGCGGCAATTGCCCCTTTATATAAACCGAATACGGTTAGTCCTGCCACAAACAAAGGAATGATTGCTCCCATACTTCCACTGATTTTTTCTGTAAAACTATCGAAAGATTGAAAAGCAGGACCGACCATGGTAACTATATTACCTGCTAAAGTACCCAAATTACCAAGCGTTGTTTCTGTAGTTTTACCAAAATCAGCAACAATAGTTTTAAGGTCCTTACCAAATACGCTTTCAACAGCCGTATCTACTTCGGTTATAAAATTTTGAAGTCCTCTTGTAATCGCCGCTTTCGCATTATCAAATGTAGCACTCCAAGTTGTAGCTGCTCCTTTTGCCGACCCTGCTATTTTCAACACACCGTTAGTACCCTCTTCAAAAGCCGTAGAAACAGTTGTAATAAAGTTTTGCGAACTGATAGTACCTTTGCTCAAAGCATTTTGAACAGCACTCGCACTTTGACCTGTAGCCTGAGCATAAATACCGACAGCGTTAATACCTACATCAGTCAATCGATCCAGCTGTTCCATTTCAACTGTGCCTTTTGACATCATCTTACCAAGCGCATCAGTAACGGTACCTAAAGCCTCGTTAGTTCCGGGTCCGTAAAATGAAACAGCATCAAGCCACTTAGTAACTTCGCTTGTAGCATTTCCGATATCCATACCCCTTGTAACAAAGTTTTGGACAGCGCTCGCAGCAGTATCAAGACCATACGCAGTTCCTGTTACAGAATCTTTAATTCCGTTTAGTGATGCTTTTGCCATTTGAGCACTACCTGTAATGGCAGTCATTGTCCTGTTATAATTAGTCATAGTATCCATACGCTTAAATGCGCTGTCTAATTGCCCTGTTACAACATTGCTCATTGTTTGAACAACACTTAGTCCACCTATAACGGAGAGAAGTTTTGATACCGATAATTTAGCAGTATTAAAGCCATTACTCATTTGTGCCGTAGAACGCTGAACTGAATTTCCTGCCGTAACCACTGTGGAATTTATTTTGTTAATTTCATTATTGCACATATTTATCGCCCTTTGCGCCTTATTAACAGCAGTAGTATCAAAACCTTTAACAGTAGCCGTATTGACTGAATGCAAGGCATCAACAGTGCACTGCAAAGCAGAAGTGATATTACGCAACGGTGCTGTCATTCTGTCAGCAATAGTTAGTGTAGTTGTTATAGTTGCCATTTTATCAGTCCTTTCATTTTAAATCTTTTCGAGCCTTGTCCTCAGCCTCTACTCTTAAATCAATAGAAGCTATAATAAAGGCTCTTTCTTTTTGCGGTAAATTCGCAAAAATCGAGGGCAATATTCGTAATTTTTGGAGGGCGTAGTGCGCATAAGCCGCATCTCCGTCCTCTTGAATTAGTTTTTTGCCTTTTCGACATCATCGTTAATGTCGGTAAAGCCGTTGAGCTCTGTCACGAAAACAAGAAACTGTGAATACTCGCCGGGGTTATCAATCATTTCAACGATAAGAGCTTCAGGTGTTTTTACACCGTAGCTGTCTTGAAGTTCAGCATCATTAAGATTTGGTTCAACAACCGACTTTGCAATAAGAGAAGCATTATATTTAGCAACATCAAGCTGTTGCTTAAACTGATTAGGTTTGCCAAGAATAGGTACATCCTTTGTGTACTTATCCCTCATAGCCTCAGCTTCTTTAGTAGTAAGAGGTTTAATGGTCCATTCAATCGGGTTACCGTTTTCATCGGTAAATGACTTTGTAGGGACATATTTAACATTTTCCCTTACTGCTTTGTTTTCTTTAAGAAATCTACTGAATTTTGACATAGTTATTTATCATATTTTTTGTTATAACGCCTTCATCTTCATTATCACGCATTACGTCAAGATATTCATTTATAAGCGTAATAACCTGATCCATATACAGCTCAAAGGACGGCAACTCGTCCCATGTCGGTATGTTTATGTTTTTTATATC
>ERZ779874.3081-NODE-3081-length-12960-cov-11.768694_pt1 | contig 12960 bp, 8 predicted proteins | sample MGYA00511031_ERZ779874 | MGnify/ENA primary metagenome ERZ779874 (study PRJEB29588, sample SAMEA2156850) | human gut metagenome | biome: human gut; feature: human-associated habitat; material: faeces | place: Denmark | collected 2008/2010 ...
GGCGAGCCGGTGGCGTGCCGCTATGAGGAGCTCGACGCTCCGAGCGACGGTCGGCTGCTCTTCCGCAGCGGCGGGGGACGTTACGGATACCTCGACCTGACGGGGCGCGTGGTGCTCCCGGCCCGCTATGCCGTGGCGCGGAGCTTCAACGAGCGTGTCGCCGTGGTGAGCTACGACGGCGTGCACTTCGGAGCCATCGACCGCCTCGGCCGCGAGCTCAGCTCGTTCCGCTACGAGTCGCTCGGGGATTTTCACGACGGGCTGGCACCCTTCAACGAGAATACGCGCGGCGCGATTTTCCCCGCCATGACCCACTATTGCGGCTATGTCGACACGGAGGGGCGCGAGGTGATTTCTCCACGCTTCGACGATGCCCGCGAGTTCAGCGAGCGGCGTGCCGCCGTCATGCGTCTGGGCATGGTGCGCGACGACTTCTACAAACCGCGCTGGGGCTACATCGCCCCGACGGGCGAGCTGATGGTTCCCTACCGTTACGACGAGGTGTGGCCCTTCAGCTGCGGACTGGGGCGCGTCTACCTCGAAGGGCGCGGCTATGGCTATGTCGACCGTTCGGGTTCGGAGGTGCTCCCCTGTCAGTTCGAGCAGGCGGAGGATTTCGTCGATTTTACGGCCCGCGTGCGGCTGGACGGCCGCGACTTCAGAATCGATACCAAGGGGCAGGAGGTGACGGCCGCAGGGCATTGACCCTCGTGTGACCTCTGAAGAGCAATGACGGAGCGGAATCGGGGCCTTCTGCGGCTGCGGTTCCGCTCCGTCGTTTGTGCGGGTTGCCAGTTTCCCTACTGGAAGCCCACGACCTCGGGCCGCTTGGGCAGATAGCGGTACTGCTCGAGCCGTGTCTGGCTCGAGATGCGGTAGTATTCGCTCTCGACCAGCCCCCGTTTGCCGAAGGCAACCCCCAGCTGGAGCTGGATGGCGCTGAAAATCAGACGTTCGTTCTTGAGCCGGATGCCCAGTCCGAACGAGGTGAAGAAGTCGTTCTTGAAGATGTTGGGCGAGTAGCCGATGAGCCCCATGTCGAGAAATCCGAAGAAGGCAATGCGGAATCCGAGCGGCTGGTAGGGGGTGAAGAGCACCGTTTCGGTGTTGAGCACCATGCGGTTCGTACCCGTGATGTGCTCCTTGAGCGCTTCGAGTCCGTTTTCGCGGGTGAAGCGCACGATTTCGTAGCTGCCCGCATCGCGGTTCCATCCCTGGGTGTAGTTCAGCGAGAGGAACTGTCGGACGCGGTTGCGGCGATAGATGTAGAGGTTCGAGAACCACTGCAGGTCGACATCCACGGCGCTGTGGTGCCACGAGCCGTCTGCCAGGTCGATGTAGCTTCCCAGCGTGAAGCTGCCCATGAGGTAGCCGGCACGGGTGAAACCGCCGATTTTGTAGACCGTACCCAGATACATCTCGTCGTTGAACTCGCCCCACGAGTAGCCGCCCACCAGCTCGGCCTTGTAGCCCGTGGCCAGGTACTCGCGCGTACCGAATCCGTAGACCATGTTCGCCGTGTAGAACTTCTCGCGGTAGAGACCCGCGCCGAAGAGCATCTCCTCGCAGTTGTGGAACGCCGGATTGTAGTCGGCGCGCACCTCGGGGCGGCGGCTGAACTGCGTGAAGCCGTAACGCCCCGTGAAGTAGATGCTCGAGCGTATCGAACGGATGTAGCGCGAGCGTCCGGCCCAGATGTCGAAGGTCTTCACCTTCACCAGGTCCGAGGTGTCGCGGTCGATGAGGTAGTACTTCGACTTGACGTTCTCGTAGCTGACGCCCACCTCGTAGTCGGTCGGCCGGATGAACTCCTTGCCGAAGTTGAGCTTCAGCTCCGAGTTGTAGAAGTCGCGCCCGGCCGAGAAGCTGGCCGAGTAGAACGAGCCGAAGATGTTGGGAATCTCATACTCGACGATGTTGCCGCCGTAGGAGAAGTCCTTGCGGCTGAAGTTGGTCTTCACGCGGAGCATGTTTCCCGTACCGAAGATGTTGGCGTCGTAGAGGCCGAACATGGTGTGCCCCTCGGAATGGAGGCCGGCGTCGACGCCGATGGTCCAGCTGTCGCGCGTATGGACGATGATGTCGACGCGCGTCGAGTCGAGCGAGTCGGGGCGAATCTCCAGCTCGGCGTCCGACACGTAGCTGCGCGAGCGCAGCAGCTGCTGGTTGCGGACCAGCTGCTCGGCATCGAGCGTGTCGCCCGGTCCGAAGAGCAGGTCGCGGCGCAGCACCCGTTCGCGCGTGAGGATGTGGAGGTTGTTGCCGGTCCGTTCGAGCCAGTTGCCGTCGGGGTCGAATACCTGGTTGCGTTCGATGGTGACCGAACCGATGGTCCGTCCCTCGTAGGGGAGGAAGCGCTGGCTTTCGTCCTCGACCGCGCCGCTGCGGGTGGTGTCGATGCGGCTGCGGGTGAAGAGGAGTCCGTAGAGCATGCGGGGCACGGCCCGGCGGCTGGTTTTCGAGCGGATGCTGTCGTAGAGGCGTTCGGTCCGCTCCGAAGGGGAGGTGCGCATGCGGGCCGAGTCGGGCGTAAAGAACTCGGCGCGTGGAGGTTCCGGCCGCTTCATCTGGGGCAAAGCGGTCTGCATCGCCAGCAGTGCTGCGGCGAGGATGAATAACCTCCGGACCATGACCTCAAAGATAACGTTTTTTCAGGTGAAAAAGTATGGTGAATGGGTGCCATTTGGCTTCTTCGACGTTTTGCCCATGCCTTTTTGTGAAGCCGTAAGTCGGGGGCGGTGACGGACCTTCTTCGGTTTTTTGCCTTCGTGTTATGCCGCTCCGGTCCCGCGAGTGGCTCTGAAGAGGGCGTGATTCCCGCAATGAGCCCTCGGTTGCGGCATTTTCCGCAAGGCGGGAATGCAAAAAACCATTTCCAATGGTGGAAATGGCTTATGAGACGGTTTGCAGTTGTTTCCGTGGCTGCGGGGCTTACGGGTCTTGCTGGTTTTCGGGGCGTGCTTTTGGCGCGACAAGGTCCTCAGTACTCCGAACTTCCACGCCTCAGGCTACAAGAAGTCCGGCTCCTTTCCGTACCTGCTCCAACCCCTCGTCTTCTTGGTCCTCCGGTTCTCCGGTTCTCCGGTTCTTCGGCTTCCGGCTTCCGGCTCTTGCTACCTGTCCCTCGATTCTTCAGTTCTCCGGTCCTCCGGCTTCTCGGCCTTTTGCCCTTGGTTCCCGGTTCCCCGTTCTCTTGGACCCCTTGGCTCCGGCTCCTTGGCTCCGGCTCCCTTGGCTCCGGCTCCCTTGGACCCTCTTGGCTCTCTTTGCTCCCCCGTTTAGCTCCGCACCGGCACCCGGCCGCAGACTATTTGCGGGCCTCCTTGGCTTCGATGCACTCCGTGGCGTGGGGCACCTTCATCAGACGCTCCTTCGGAATGAGCTTGCCGGTGGTCTTGCAGATGCCGTAGGTCTTGTTCTCGATGCGGACGAGCGCCATCTCGAGGTTGCGGATGAACTTCATCTGATGGGCTGCCAGACGGCCGCTCTCCTCCTTCGAAAGGGTCGTGGCGCCCTCTTCGAGCACCTTGAAGGTCGGCGACGTGTCCTCCGTATCGTTGTCGGCCGTATGGGTGATGGTCGCACGCAGAAGCTCATAGTCGGCGCGCGCATTCTCCAGCTTTTTCAGGATGAGCTGCTTGAACTCTTCGAGTTCGGCGTCGCTGTATCTTGTTCTTTCGTCTGCCATGGTTGTTGCTTTTGGTTTTATGTAAAAGTAAAGAATTATTTTCAGAAAACCAAATTTTCCGGTCAATAATGAACCCTTCGTTCCGCCCTGTTTACAGCAGCGGGAGCCGCTCGCTGCGGCCCCCGCTGTACTGTGCAGTTCCGTATGCGGACCGGACGCCCCGGGGGCGCGGCCGCAGCAGCACCCTATCGGATGCGGGTTACGGCGATGCGGAGCGGCTCCTCGTCGATATCGGTTGCGACAACCACCTCGCCCTGAGGCTCGGCCGAGCTCTTCACCTCGACGGCCAGCGTCTGCGAGCCGATGTAGTCGGCGTAGCGGGCCACGGCATCGGCCACGAGCTCCTTCTGCTCGATTTCGACACGGATTTTGTCCGTCACTTCGAATCCCGAATCCTTGCGGATGTTCTGGATGCGGTTAATCAACTCGCGTGCCACACCTTCGGCGCGCAGCTCGTCCGTAAGGGTGATGTCGAGCGCCACGGTCAGCTTGCCCTCCGATGCCACAAGCCATCCGGGCATGTCCTCCGAGGTGATTTCGAAGTCGGCGGGTGTTACGACAATCTGCTGCCCGTCGATTTCGAGCACGCTCTCGGGGGCCGACTCGATTTCGGCGATGCGCTCCTGCGAGAACTGGGCCGTGAGGGCGGCAATCTGCTTCATGTATTTGCCGTACTTCGGGCCGAGCGTCTTGAAGTTGGGCTTGATGCGCTTGGTGATGATGCCCGTCGTCTGCTCGATGAGCTCCAGCTCCTTGACGTTCACCTCGTTCAGAATCAGGTTGCGCACGGCGTCGATGTGGCGCGCCATGGCGGGGTCGAGCACCGGAATGAGAATCTTGGTCAGCGGCTGGCGCACCTTGATGGAGACCTTGCGGCGCAGGGCCAGCACCATCGACGAGACGCGCTGTGCCAGCGACATCATCTCCTCGAGCGACGAGTCGATGAGCCGCTCGTCGGCCTTCGGATAGGTCGACAGGTGAACCGACGACTCCGTATGGCGCCCGCTCACGGCGTTCAGGTCGCGGAAGATGCGGTCCATCATGAAGGGTGCGAAGGGCGCCGCGAGCTTCGAGACGGTCTCCAGGCAGGTGTAGAGCGTCTGGTAGGCGGCCAGCTTGTCCTCGGTCATTCCGCCGCCCCAGAAACGCTTGCGGTTCAGACGCACGTACCAGTTCGAGAGGTTCTCGCCCACGAACTCCTGGATGGCGCGGGCGGCCGGCGTCGGGTCGTAGTTCTCGAGCGACTCGGTCACGTTCTTGACCAGCGTGTTGAGCAGCGAGATAATCCAGCGGTCGATTTCCGGACGGCGCTCGACGGGCACCTCCTCCTCGCGGCCGGTGAAGCCGTCGACGTTGGCGTAGAGGGCGAAGAAGGAGTAGGTGTTGTAGAGCGTGCCGAAGAACTTGCGGCGCACCTCGTCCACGCCGTCGCGGTCGAACTTGAGGTTGTCCCACGGCTGCGAGTTCGAAATCATGTACCACCGCGTGGCGTCGGGGCCGTAGGTAGAGAGGATGTCGAAGGGGTCGACGGCATTGCCCAGACGCTTCGACATCTTGTTGCCGTTCTTGTCGAGCACCAGACCGTTCGAGATGATGTTGCGGAAGGCCACCGAGTCGAAGAGCATCGTGGCGATGGCGTGCAGCGTGAAGAACCAGCCGCGCGTCTGGTCGACACCCTCGGCGATGAAGTCGGCCGGGTAGACCGTGCGGAAGTAGTCGCCTCCGTGTTCGAAGGGGTAGTGCAGCTGGGCATAGGGCATGGCACCCGAGTCGAACCATACGTCGATGAGGTCCGGTTCGCGGCGCATCGGCTCGCCCTTCGACGAGACGAGCACAATTGAATCGACGTAGGGACGGTGCAGGTCGATGTTTTGGGTCGAGTAGTTCTCGGCCGACATGTCGCCCACCTTGAAGTGGGGGAAGGGGTTCTCCTTCATCACGCCGGCGGCAATCGAACGCTCGATTTCCTGCATGAGCTCCTCAATCGAACCGATGCACTTCATCTCGGAGCGGTCCTCGGTGGCCCAGATGGGTAGTGGCGTGCCCCAGAAGCGCGAACGCGAGAGGTTCCAGTCGTTGAGGTTCTCGAGCCACTTGCCGAAACGGCCCGTGCCGGTCGACTCGGGCTTCCAGCGGATGGTGCGGTTGAGCTCAATCATGCGCTCCTTGGCGGCCGTCGAGCGGATGAACCACGAGTCGAGCGGGTAGTAGAGCACCGGCTTGTCCGTGCGCCAGCAGTGGGGGTAGTTGTGGACATGCTTCTCGATTTTGAAGGCCTTGCCCGCCGTCTTGAGCCGCATGCAGATGTAGATGTCCAGCGACTCGGCCGCCTGGGCAGCCTTCTCGTCGTATCGGCCGTCGACGGTGAACTGCGGGTCGTAGGCGTTCTTGACCCAGCGGCCCTCGTACTCGCGGTAGGCCTCCACGTCGACGCACTCGCGGACGAACTGCTCGTCCAGCTCGTCGAGCAGGAAGAACTTGCCCGTGAGGTCGACCATCGGGCGGGTCTCACCCTTGCGCGTGAGCATGAAGAGCGACGGAATGCCTGCTGCGCGGGCCACGTTGGCGTCGTCGGCACCGAACGTCGGGGCGATGTGGACGATACCCGTACCGTCTTCGGTGGTTACGTAGTCACCCGGAATCACGCGGAAGGCCTTGGCCGAGGCGTCGTGCCAGGTGCCCTGCTCGTCCACCTCGATGGGCTTCACCCACGGGAGCAGCTGCTCGTACTCCATGCCGACCAGCTCCGGACCCTTGTACTCGCCCACCACCTCGAAGGGGACGAGCTTGTCGCCCGGCTTGTAGGCGTCGAGCGCCAGCCCCTCGGCCTTGCGGTTGAAGTGGGCGTAGAGCAGCGCCTTGGTCAGCACGACGGTCTGCTTCTCACCGGTATAGGGGTTGTAGGTGCGCACGGCCACGTAGTCGATTTTCGGACCCACGCAGAGGGCCGTGTTCGAGGGGAGCGTCCAGGGTGTGGTGGTCCATGCCAGGAAGTAGGGCGTGCCCCAGCCCGTCATCTCGGGTTTGGGGTTGCGGATGCGGAACTGCGCCACGACGGTGGTATCCTTCACGTCGCGGTAGCAGCCCGGCTGGTTCAGCTCGTGGGTCGAGAGGCCCGTTCCGGCGGCCGGCGAGTAGGGCTGGATGGTGTAGCCCTTGTAGAGCAGCCCCTTCTCGTAGAGCTGCTTCAGAAGCCACCACAGCGACTCGATGTACTTGTTGTCGTAGGTGATGTAGGGGTCGTCCATGTTGACCCAGTAGCCCATCTGGCGGGTGAGCTTCTCCCACACGCCCTTGAACTCCATCACCGCCTCGCGGCAGGTGCGGTTGTACTCCTCGATGGAAATCTTCTTGCCGATGTCCTCCTTGGTGATGCCGAGCTTCTTCTCGACACCCAGCTCGACGGGGAGTCCGTGGGTGTCCCAGCCCGCCTTGCGGTGGACCAGATAGCCCTGCTGGGTCTTGTAGCGGCAGAAGACGTCCTTGATGGTACGGGCCATGACGTGGTGGATGCCGGGCATGCCGTTGGCCGAGGGGGGACCCTCGTAGAAGACGAAGGTCGGATGTCCCTCACGCGTGGAAATGCTTTTGTGGAAGGTGTCGTCGGAGTCCCACTCCGCGAGCACGTCGGCGGCCAGACCCGCCAGGTCGAGGCCTTTATACTCCTTGAATTTCATATGGCGTGTTTATGATTGTCGTTGAAACACGCAAAGATAGGAAAAAGAATCGGAAAACGGGGCCTCCGGGGCTCGAAATCGTACTTCGCGGGGCCGAAACGTCGCCTTCGGGGGGCGTTCCGTGCATGATTGGGGTGTCGGACGGCAGGTGCGGAGCGGGCAGGTGCATGCGCCGCTGTTTCTGTCTCTGGCTTTGTTTCCGCCTCTGTTCCCGCCTCTGTTCTTCCTCTGTTTCCGTCCCTGCTCTTCCTGCCCCTCGGATTATTTGCCCTGGGTGCGGATGACGCGGGCGGGGTTGCCCACGGCCACCGAATCGTCGGGAATGTCGCGCGTGACCACGGCGCCGGCGCCGATGATGACCCGGTTGCCGATGCGGACGCCCGGGCAGACAATCACCCCGCCGCCCAGCCAGCAGTCGTCGCCGATTTCAATCGGACGTCCGGCCTCCAGCCCCGCCGCGCGCTGCTGTACATCGAAGGGGTGGTGCGCCGTGAGCAGCTGCACCTTGGGGCCGATGAGCGTGCGGCACCCGATGCGGACGGAGGCCAGGTCGAGGACGACGCAGTCGAAGTTGAAAAACGCCCCACGGCCCGGCGAGATGTTGTAGCCGTAGTCGCAGTAGAAGGGGGCGCGGATGAAGCCCTCGGAGCCTGGTGCGAGCAGCTCGCGCAGCGTGGTGCGGTAGGCCTCGTCGTCGGCCGTCAGTTCGACGTTGAGGCGGCGCAGCAGGCGCTCCGTGCGCCGGCGTTCGACGGTGAGCTCCTCGTCGGGCGACGAGAACCACTCGCCGGCAAGCATCTTCTCCTTTTCGGTCATGGTCTTCCGCGGGTGTTTGGGTCAGTCGAACGACTGCATCTCGATGAGCTTGGCATAGATGCCGTTGCGGGCCATCAGCTCGGCGTGGGTCCCCTCCTCGGCGATGCGGCCGTGTTCGACGACGATAATCTTGTCGGCGTTGTGGATGGTGCTCAGCCGGTGGGCGATGACCACCGACGTACGGCCTACGAGCAGGTTGTTCAGCGCATCCTGCACCAGCTTCTCGCTCTCGGTGTCGAGGGCCGAGGTGGCCTCGTCGAGAATCAGAATCTCGGGGTTCTTCAGCACGGCGCGGGCAATCGAGAGGCGCTGGCGCTGTCCGCCCGAGAGTTTCGAGCCGCGGTCACCGATGTTGGTGGCATAGCCTTCGGGCGCCTCGCGGATGAAGCTGTCGGCGTTGGCCACCTTGGCCGCCGCGACAATCTCCTCGTGCGTGGCGCCGGGGCGGCCCATGGCGATGTTGTTCTCGATGGTGTCGTTGAAGAGAATCGTATCCTGCGCCACGACGCTCATGTGGGCGCGCAGACTCTCCTGGTCGTAGTCGCGCAGCGAGATGCCGTCGATGAGAATCTCGCCCGCCGTGGGGTCGTAGAAGCGGGGGATAAGTTCGCTGAGCGTCGATTTGCCGCCGCCCGAGGGGCCCACGAGGGCTACGGTCTGGCCGCGGCGAATCACGAACGATACGCCGTCGATAACCTCGCGGCTGCCGTCGTAGGAGAAGTGCACGTTGCGGAACTCGATTTTGTCGCGCAGCCCCTTCATCTGGATGGCGTCGGGCTTGTCCTCGACCTCGCTGCGGGCGTCGAGCAGCGTGAAGATGCGCTCGCCGGCGGCGATACCCTGGTTGATGGTGGCGAACTGGTCGATGAAGGTGCGGACCGGCCGCGTAATCTGCGAGAACATGGCCAGGAAGGCGACGAAGCCTCCCGCATCGAGCGAGCCGCGCACCACGAGCATGCCGCCGAAGATGAGGATGACGCCGGCGGCCGAGATGCCCAGGAATTCGCTCATGGGCGATGCCAGTTGCTGGCGGCGCACCATCGAGAGCAGCAGCCGCGAGAAATCGGCGTTGATGGCGTGGAACTTCTCCTTGATGTATTCGGTGGCGTTGTAGCTCTTGATGACCTTGATGCCCGAGAGCGACTCGTCGAGCGTGCTCACCATGTCGCCCATGCGCTTCTGGCTGGTCTTGGCCGGGTGGCGCAGCTTCTTGACAATCCGCCCGATGAGCAGCGCCACGACGGGCAGGAAGAGAATCGAGAAGAGAGCCAGCTCCCACGAGATGAGAATCATCGCCACCAGATAGCCGATGATGAGCAGCGGCTCGCGGAAGGCCACCTGCAGCGTGTTGGTGATGCAGAACTGCACGACCGAGACGTCGTTGGTGATTTTCGAGATGACGTCGCCCTTGCGCTGGTCGCTGAAGAAGCCCACGTGCATGTTCATCACGTTGTCGAATACCTCGTTGCGGATGCGCTGCAGCGTGCGGGTGCGCATGTTTTCGATGGTCCACGAGCTCAGATAGCGGAACGTGTTGCTCAGCAGGCTGGTGACTATCACCGTGAGGGCCAGCAGCACGAGGATGCGGAAGACGCTGAAGTCGGTGCCGAAGAGCTTCGTGTAGAGGTAGCCGATGAGCTGGGCGAAGGTCTCCTGGTTGATGCCCAGATGGTGGGGCAGTTCGTAGACGGGCTGGAATTCGTATTCGGGGTCGAACAGCGTCGTGAGAATCGGGATAATCAGGACGAAGTTGATGGTGTTGAACAGGGCGTAGAATGCGGCATAGAAGAAGTAGGGGATGGCATATTTCTCGATGGGCTTGGCGAAGCCCAGCAGCCGCAGGTAGGTCTTGAACATCGGGCGATGGGATTATGTTTTTCTAAACGTCTACAAAGATAGGAAGAATAATGTGATTTTCGGAATTCCGGCACATGTTTCCCGATTTTATTCTACTTTTGTGGAGTAAAAAAACGAAAAAAACATGCACCACTTTCATGAAATTTCGCCCCTGGACATCACCGACAACTTCATCCGCGCCATCGGACAGGAGTGGATGCTCATCACGGCGGGTGATGCCTCGCGGTGCAACACGATGACCGCCAGCTGGGGCTTCGTGGGTCAGATATGGGGCCATCCGGCCGCCATGGTCGTCATCCGTCCGACGCGCTACACGCGTCAGTTCGTCGAGGCGAACGAGCGGCTGACGCTCTCGTTCTTCGACGAGCGCTACCGCGATGCGCTGCGTTACTGCGGCAGCCATTCGGGGCGCGAGGGGGACAAGTTCGCCGCTTCGGGACTCACCGTCGTGCGGACCGATGCCGGAACGCCGGCCGTGGGCGAGGCGCGTCTGGTGCTGGAGTGCCGCAAGATGTATGTCGGGCGGTTCGAGGCCGAGGGCTTCCTGCAGAAGGAGCTGCTCGAGCGCATGTATCCCGACCACGACCTGCACTACTGCTACATCGTCCAGATTGAGCACGCCTTCGTGCGCGACGGGGAGTAACCCTCAGGTCCGGCGGGGCAATGAAAACCGGAGAGCCCGGGAGGTGAGTCGTAACGGCTCCTCCCGGGCTCTCCGATTCTTGTGCAGCAGGGCCTGGCCTGCTCCTCTGCCTCTTCCTTCTTCTCCGGGGACTCCGCCTTCTCCGTTCCGCCGGGTCTCTTCATTTCCGGAAAATTTCCCCGCTTTACCCGGCAGCCTCCTCCCTCCGGACTTGGGTTGCCCGGCCGTTCGTTGCAAGGTCCCTTCCGGAGCAGGGACCTCTCTTCGAAACTGCACGGTGGATGCAGAACTCCGCCCGACGAGGGCGGCCGTCAGGCGCCGGGCGTGTAGCCCGTATCCTCGAGCAGACGGAGTCGGTCGTTGGCCGCCGCGACGGCCAGCTGGTCGCAGCGGTTGTTCTCGACCGTCTCGGCATGCCCCTTCACCCAGACGAAGCGGACATGGTGGCGGCGGTAGATGCGCAGGAAGCGCATCCAGAGGTCGGGGTTCTTCTTGCCGGCGAAGCCCTTGCGCTCCCAGCCGAAGACCCACCCCTTGGTCACGGCGTCGACCACGTATTTCGAGTCGGAGTAGAGCGTCACGTCGGAGCCCTCGAAGCGGAGCGTCTCGAGCGCCACGCAGACCGCCATGAGCTCCATGCGGTTGTTCGTCGTCAGACGGTAGCCCTGCGAGAGCTCCTTGCGGAAGCGGCCGGCGAGCATCACCACGCCGTAGCCTCCCGGCCCCGGGTTGCCCAGCGCCGAACCGTCGGTATAGATTGTGATTTCCAAAGTCGTGCGGTTGTCTTTTGCTGTTTCGTCGTCTGTCTGTCCAGACAGTCTGTTCTTCGGCCCCGTCTGCCCGTCCGTTGTCTGTCCGGTTGTCTGTCGGACCTTCAGTCCTTCTGTCTTTCAGCCCTTCTGTTTGTCCGTCCGGTTGAGCCCTGTCGCCCCCCCCCATGCGGCCAGCCTTTCGCTGTCCCGGGCAAACCAATGCTCCCCGTCCCTTCGGGGGCGAGGAGCATCCGGTTCTGCGGGCCCGCAGGCGGCATCGGCTGTCGCCCGTTGGTGGGGACCCTATTTCGTCAGTGCGGCGAGCTGTTCGCGCAGCGCGACGATTTTCGCCTCGGCGTCGGCCTGCTTGGCCCGCTCGTTGGCCACCACCTTCTCGGGGGCCGACTGCACGAAGCGCTCGTTCGAGAGCTTCTTCATCACCGAGGCGAGGAAGCCTTCGTAGTATTCGAGGTCATGCTGCAGCTTCGCACGCTCGGCCTCCACGTCGATGCGCCCCTCCATCGGGACGAAGTAGCGCGTCGTCTTGACGATGAATGCCGCGGCCGTGTCGTCCTTCTCGGTGACGCACTTCACCTCGCTCAGGTTGAGCATCTTGACCAGCACCGGAGCATACTCTGCGGGGTAGTTCTCGTCGGCCATCACCTCGAGTCGCAGCGCCTCCTTCTGGGGAATGTTCCGCTGCTTGCGGATGTTGCGGACGGCCGTGATGACCTCCTGCACCAGCTCGAAGCGCGCCAGCAACTGCTCGTCCGCCGCCTCGCCGGCTGCGGGCTGCTGTGCCAGCATGATAGTCTCATCCTCGCGGCGCGGTGCGAGGTGCTGCCAGAGCTCCTCGGTGACGAAGGGCATGAAGGGGTGGAGCAGGCGGAGCAGTTCGTCGAAGAACTCCTTCGTGCGGGCGAGCGTCTCGGCGTCGATGGGACACTGGTAGGCGGGCTTCACCAGCTCGAGGTACCAGCCGCTGAAGTCGTCCCAGAAGAGCTTGTAGAGCCGCTTGAAGGCCTCCGAGATGCGGTAGCTGCGGAAGTCGGCCTCCAGCTCGGTGATGTTGCGGCGCATGATGTTGCGGAACCACTCGACGGCAGCGGCGTTCACCTCGTTCTGTGCGAGCTTCTCGTCGACCTGCCAGCCGTTGACCAGCCGGTATGCGTTCCAGATTTTGTTGCCGAAGTTGCGGCCCTGCTCGCAGAGCGCCTCGTCGAACATCACGTCGTTGCCGGCCGACGAGGACATGAGCATCGCCACACGCATGCCGTCGGCGCCGTACTGCGCGATGAGGTCCAGCGGGTCGGGCGAGTTGCCGAGCTGCTTGGACATCTTGCGGCCGATTTTGTCGCGCACGATGCCCGTGAAGTAGACGTTCAAGAAGGGCTTTTCGCCGCGGTATTCGTAGCCGGCCATGATCATGCGGGCCACCCAGAAGAAGATGATGTCGGGACCGGTCACCAGATCGTTGGTGGGGTAGTAGTAGCCGATCTCCCTGTTGTCCGGGAAGCGGATGCCGTC
>ERZ779874.3087-NODE-3087-length-12942-cov-3.533018_pt1 | contig 12942 bp, 12 predicted proteins | sample MGYA00511031_ERZ779874 | MGnify/ENA primary metagenome ERZ779874 (study PRJEB29588, sample SAMEA2156850) | human gut metagenome | biome: human gut; feature: human-associated habitat; material: faeces | place: Denmark | collected 2008/2010 ...
TACCGGCAGTTGGGGATCATTCCCGACTCGTTCCGCCGATTGGGTATTACGGTCGAGCAGCGGGGCGATGATATCTTTATCCCGCGGCACGACTCCTATCAGATTGAGACCTTTATCGACGGCTCGATCATGACGATCGCCGACGCGCCCTGGCCGGGCCTGACACCCGACCTTTTGAGCGTCTTCCTGGTCGTCGCGACACAGGCGGTCGGTAGCGTCCTGATTCACCAGAAGATGTTTGAGAGCCGCCTGTTCTTCGTGGACAAGCTGATCGATATGGGTGCGCAGATTATCCTTTGCGACCCGCACCGGGCGACGGTGATCGGTTTGGGTAACCGTTTCAAGTTGCGGGGATCGACGATGGTCTCGCCGGATATCCGGGCGGGTATCGCGTTGCTGATCGCGGCGATGAGCGCCGAGGGAACGAGCGTGATCCAGAATATCGACCAGATCGATCGTGGCTATCAGAATATCGACCAGCGGTTGAACCGTCTGGGCGCTCGAATTACGAGGATTTGAATATAATAATCGAAAGGAAAAGAGATGATTCGGAAAGAAGAGGTATTCAAGGTTGGGCAGTTCGCCAAACCGCATGGGGTGAAAGGCGAGATTGCCTTGACCACCCGGGGCGACTTTGACGCGCTAGAGGAGATGGAAGATCCTTATGTCGTTTGCGATATGGATGGTATCCTGGTGCCCTTCTTTGTGGAGAGTTTTCGCTATAAGAGCGATTCGGTTGTCTTGCTCAAGTTTGATGGCCTGGACACCGACGAGGCGGTCCGTTCCTTTGTTAACAAGGAGGCCTATCTGCCGCTCGATGCCGTCTCGAGAGACGACCTGGCGGGTGAGATGGCTTGGGACGATTTCGTGGGCTATCGGGTGATCGATGAGGAGAATGGAGAGCTGGGCACGATCGTGGCTGTTGACGAGAGCACGGTCAACGTGCTGTTTCATATAGAGAAGGATGGACAGGAGCTGATTTTCCCGGCGGCCGAGGAGTTGATCCTGGAGATCAATCCGGAGGAGAAAAGCCTGCTGGTATCGGTACCGGAAGGTCTGCTCGACCTGAATGGATGAAAGGATGGTAGAGGATGAGAGAGAAGGGTAAGAATCGGAACAAGAAATCATTTTGGCGGAGGATCCGCTTCAAGTATAAGTTGTCGGTCATCAACGAGGGAACACTCGAGGAAGTCTGGACCTTCCGCTTGTCCCAGTTGTCCGCGTTCGCCCTGTTGGGGCTTTTCGCGTTCCTGCTGGTGGTGATCACCTCTGTAATTATCATCATGACCCCGATCCGTAACTATTTGCCGGGCTATTTGGATGTCGAGGTGCGTAAGGAGATCATGCAGAACGCGCTGCGGGCCGATTCGCTGGAACGTATGCTGGAGATCCATTCCTTGTACCTGCGAAATGTTTCGGGTATCCTTTCCGGGACGATGTCGGTCGACTCAATCCGTGAGATCGACTCGCTGGCCCGCAATAATTCCGATTATGAGATTCCCCGTAGTGAGGAGGAGCAAGCTTTTGTCCAGAAGTTTGAGGATGAGGAGAAGTACAACCTGACGGTCTTGAATAATCCCGACAAGGTGGTTGTCGAGGGTGTCTATTTCTATAAGCCGGTCAATCGGGGTGTGGTCTCTTCCTCGTTCCAGGAGGATAAGCGCCATTTCGGTGTCGATCTGGTCGCGGCTCCCCGCGAGGGTGTCTTGGCCGTGATGGAGGGCACCGTGGTCTATACGGGATACGACGTGGAGCATGGTTATGTGATCCAGTTACAACACAAGAATGGATTTATCTCGGTCTATAAGCATAATGAGACCCTGTTGAGGCGTGTGGGCGACCAGGTGATTGCCGGCGAGGTGATCGCCACCGTGGGCAACACGGGCGAGGAGACGACCGGGCCTCACTTGCATTTTGAGTTATGGTATAAAGGTGTGCCGGTTAACCCGGAAGATTATATAGCATTTTGAATACGATGAAAAGACATTTAGCCATATTGGGTTCGACAGGCTCTATCGGAACCCAAGCCCTGGAGGTGGTAGATGAGCATCCGGACCTGTTCGAGGTCTATGCCCTGACCGCCAACAATCAGGTGGACCTGCTGATCGAGCAGGCACGAAAATATATGCCGGAGGTGGTCGTGATCGCGAACGAGACCAAGTATCCGGAGCTGAAAGAGGCGCTCGAGGACCTGCCTATAAAGGTCTGGGCCGGCTCGGAGGCGATCGCCCAGGTGGTCCAGATGGAGCCGATCGATATGATCCTGACCGCGATGGTCGGTTATGCCGGCTTGCGGCCGACGATCGAGGCGATCAAGAAGGGCAAGGCGATCGCCTTGGCCAATAAGGAGACCCTGGTGGTCGCCGGCGAGTTGATCATGGGCCTGGCCGAGGAGTATCGGGTGCCTATCCTGCCTGTCGATTCTGAACATTCCGCCATTTTCCAGTGTTTAACTGGCGCGGGCGATAACCCGGTCGAGAAGATATTGCTCACCGCCTCGGGTGGTCCTTTCCGGAACAAGTCGCTCGAGGAGCTGGCGCATGTGACGAAAGCGCAGGCCCTGAAGCATCCGAACTGGACGATGGGTGCCAAGATCACGATCGATTCCGCTTCGATGATGAATAAGGGCTTCGAGATGATCGAGGCGAAATGGCTGTTCGGGATGACACCGGACCAGATCCAGATCGTCGTGCATCCGCAGTCGGTCATTCATTCGATGGTGCAGTTCGAGGATGGCGCGGTGATCGCTCAGCTGGGTATTCCCGACATGAAGTTGCCGATCGCTTACGCTTTCTCTTTCCCGAAACGGTTGAAGAGCATGGCGCCCCGGTTGGATTTCAACCAGTACAATACCTTGACGTTCGAGGAGCCGGATATGAAGCGTTTCCGCAACCTCGCTTTCGCTTTCGAGGCGGCCCGTCGGGGTGGTAATGCGCCGTGTGTCCTGAATGCTGCCAACGAGGTGGTCGTCGCCGCTTTCCTGCGGGATGAGATCGGTTTCTTGCGGATGAGCGACGTGATCGAGGAGACGATGGGGCGTGTCGCCTTTCTGGAGAAACCGACCTACGAGGATTACGTACGGACGGATGCCGAGGCGCGTCGTGTCGCCGCCGGGTTGATCGGGAAATAGATTGGTTGAAAATAGAAAAGATAGATTATATAATATAGAAGAAAGATTCAGTAAAAACAGATGGAGACTATTTTGATTAAGGCCCTTCAGCTTATTTTGAGCTTGTCCTTATTGGTGTTGGTGCATGAGTTCGGGCATTTTATTTTTGCCCGGCTGTTTAAGGTGAGAGTGGAGAAGTTCTACCTCTTCTTTGACCCCTGGTTCTCTTTGTTCAAGTTTAAGCCGAAGAATAGCGATACGGAATACGGTATCGGCTGGTTGCCGCTTGGTGGCTATTGTAAGATCTCCGGCATGATCGACGAGAGCATGGATAAGGAGCAGATGGCGCAACCGGCGCAACCCTACGAGTTCCGCTCTAAGCCCGCGGGCCAACGGTTGATGATCATGGTTGGCGGTGTGCTGTTCAATTTCATTCTCGCGTTGTTCATCTATTCGATGGTGTTGTTCGCCTGGGGCGATACTTATCTGCCGTTGAAGAATGTCAAGCAGGGAATGGATTTCAGCGAGACCTTTATCAATGTGGGCTTTCGGGATGGCGATATCCTGTTGCGTGCCGATGATGAGGAGCTGGAGCGTTATAACGAGGATTGCCTGAGGAAGGTGGTCGAGGCTCATAACGTGACTGTTTTGCGTGATGGCGTAGAGACGGTTATTCCGATTCCCGATGATATGATGCAGCGTGTGTTGCGCGACAAGCAGGGTTTCGCGGCCTATCGCTTCCCGATGGTGGTGAAGAACTTGTCAGCCGACGATATGCCGGCGGCCCAGGCGGGTATGCAGCCGGGCGATAGCATCGTATCGATCAATGATGTACCGGTCGTGACCTATTATGAGGCGGCGGCGATGTTGGCCGAGAACAAGTCGAAGGAGATTACGCTCGGTTATTATCGCGACGGCGAGTTGCGTTCGGCTTCGTTGGTGCCCGACTCATTGGGGCGTATCGGTGTGGGAGCTTGCCTGCCGACGGATCTTTATCAGACCGAGACCCGTACTTATGGCTTCCTGGCCTCTTTCCCGGCCGGCGTGAAGTTAGGGATCAATACGCTGAAAGGTTACGTGAGCGATATGCAGTATGTCTTCACGAAAGAGGGCGCTTCGAGCCTGGGTGGTTTCGCCACGATCGGTAGCATTTTCCCCGACACGTGGAACTGGCGGTCCTTCTGGATGCAGACAGCCTTCCTGTCGATTATCTTGGCCTTCATGAATATCCTGCCGATTCCGGCGTTGGATGGTGGTCATGTGATGTTCCTGCTCTATGAGGTGATTGCCCGTCGTAAGCCGAGCGACAAGTTCTTGGAATATGCCCAAATGGCCGGTATGGCGATCCTGTTCGCCTTGTTGCTATACGCGAACGGTAACGACCTGTTCCGCTTTGTATTCAAGTAATGTGGTAATAGATAATCCGGCGGTCTTTCCCATTAGCGTGGCAGTCCGCCGGATTTATTATGTCTAGGTCTCTATGTGATATTGCTTTTGCTCAAAAGGTATAATAGAAACCGATCGTGGCCATATCCAGTAAGTTGATCGAGAAGGTCTCCGATCCGGAATTATAACCTAAACTCGCTAGGCTCGTGGTTAGGTAGAATTTATCGGAAAGAGCGACCGCCAGTTTGGGGATAAAGTTGAAGCCAAAGAAGAACTCTTTCTCCATCACGCCAAAATCCATCCTGATCGAGTTGAATAAGCCTAAGGTCTTATTGAAGGGAACATAATAACCACCCTCCGGACCAAGGGAGAAGATTGTCGCCGTGCCGCCATTGCCATTGGGCGATACCCCAAGCCCGAGGCTGCCACCGAAATACCAATTATCGCTTAGCATATACAAGAGCGAGGGCTCGAGGCCAAAAGAAACATCCGCATCCGTGCCTCCTCCAAAAATATCGTTGCCGCCACTGATATCCAACGACAAGCAAACATTGCCACCGACTAAGAGGTCGCCTTTACTTAACTGGGCGTTTGCCGCCGATACCATGAACAATAGGCTGATCGCCAAAATAATGAATCGTTTCATAATCGAAAAAATTTATAGGTTAAACAATCTGTTTCTTAATAGCCACTGCTCTGATAGTAGGCGGCTATTCCCTCGTAGCCGCCGCTTACGGTCGTTCCGTCCTCGAACTTGCAGGAGAATTGGATGGAATAGGACGATCCCTTGTTCTCTACCTTGATCGTTCCCTCGGTAGCTCTCACTTTCTGCGGATCGTAAGAGCGTAGGTCTACCATATAGGAGAGTGAGGTAAATGTACCGGGCTGTTCGCTCGACGCGTTAAAGCGATAGGTGCCTGAGGCGAGCCCGCCACTTTGCGAGGTCATCATCTCGAAATAGAGGAAGATACCCGAACCGTTCACCTCGTTGCCCATAACATCGTAAATCACGCCCTGCGAGGTAATCGCCAGGTCGCAATTCACCGCCGAGCCGACACTTCCGAAGTCCAGAAGGATCACGTTTCCCATTAGGAGTTGCTCGGAGTTGACCTTGATCATATTGGCTTCCGCCGATGGCATATCGCCATCCTTGTCACATGAAGCCATTACCAAACTGGCCAAGAGAACGATGGCCAACCTGGTCAAAAAAACGGAATTCTGAATAATGATTCGTCTCATAATCCAATTTTTTAGTTAATACCACATACTTTTATCTTATTTCAATAATTGCATCTGCTGGAACTCGATCGTCGATCCGATATTTGGATTGAAGAAATAGCTGTCCGACGAATAGATGATGCTGGCATCGCTGTTGCTCCATACTTGCGAACCACTCCCGATAGGAATGTCGACCACCGTACCGTCGCTGTTCACGTAAGGATTCACTTCCCGGATCGCCTCGCTCCGCAGGGCTGCTACCCGGTCTTGCATGGCGCTCGTGCTCTCATACATAGACATCTGGATATCGCTGATCTCAATGGCATTTTCCTGTAACTGGCGTGAGAGCATGGCGGCTTGTCTCTGGTTCTTGGCGATACCCTCCATCACCATGCTTTTCATCCGATCGTTGCGTCCCTGCTGGATGGCGTTGATGGCGGCCTGGTATTGTTGGTTCAACTTGACGGAGGCGCACATCGTGACCAACTCTTTGCTGGCGATCTCCATGGCTTTCTCGTCAGGGGCGGTTACTGTCTGCAAGTCGATTACCGACCAGTAGCGGCGAGTGATCGTGCTCATCATGCCGGAAGGCATCCGCAAGTCGTAGACGAAAAATTTGGCGGACAGCATATGGTAGAATACATCTCCTTTTTGGGGCTTCACCTTATAATTGGCGATAGCCATGTCGGGATAAGCGTTCAGGATTTGAGCGAAACCGCTTCCCATAGCCGAGCGGGCCAACCCTTGCCGCACGGCATCCAGAAATGTCTGCCCGAATTTTTGCAACTCCGTTTGTTGTTCTGGCGGAAGCTTGTCGTAATCTATCAGCTCGACTAGCTCAATCGACTCGGCTTCGGGGAATTGGGTCCTGGCCACGAAGTCGAGGTAATCCCTGGCGGTGGTATAGGGACGTTTTATGGTCTGCAACAAGGGATGTCGCTGCCCTTCGGGGACTCCGTCTGCCTCATCGTAATAGGAGCGACTCTGTTCGAAGTAAAAGCCCATCTGCCGGGTACCATCGCTGCCCTTGACCTGAATGTTGGGAGAGCCTATCCCTTTCATGAACTCCTCTTGGTCTACCCGCCCGATGATTTGCCAACCGGGCAGGCAATCCATGGTCAATACCTCGGCATCTTGCATATAAGGATCTTTTAGTGTAACTTGACGAGTCTCATTGAAGACTGTCGCCGTCGGCTTTCGTTCTTTTCCCTGTTTCGCCAGTGTCTCAACCTGCTCCGGATTGCCGGGCGTTTCCGGTGTTGATGCCCCGTTGCTGCCAGATAGGCCGCAACTGGTGAGCAAACCGGTGATTATGATCAGTGAATACAAGTCGTTCATTGTTATTAAGTATTAAATTCTGTTTTCGTGATTTCTCTTATTTTTATCGCAAGATATGAGGCCAAATTGAAATATGCAATAGCTTAATATGCTGTAATACATGAAGTATGCCTATTCGTACATGAACAGTTCCCGCCCATACATGAACAGGTTTATTTTTATTCCGGGAAAGGAATGTTGTATTTCATTAAGGGAAAAGAATAACTTTGCGAGCATAAACAGAAAAGGAAATCATAATATGGAAGGAAGGGCTCGTGGTTGTGGCTCCAGATGGCTTATAAGGTTGTCCGTCGGGTTGCTTATCGGATTGTCGTCTGTCGTTCTCGTGATGGCACGGCCAGCTCTCTCCATTACCTCTGAATATGCCTATCGTCGTTACACGACCCAAGATGGCTTGCCGCAAATGCTTACAGAATGTATCTATCAAGACAGGAAAGGGTACATCTGGATCGGTACTCTATCAGGTTTTGTGCGTTACGATGGTTTCGAGTTTAAGCCTTTCCTGAAGGGTGAGCAAGAGAATATCTTGGCGTTCCAAGAGATCGACAACGGAAAAATCCTGGCCCTTGGTTTTCGGCGCAAGCATATTGTTGATAAGGAGGGTATGCTTTTTACGGTCTCCCTTGCCGACCGGGATTTGTTGCTGAACAATTTTAACTCCCCCTCGTTGCCGCCGGGTTACCTGATCCTGGAGAACGAGCGGGAGGAGGAGCGTGAGATTTGCCGCCTTGTCGGAAACGAGATCAAGCCTGTCCTCAAGAACGACCTGCTCGATCGGATGGATAATACGCGTAAGGTTTATCTGGACCAGGCTCGGAAGATTTTTTATATCCCGACAGAAAACCGGGTTTATCGCTTGAGGGCCGATGGAAAGCGTATGCCGGGGATCGACCTGCCGGATGTCTTCTCCCTGCTCGAGACAAACAACCGCCTGCTCCTGTTTGCCGCTAGCGGGATCTATGAGTTTATTGACGGAAAGGTGAAGCCGGTGGTACGCTATCGTTTTCCAGCGCCCGATTATGGTCTTGCGGCCCTCGCCGACCGGAAGGGGAACATCTTTATCCACGATGCCCATAACATTTATCGCTTGTCGGTGGACGGGAGTTTCGAGCGGCTTGTTGATGGGATCAACCTGATCAAGCAGATGTTCATCGATCGGGAGGGGAATTTGTGGCTCGCCACTTATCAAGGGGTTTACAATTTCTTCCAGATGAATTTCCAAAACCACGTCTTGAGCGACAAGAACGATATCCTACGCGCTATTGGTGTCGATCATGATCATTTGTTGATCGGAACGTTGAACGGTAACCTGCTCCGTAGGCAAGCGAAGGGAGAGGTGATCCAGTTGCCTTATCCGCATGGTGAGGGCAATTATTTCCTGCCTTATACGGCTCGTATTGGCGAGACTATCTTCTTTTTGGACAGAGGAGATGTCATGGCTTACGAGCGAGGGCGATTTCGCGGGCTCGGCCTGCCTTACCGAGATTACCAATATCTTTGCGCGGATAATGGCCACCTGCTCGTCGCGACCCGGCAAGAGTTGTTCGTCGTCGATACGGAGGGGCGAGTCTCGCGGGAGGAGAAGGGATTGCGCGGACTTTTTTGCGCACGCGAGGACAGCAGGGGGAACATCTATCTGGGGACGGCCTATGGGTTGATGAGCCTGAAAGGGGAGGAGCGTAAGGAAATCCCCTTGCCTGACGGCGACCGGATCTGTACCGCCATGACCGTCACGCCTTTTGGGGAGGTCTTGTTCGCTTCCGGCAAGAACCTCTATTCCTTGCGTTCCGACTCGGCGATCCTGTTGCAAAGCTACGGCAACTTGATACGCTCCATCCGTCAAACCCGCGACAACTATCTGGTCGTGAGTGTCCTTGATGGACTCTATATTACCGACAATCGCCTGTTGCGAACCATGTTTTTCAATCAATACAATGGTTTTACCGGCATAGAGCCCCTGCGTGCCGATATCGCCGAGACCGATGATGGTATGGTTTGGGTGCCTTGTGTCAACCAGATGGTTTCTTTTCGCCCGAAAGAACTGGTTTATCAATATACCATACCTCAATTGGAGCTGGTCTCGGCAGAGGTCTCGCCGGATAACGTCTCCTGGAATGATATTTCCCCGCGAGAGGGGCGAGCGATTGAGTTGGATCATGAACTGCGCCACTGGCGTTTCTCATTCATCGCCGTATCCCATTCCGCGACTGGCAATATCCGTTATCGTTATCGCCTGAGAGGATTCCAGCAGCAATGGTCGAGGCCGCAAGTCGCCCGCGAGATCCAATTCAACAACCTTTCGCCCGGTCGGTATGAGCTGGAGGTTGTTGCCGAGATCGGTAATCTCGTCTCCGAGCCCCTCCATTTGGCAATAACCTTGAGGTCGGCCTTTTGGCAGCGTTGGTGGTTTTGGGTAATAGCCGGCCTGCTCCTGTCCGCAGGTGTCTGGTGGCTGGCTTATGGCTATTATAAGCGGCGCAATCGGGTGAACGTGAGGCGGCTCGAGCGTGAGATCAAGTTGAACAACCTGTTGGTCAAATCCATCCGCCTGAAATCCATCCCGCATTTCAACGCCAACGTGCTGGCGGGGATCGAGTATTATATGATGAACAATTCCGTAACGGAGGCTAACAAGTACCTGGCGCTCTATTCCCGCTTTACCAACGCCACCTTGCTCGACGTGGATAAGCCCTCGCGGTCGCTCGACGAGGAGATCAAGTATGTCCGGCTGTATCTCTCGCTGGAACAACTCCGTTATGGGGAGAACCTGCTCTATACGATTGATGTCGGTGAGGGCGTGGAGACGACCATACAGGTGCCCAACATGATCTTGCATACCTATTGCGAGAACGCCATAAAGCATGGCTTGCGCAATAAGCCGGGACAAGGGCATATCCGGGTTGAGGTGACCAGCCGGGGGAACGGGATCAACATCGCCGTTACCGATGATGGGGTAGGGCGGTCGGTCGCGGCGACCTTGTCGACGACCTCCACCAAGCAGGGGTTAAGCATTATGGAACAACAGATCGAGCTTTATAACCAACGGAACAGCGAGCACATCACGCAGACCGTCACCGACCTGAAGGACGGGGAGGGGCGGGCGTGCGGTACCCGCTTCGAGCTGTATGTCCCGCGACATTTCAATTACTTTTAAACGGATCAAGCAATATTATGGGAAACTATCGAGCCGTCATCGTGGAGGACGAGCGTTTGCCGCGTCTCTCCTTACTCCAGAAACTGAACATGTACCATCCCGATATCGAGGTGGTGGATTGTTACGATTCCTACGAGACCGCCTTGCCGGGCATCTTGCGCCACCGGCCGGATATCCTTTTCCTGGATATCCAGTTGCAAGGGCATACCTCGATGGAGCTGTTGCGCGAGCTGAAAGAGTCTATTCCCTTGCCGCATATCATCTTCACGACAGCCTATAGCGACTCGGAATATCTCTTGCAGGCGATCCGCTTCGCCGCCGCCGATTATTTGCTGAAACCCATCGACGTGTCGGACTTGGCGCAAGCCATCCGGCGGATCCGGGACCGGGATGGGCGAAAAGAGGGGATGACGCCGCCTGCCGCCGAGAACGACAAGCATCCGTTCCGGACCCTGAACGGCGTGCTCTACGCCGGAAAGGATGAGGTCGTTTATGTCCGGGCGGACGGGAATTATTCCCGCCTCGTCTTGAGCGATACGGAGGAGATCGTCCTGGAGCGGTTGGGCACGATCGAGGCGAAGTTGGGTGAGAGGCATTTCGTACGGGCGGGCAGGAGCGTCATCGTCAACCGGAATTTCATTTTCAAGATCGACCGGAAACGTAAGGTTTGTCTCTTGCGAACCCCCGCTAGGAAAGAGTTCAGGATTGAGCTCTCGGCGGGCGGGCTGGAGACGCTGGAGAAGAGCTTGTGAGCGGCGGCGACGGTCGTACGGCTCAGTGCCCGGTCGGTAAACTTTTCCGGTCAATACGGCCGCGCATTAATATTTTTATTACTTTTGGGCGAACAAAAAAATTAAGATGCGATTATGATTTACAGATTTCTTATGCTGTCAGACGAGGTGGACGATTTCAAACGGGAGATCCGGATCGATTCTGAGGCGACATTTCTGGATTTGCGTAATATAATCCTCGATTCCGTTAAGTATTCGAAGGATCAGATGGACTCATTCTTTATCTGTGATGACGATTGGAGCAAGCGGACCGAGGTGACATTGGTCGAGATGGATACCACATCCGACGAGGACAGTTATACCATGGCGGAGACCCGTCTCGACGAGCTGGTCGAGGAGGAGGGACAACGTCTGCTGTTCGTCTTCGATAACATGACGGAGCGTGCCTTCTTCATGGAGTTGCGCGAGATCATTCCGGGTCAGGACCTGAAAGAGGCGGTCTGCACGAAGTCCGTGGGTAACGCGCCGGCCCAACTGATCTCGTTCGATGAGTTCGAGTCGAAAAACAGTGGCTCATCCGATCTGGGTGAGGATTTTTATGGGGATTCGGAATACGATATCGACGAGTTGGACCGCGAGGGCTTCGAGGGCCTGGGCGACGGTCCGATGGATAACCCCTACGATGACGACCGTTATTGATGAATAACCTGATCGTCTTATTGGGGCCGACGGGAGTCGGAAAAACGGAATTGAGCTTGCGTGTGGCGGAGCGTTTCGGCTCGCCCATTCTCTCGTCCGATTCCCGTCAGTTTTTCCGTGAGCTGCCCATCGGCACGGCTGCTCCAACCCCGGAGCAGATGAGCCGTGTCAAGCATTACTTCGTCGGCACGCTCTCCATTCATGATTATTATAGTGCCAGCCATTTTGAGGAGGAGGCGATCGCCCTCATTCACGAGTTGCATCGTTCGATCCCGACGGTGGTCATGACCGGCGGCTCAATGATGTATATCGATGCCGTATGCAAGGGGATCGACGATATCCCTACGGTCCTTCCTGAGGTCCGTGAGGCCGCCTGGCGCGATTATGAGGAGAAGGGGTTGGATTATCTGCTGGAGGAGCTGAAACGTGTCGATCCGGTCCATTACAACCAGGTGGACCGTAACAATTATAAGCGGGTGGTCCATGCGATCGAGATCTGCCGGCAGGCCGGCGTACCCTATTCTTCGCTGCGTACGAACCAACCCAAGCAACGGGACTTCCGGATCATTCAGGTGGGCCTGACCCGCGAGCGTGAGGAGCTGTGCGACCGCATTAACCGTCGGGTGGACCAGATGATGGCCGATGGCCTGCTCGAGGAGGCCCGGCAGGTCTATCCTTTCCGCCACCTGAACGCGTTGAACACGGTCGGCTACAAGGAGCTGTTCAACTATTTCGACGGTATCTGGACGCTCGAGATGGCCGTGGAGAAGATCAAACGCGACTCGCGGGTCTACGCCCGCAAGCAGATGACTTGGTTCAGGCGCGACCCGCGAATCACGTGGTTTCATCCCGATCAGGAACGGGAGATATTTTCATTTCTTGAAGACCAGATAAACAGCGGCCACCAGGAAGAGGCAGGCTAGGGCATGGTTCCATTTGAACGACTCGCCCTTGAACGCGATCGTGCTGAAGCCGACGAAGACGACCAGCGTAATTACCTCCTGGATCACCTTGAGCTGGATCGGGCTGAACGGGCCGCCGTTCTCGCGGAAGCCGATCCGGTTGGCGGGCACCTGAAAACAGTATTCGAAAAAGGCCAGGAACCAGCTGAAGAGGATCACGCCGATCAGGGGCAGGTGCTCGAACCAGCTGAATTGTTGTTTCATCTTCAAATGCCCGTACCAGGCGCAGGTCATGAAGATGTTCGAGACGATTAGCATTAAAATCGTATAAACTCCTTGCATATCTATTTTATTTTATGGGGTAAATAATCGGTTTGGATGTTGCTCATGCTGTTCCAGAGGCTC
>ERZ779874.3088-NODE-3088-length-12938-cov-3.086082_pt1 | contig 12938 bp, 10 predicted proteins | sample MGYA00511031_ERZ779874 | MGnify/ENA primary metagenome ERZ779874 (study PRJEB29588, sample SAMEA2156850) | human gut metagenome | biome: human gut; feature: human-associated habitat; material: faeces | place: Denmark | collected 2008/2010 ...
CTGTTAAGGAAGTTGCCATTGGTGCCGATTTAACTGCTTGCCGCGAAGCGAAGGAACTTATGGAAAAAGTTCCTTCGGAGCAAAAATATATGACAAGTTCCTGCTGCCCTTCTTTTGTAAATATGATAAAAAAACATATTCCTGTTGCAGAAAGTAAAATTTCGCAGACTGTTTCACCCATGGTTGCTTGCGGGCGTTATGTAAAAGAACTTAATCCGGAGGCTGTAACGGTATTTATTGGACCCTGCATAGCTAAAAAAGCAGAAGCGTATGCAAATTTGGATGCCATTGATTATGCCATGACTTTTGAAGAAATGTCCTGCCTGCTTGCAGGTGCAGATATTGAAGCGGACAAAATGCAGGTGGATGAGTTTAATTCGGAAGCATCACTTTACGGTATTTCCTTCCCGGTTACCTGCGGCGTAAAAAGTGCGATTGTTAATGCTCTTGGCGATGAAGGAAAAAACTTAAAAACTCATTATGCCAGCGGGCTTGAACGTTGTTTAACCGAAGTTAAGCAGCTTGAAGACGGCAAATTGGACTGTGAATATTTTGAAGGCATGGCTTGTGACAGAGGGTGCATGGATGGCCCTGGCAGCATGGTAGATTATAACATTGTTAATATGCTTTTGAAAAAATATGCTGCTGCCAGCCCGCAAAAGAATGTCAGCGATGACAGCGAAGCAGCAAAAGTATTGGGAAAAGTAAATTTAGACGTAAAATAACACAATTAAAACATATTTGGCTTCTATAATGTAAGCAAATAATGGAGGTGTTAATATGAAAAAATTTACATCGGTACTTGCAGCAGCGTTACTGGTATTTAGCGTAGCTGGTACAAATCTGGCTGCGGCCGCAGAGCCTAATACCATTGCCGTAAGCGGCATGGCAGAACAGGAAGTTGCGCCAGATATGGCTTATATTGATGTTGGCATTAACGTACGGGCAGATGATGCGGAAACTGCCAGAACACAGGAAGCACAAATTGCTTCGCAAATCCGCAGAGCGCTTTTGGGGCTTGCTATTACCGATAATGATTTGCAAAACACAAGCTATTATCTTTATCAGGAATATAAGGTAGACCGCAACGGCGTGCGCACTGCTGATAAATATGTTCTTGATTCTTCTATAAAAGTAACGGTTAAAGATTTGGATAAACTCTCTCAGGTTATCGATAACGTGGTCGAAGCCGGGGCAACCAATATCAGCAATATAACCTATGCGTTAAGCACGCAAAATATTATTCAGCGCCAGCTGCTCGCAACAGCAGTTGAAAATGCCCGCGACAAGGCCGCTGTTGTAGCAAATGCAGGCAGCCGCACCCTTGGCAATATGCTCAGCGCAGATATTAACAGTTTCGACGGCGGTACTATTGTTGCTTATGGAGCCAATAAATTAAGAAGCACTACTAACCTTGCCGAAGATGGCGTGGCAACTAAACTTTCTCCCGGCAAAGTTAAATTAAACGCACGTGTACAAGTTGTATTTTCATTGAACTAAAATAAAAAAGCAGCATTTCTGTCAGTTCAGGCAGAGATGCTGTTTTTTTATTTAACGGTGCTTATACTGCTAAAAATATGGCAAAAAGCGAACATATGTGTTATTATATTTATATAAAACTGTTGGAGTGATAAAATGCTGCGCTGGATAATGCATGTCGATATGGATGCTTTTTTTGCATCGGTAGAACAACTTGATAATCCGAGCCTGAAGGGGCTGCCGGTAATTGTAGGCGGTTTAAGCGGCAGAGGAGTAGTTTCTACATGCTCTTATGAGGCGCGTAAGTTTGGCGTACATTCTGCCATGCCGATGCATATGGCCAAGCGCCTGTGCCCGCAGGGCATTTACATTCAGGGAAGGATGCGCCGTTATAAAGAAATTTCTGACGGAATAATGGAGATTTTCCGCAGCTTTTCGCCGTTGGTGGAGCAGCTTTCTGTTGATGAGGCGTTTTTGGATGTAACCGGTATGGAAGGTTTGTACCCTGATGTTGTGGCATTGGGCAAAGCTGTAAAAAACAAAATTTACGAGCAAACAGGCTTGCATGCTTCCGTTGGCATTGCTCCCAATAAATTTTTGGCAAAACTTGCCTCCGATTTGGAAAAACCGGACGGATTGGTATTAATAAAACATGAAACAGCGGCAGCCTTTATTGCGCCTATGCCGGTGCGTAAAATTTTTGGTATTGGCAAATCGGCAGAAGCAATGCTTTTACAGTACGGCATTGATACAATCGGCAAAATCGCCGCTGCTGATATAAGTATTCTGCAAAAAGTATTCGGCATTAATGCGCAGGCTGTACATAATCTGGCATGCGGCATAGATAACAGGCCGGTTGTAAATGAAACCGAAGCCAAGTCAATAGGCAAAGAGCATACTTATGATAAAGATTTGTATGAAGAAGCAGATTTGAAAAAGGCTGTGCGCGATTTATGCGGAGAAACCGGCTGGCGGTTAAGAAAACGCAAATTAATCGGGTATACGGTAACTTTAAAAGTTAAATTCAGCTCTTTTAAAACAATTACCCGCAGCATAACATCAGAACTGCCGGTAGCATATGATGAAGAAATTTATGCGCTGGCACTAAAACTTATGCAGCAGGTAAGATTTACGGAAGGCGTACGGCTGCTTGGCGTAAGCATTTCGCATTTAGAAAGTGAAGACGCAGCGCCTGTTTTGAATTTTAATGAAAATGAAAAAATAAAAAAACGCAATATGGCCGTTGATTTTTTAAAAAACAAGTTCGGCGAAAGCATTATAAAACGCGGATAGAGTAAAAAAATAAAGCCTGCAAGCTTTTGCAGGCTTTAATATACGGAGAAATTACTCCATAGCATTGACTTTTTTTGCAAGTCTGGATTTTCTGCGGTTTGCAGCGTTTTTGTGGATAATACCTTTACGTGCTGCTTTATCAATTAAACCGGATGCAGTTACATAAGTAGCTTTTGCATCTTCTTGAGTACCGGTTTCGGTTAAAGCAACTACTTTACGGGCAATGTTACGGATAGCAGCCTTTACAGGTGCATTTTTTGCACGGCGTTCTGCATCAGTTTTTACGCTACGAATGGAAGATTTAATGTTCGGCAACGAATTCACCTCCTACCATCAATTACCTTTACCAAGTAATTTTACCACAAAGTAAGGCACTGTGCAAGGACTTTTTATTATAAATCTTGCGGCAGCAATATTTTTTACAAGACGCCGAAAAGTTCATGTACTTGCAGGCACTGCGCTATAAATGATATAATAATAAGTCAGATAAGTTTTTTATAAGGAGAACGCAATGGATCAGCAACATATACGCAATTTTTCTATTATTGCCCATATCGACCATGGTAAATCTACTCTGGCCGACCGTTTGATTGAATATACCGGCACATTAACTAAGCGCGAAATGGAAGAACAAATTCTTGACTCCATGGATTTGGAGCGTGAACGCGGCATTACCATTAAAGCGCAGGCTGTGCGCAGTATTTATACGGCACGCGACGGGCAGGAGTATATGCTTAATTTTATTGATACTCCGGGTCATGTCGATTTTACTTATGAAGTATCGCGTGCGCTGGCTGCCTGCGAAGGCGCACTGCTGGTTATTGATGCTACGCAGGGCATTGAAGCGCAGACGCTTGCCAATGTTTACCTGGCTTTGGATAATGATTTGGAAATTATTCCCGTTATTAATAAAATTGACCTGCCGAGTGCAGACCCTGAACGCGTAAAGCATGAGATTGAAGATGTTATCGGTATTGACGCATCCGAAGCTGTGCTTACAAGCGCTAAAACCGGCATTGGCATAGAAGATGTTTTGGAAGCGATTGTAGCAAAGATTCCTGCTCCCAAAGGCGACGTGCAAAAGCCTTTAAAAGCACTGGTGTTCGATTCCAAATTTGATGCTTATAAAGGTGTTGTGCTTTATTTCCGCGTAATAGACGGCCGCGTAAGAAAAGGCATGAAAATACGCATGATGGCAACCGGAGCGGAATTTGAAGTAACGGAAGTCGGCGTGTTTAAGCCTAACCCGGTAATTGTTGATGAGCTTGATGCCGGGCAGGTAGGCTTTTTGGCAGCCGCTATTAAGAACGTTAAGGATGCGCGCGTTGGCGATACCATTACCGACGCCAACAATCCCGCTGCTGAAGCTCTGCCCGGTTACCGCAAGGCCACGCCGATGGTTTACTGCGGCCTCTACCCGGTAGAAAATTCCGATTACGACAATCTGCGCGACGCGCTGGAAAAATTGCAGCTTAACGATGCTTCGCTGGTGTTTGAGCCGGAAACTTCCGTTGCGTTGGGCTTTGGCTTCCGCTGCGGCTTTTTGGGCCTTTTGCATATGGATGTTATTAAAGAACGTTTGGAGCGCGAATATAATTTAGCACTTATTACTACGGCGCCTAACGTAATTTATGAAGTGTTCCGCACAAACGGCGATGTGGAGCTGGTTGACAACCCGTCTAACTTCCCCGACCCGACGGTTATAGACCATGTTGAAGAACCTTATGTAAATGCTACCATTATTGTGCCGAAAGATTATGTAGGCGCTGTTATGGAACTGTCGCAGGAAAAGCGCGGCGAATACGAAAATATGACATATCTTGACGAAACCCGTGTTATGATTCATTATGCGCTGCCGCTTAGTGAAATTATTTTTGACTATTTTGACCGCTTGAAATCGGCAACACGCGGATATGCTTCACTTGATTATGAACTTGCCGGTTACCGTGCTTCCGATTTGGTGAAGGTTGATATTTTGCTGAACGGTGACCCTGTTGATGCCTTGAGCGCTATTGTACACCGTGAAAAAGCCACGGTACGCGGCAGGCAGCTTGTTGAAAAGCTGCGCAGCTTAATTCCGCGCCAGATGTTTGAAATACCTGTACAGGCCGCTATCGGTAACAAAATTATTGCCCGCGAAAATGTGCGAGCTTTGCGCAAGGACGTTTTGGCAAAATGCTATGGCGGCGATATAAGCCGTAAACGCAAACTTTTGGAAAAACAAAAAGAGGGCAAAAAACGCATGAAGCAGGTTGGCAGCGTGGAACTGCCGCAGGAAGCATTTATGGCAATTTTAAAAATGGACTAAAAAATACGCAGAAGCCTTAACTGGTTTCTGCGTATTTTTGTAACTGCTTGTTTTAATCGTCAATTTTAATTTTGCCTTTTTGGTTTTCGTAGTCGTCAACAACCCATTTTAAAATCTGCTCAATTTCCTTGTTGACGCTGCGGCCGTTGTTTTCGGCAATTACTTTCATTTTTTTCATTATAATTGGGTGAATGCGCAGGCTGAAACGCGCCGGTTCCATAATAACAACTCCTTTATTTATGACATCAATAATATATTAAATTGATTTGTTATGATGCCATTATATAAAATTTGCAAAATTTTTGCAAGTTGGCATTAAGATTTTTCGTCTGCATTGTAAAGATGTGATAAAATAAAAATAGTGTTGCAAATTGGAGGTAAATTTATGAAACTTGAAGTTAATAAAGTTTACAGCGGCTTTATTGTAAAGCATGCTGAATACGTTGAAGAAGTACAGAGCGAAGCATATTTAATGGAACATGAAAAAAGCGGCGCAAGGCTTTTATATCTTGGCAACAGCGACGATAACAAAGTATTTTCCATTAGTTTCCGCACGCCGCCTTATGATGATACCGGCGTGCCGCATATTCTGGAACATTCTTCGCTGTGCGGTTCGCGCAAATATCATTTAAAAGAGCCCTTTGTAGAACTTGTTAAAGGCTCCATGAATACGTTTTTAAATGCAATGACATATCCGGATAAAACAATGTATCCGGTTGCCAGCCGCAATGATAAAGATTTTAAAAATTTAATGGATGTCTATCTGGACGCGGTATTTTATCCGCTGATTTATGAAAACCCTTATACGCTTATGCAGGAAGGCTGGCATTACGAAATTGCCGGTAAAGAAGGCGAGCTTGCGTATAACGGCGTTGTTTACAACGAAATGAAGGGAGTATATTCTTCGGCGGACGCTATTGCCGAAAACGAAGTTATGCGTGCTTTGTTCCCTGACAGCCCGTACCGTTATGAATCCGGCGGCTATCCGGCAGCAATACCGCAGCTGACGCAGGAAGCATTTGAAAACTTCCACCGCACCTATTACAGTCCGGAAAATTCCTTTATTTATCTGTACGGCGATATGGATATTGAAAAAACGCTGGAATATCTTGACGGTGAGTATTTATCGGCTTTTGAAAAAAGCGGCAGCGTTAATTCAGCCATTCCTTTGCAGCAGCCTTTTGCCAAAACAAAAGAGGTAAAAGCCTTTTATCCTGCCGGGGCAGATGAAGACCTGGCAGCCAAAACCTACCATGAACTTGATATTGTGTGCGGCGATGCGCGCGACGCTAAAACTTCGCTGGCGCTGCGCCTTTTGGAAACAGTGCTTTTGGAGGGCAACAGTGCGCCGCTGCGCCTTGCTCTGCTGGAAAGCGGCATTTGCACGGATGCTTACGGGCAATATACCGGCAGTTTGCGCCAGCCTGTTTTGGTGGTTAAAGTTTCCGGTTCGGAAGAAGATAAACGTGATGAATTTATAAGCATTGTTTACCGCACCCTGCAAAAGCTTACCATTGAGGGCCTTGATAAAGAACTTTTGGAAGCCTGCCTTAACATGCTGGAATTTAAACTGCGCGAGGCAGATTTCGGCGCTTATCCTAAAGGGCTTATTTACGGCATTGGCGTTATGGATACCTGGCTTTATGATGGTGACCCTTTAGACGGACTGCGTTATAATAAACTGCTGGCAGAGCTGCGCGAAGGCATAAAAACAAATTATTATGAACAGTTAATTGAAAATTATCTGCTTGATAATACCCACAAGGTTTTGCTTACGCTGATGCCTAAAAAAGGCATGGAAGAAGCAGAGCAGGCAGAACTTGCAGAAAAAATGCAGCAGATAAAAGCCGGCATGAGCGAAAAAGAAATTGAAGAAGCCGTTGAACATTGCCGCGTTCTGCATGAACGCCAGGCGGCGCCCGACAGCCAGGAGGCTCTTTCAAGCATACCACTGCTTGAAAGAAGTGATATACGCCGCGAAGCGGAAAAACTTGACGGCGAACTTACAACAGAGGGCAGCAATGAATTTTTATATGTGCCTGCCTTTACAAACAAAATAGCTTATTTAAACTGGTATTTTGATATGAGCGGCATTGACGGCAGCCTGCTGCCTTATTGCTACCTGCTGAGTGATATGCTGGGTAAGGTTGACGCCGGTAAATATACTTATCAGCAACTTTCCACGCTGGGAATTAAATATACCGGCGGCGTAACCTTTCAGGTACACGCTTATTCCGCGGCAGAAAGCGTAAATGACTACACCGTTAAATTTACGGTTACAGCCAAAGCGCTTGTACATAATTTAACCCATATGTTTGATATTCTGCGTGCCATTGCGCTTGAAAGCCGTTTTGACAGCGTTAAGCGTCTGCGTGAAGTACTGGCTGAGGTTAAAAGCGACTGGGACAGCAACTTCTTCAGCCGTGGGCAGACCGTGGCATGCGCGCGCTTAAATTCGTATTATTCTCCGGCGGCAAGGGTTAATGAACAGGATTATTATTCCTATTATGAATTTTTAAAAGATTTAACCGAGCATTTTGATGAACGTGCCGGTGAAACCCTGCAAAAATTAAGCAGCCTTTTAGGCGTATTTTTTGAAAACAGCAAATATCTGCTTGCTTACAGCTGCGAAGAAGAAGATAAAGCACAGGTTTTGGCAATGGCAAAAGAATTTGCGTCTTTGCTGCCGCAGTCTGAAGCAGCCGGCAGTGCTGTAAAACCGCTTGCCGCACCGGGGCTTAACGAAGGAATTATGACGCCGGGTAAAGTTCAGTATGTTGCTGCCGGTGGTGATTTCCGCAAAGCAGGCCATAAATTTACCGGTTCAATGAAAGTTTTGGAAACGATTCTGCGCTATGAATATTTATGGACCAAAATCCGTATTCAGGGCGGCGCTTACGGCGCATCAGCCGTGTTTGACCGCAACGGCAGCATGTATTTTGCTTCTTACCGCGACCCGAAACTTGCTGAATCGCTGGAAGCCTACCGCGGTTTGCCGGGCTGGCTGGAACAGCTTGATTTGCCCGAACGTGAGCTTACCAAGTATATTATCGGTACCATCAGCGCGGCAGACGTGCCTTTAACAAATTCCATGCGCCTTTCGCAGACGGCGCTTGCCCATATTAAAGGTGTGCCGCAGGAAATGCGCCAGAAAACACGCGATGAAATACTTAATTTAACTAATGATGATTTACGCAGCCTTGCTCATGTAGTGCGCGATACATTGAGCGGCAACTATATTTGCGTTGTTGGCGGCAGCAGTGCCGTTGAAGCCAATAAAGAAATTTTTAATTCGGTTAAACATATTTAATGCAGCATGATTATCAGTGTAAGCCGCAGAACAGACATACCGGCATTTTATGCAGAGTGGTTTTATAACCGCCTGCGTGCCGGTTATGTACTGGTGCGCAACCCTATGAATGTTCATAATGTAAGTAAAGTTGCTTTATCGCCGGAGGTGGTGGAGGCTTTTGTATTTTGGACGAAAAATCCGCTGCCGCTGATGAAGCGCCTTGATGAACTGGCGGAGTATCCGTATTATTTTCAGTTTACTTTAACCGGCTACGGAAAAGACATAGAACCGGGCCTGCCCGATAAAAAGCAGGTTTTGCTGCCTGCATTTAAAGAGTTAGCTGCTAAAATAGGCGGACAGCGTGTTATCTGGCGGTATGACCCTATATTTTTCAGCAGCAGGTACAGCGCGGAATATCATTTAGAGTGCTTTGAAGCGTTGGCGGCAGAGTTAAGCGGCAGTACGGAACGCTGCGTTATCAGCTTTATGGATGAGTACCGGAATACAAAACGCAACGCACAAAAACTGGGGGCCGTTAAGTACAGTAGTGAGGAATTTTATGCTTTTGCCTCACGCCTTGCCAAAATTGCTGACAAATATGGGTTAAAACTACAAACCTGCGCCGAAACGGCAGATTTTACGGAGCTTGGCATTACGGCATCGGCATGTATAGATAAGGACTTAATTGAAAATATCGGCGGTTTTAAACTGAAAGCAGGCAAAGATAAAAATCAGCGGCCGGAGTGCTGTTGCGACGCCAGCATAGATATAGGCGCTTACAATACCTGCCCCGGCGGCTGCCTGTATTGTTATGCCAATTATAATGCCGGTATGGTAAAAATAAATTGTGCCGCGCACGATAAAAGAAGCCCGTTGTTGTTTGGAGAATTATCGCCGCAGGATGTTGTAACAGAACGGAAAATGAAAAGCTGCAAATATTATGATACGGAATTATTTGAGGTGTAATTATAAATAATTTGTGAGCGGAGGGGTATTATGAAAATTTTTAAAGTTTTATTAATAATTTTGGTGTTATTAGCCAATAGTGCATTTGCCGCAGAATTTTCTGCGCAGGTAAAAACAAGCAAAGGCATTGTACAAGGTGTATATGACGAAAAATACAATGTTGTAAAATGGTTTGGCATACCTTATGCACAGCAGGCAAATGGAGAAAAACGCTGGCATTGCCACAGAAAGCAGAAAAATATACCGGTGTTAAAGATTGTTCGCAATATGCTCCTGCCAATTTGCAATTTAACGGCAAAAACGTAATAGGTCAGGAGGGCGTTTTAACGCTTGATGTTTACCGCCCTGATACAGGCGAGAAGAATCTGCCGGTACTGGTATTTATTCATGGCGGCAATAATCAGACCAGCAACAGCCGTTTATGGATGGGAGAAAAGTTTGCCAAAGAAGCTAATGCAGTTTATGTTTCTGTACAATATCGTTTAGGATTGCTTGGCTTTAATAATTTTCCTGCGCTGGCAAACGGTAACGCGCTTAATGACAGCGGCAACTATGGGCTTATTGACCAGGCATATGCACTGGACTGGATTAAGAAAAATATCGATAAATTCGGCGGTGATGCCAATAATATTACTGTTTCCGGCTTTTCTGCCGGCGGGCGTGATGTAATGGCAATGCTTATTTCGCCGCTGTTTAAAGATAAGTTTGATAAAGCAATTTCCTTCAGCGGAGGGCTGACGGTTGCTGATTTTGCAGAAAGCCAAAAGATTATTGCCAATAAACTTGCACCTCTTGTTGTTGCCGATGGTATTTGTGCCGATGAAAAAGATGCAGCAGAATGGCTGATGCAGGGCAGCGATGAGGTGCGCAATTATTTGATGAAGCTGTCCGGAGAACGGCTTGCTCCTGTAATGGCTGGCGCACTTATCAGAATGAAATCATTTCCGCATTTATATGGTGACGGAGAAGTATTGCCCAAAGAGGGTTTTGCGGCTGAAAAATTTAACAGTGTGCCTCTTTTAATGCTGGCAAGCAGCGATGAATTTACTTCATTTTTGGCGCGTGACCAATATTTTAAAAACCGTATGGATAAAGTGTTGAAAGATAAACTTACTACGGAAGAATTTGTGTTTGCAAATAAATACGGCAGTAAATTTTACGGTTTCTTTAACGGGCAGGAATCGGCAGAAGATATTTATGCCAACTACAAAGCTCCGATATATGTCTGCATGTTTGATTTTGGGCATGACCCGGCAGTGGTTGGAGAAACTTATGCAGTTAAAACCGGCGCTACGCATGGCATCTTTTTGCCGTTCTTAACAGACCAGCCTTATCCGTATACGGCTGGCACCGATGTTTTTGCTAAACCCGGCCCGCAGGAGTTAAGTGATATTTTTATAGCATCGCTGGCAGCATTTATCCGTACCGGCGACCCCAACAACGCCTTACTGCTTGAAAAATGGGAGGCATGGACGCCGCAAAACCGTGCAGAAACTGTTTTTGATGCTGACGGCAAGCAGGCAAAAGTTTATCAGCGAAGCAATGATACCAGCTATGAGGGAATTTTAAAAGAACTTGAAGCAGACAACAGCCTTAATGCTGACAGCAAAAACTACATTATAAAAAATATTTTAAATGGCAGATGGTTCAGCGGCGGATTGGATGCCAAATATCATAACAAAAATTAAAATTTAAGCCTGCATGGATATACCGTGCAGGCTGTTGCTGTTTTATTATGTTTAATTAATTTATCAAAAGAGTTATAATAAAGATATCCTGTTAATGATTATTTAAAATACTGGAGGCATTATGGTTACGGAAGATAAAAAACAAAAGAAATCCGTTGGTGCGGAAGCGGCCGGTAATGTTTATGGCAACATAAGTAATGCCGCAACCAATTACGGTATAGATAAATTCAGCACACCGCGCGGACATGGTTTTGCAGCCGAAAGAGCCAATCATCTGTATGATATTTTGCACGGAAAGGATTCCGTGATTGCCGGAGATAACAATGCAAAAAACGGCGCTGACAGGATTGTGGACGGAGTAAATATTCAGTCTAAATACTGCAAAACAGGTGCTAAATGTATAAAAGAATGCTTTGAAAATGACCGTTTCCGTTATTTTAATGCTGACGGCAGCCCAATGCAGATAGAGGTTCCGTTTGATAAATATGATGATGCCGTTAAAGCAATGGCAGAGCGTATAAAAAAAGGGCAGGTGCCTGGCGTTACAGACCCGGCCAAAGCTAAAGAAATTGTGCGCAAAGGTAATTTTACCTATGAGCAGGCTAAAAATATTGCTAAAGCCGGTACGGTGGAATCCATTACGTTTGACGCTGCTAATGGCGCTGTTATTGCCGCATACAGCTTTGGACTTAGTGCCGGGCTGACATTTGCAATATCGTTGTGGCGCGGCGAAGATGTTGATGTGGCTTTGGAATCTGCGGCAGCAGCAGGTTTAAAAGTAGGCGGCACGGCATTTTTAACAGCAGTAGTTACAAGCCAGCTGCAAAAATCAGTTTTAAATGGTGCTTTTAAGGCCAGCAGTGATGCTATTGTAAATTTGATGGGTCCAAAAGCATCACAAATGCTGGTTAACGCGCTGCGGACAGGAAAAAATATTTACGGTGCGGCAGCTATGAAAAGTGCGTCCAAATTGCTGCGCGGCAATGTAGTAACGGCGGCAGCTTCTGTTGTTGTGCTTTCGAGTGTTGATATTATAAATATTTTTCGCGGCAGAATTTCTGCAGCTCAGCTTTTTAAAAATATTACAAATACTACTGCAACGGTTGCAGGCGGTACGGCAGGTTGGGTTGGAGGTGCTTCTGCTGGCGCGGCACTTGGTTCTGTAGTTCCGGTAATAGGCACTGCCGTAGGAGGTTTTGTCGGCGGGCTGATAGGTTCATTTGTCGGCGGTTCAGCCGCTAACAGTGTTTCTTCAGCCGTGCTGGATGAATTTATTGAAGACGATGCCAAAGAAATGGTTGAAATTATTGAAGAAGTTTTTAAAGATATGGCAGGCGAATTTCTTATAAGCCAGAAAGAGGCAGAAAAAATTGCCGATATATTAAAAGATACAATTGACGGTGGTTTACTGAAAGATATGTATGCCAGTGATTACAGGTATAGTTTTGCCCGTGAAATAATGCAGCCAGTGTTTGAGCAGGTAACGTCAGAACGTGAAAAAATAATTTTGCCGCAACAGGAAGAAATGTTTAACGGCATACGTATGCTGCTGGAAAATGCTGAATAAGAAAACACTAAAAACGCATTCTTAAAGTTCTAAGGCTTTGAGAATGCGTTTTCTTTATCATTTCAATATTTCCAAATTGTTTTCATCAAGTAAAATGTTTACAGCATCTAAATTTTTGCCGTGTTCAATAGCGTAAAAAATAAGTCCGTCGCGTCTGTCACGTACATAAAGCGGCCGTTCGCCGGCGTATTTTAGTAAGTTTTGCGTTTCGGTAATATTGGCTTGAGCGGCAAGTGCCAAAATAATAAGTTTGTCGCGCCCCGGATTTTTGTTTCCGTTTAAAATATGATAGACGTAAGTTCTTTCAAGGTTTGTCTTTTTTACAAAATCAGCTTTATTTGTTAT
>ERZ779874.3089-NODE-3089-length-12937-cov-9.665890_pt1 | contig 12937 bp, 10 predicted proteins | sample MGYA00511031_ERZ779874 | MGnify/ENA primary metagenome ERZ779874 (study PRJEB29588, sample SAMEA2156850) | human gut metagenome | biome: human gut; feature: human-associated habitat; material: faeces | place: Denmark | collected 2008/2010 ...
CCCATCAAGGCCGCTGGTGGGCTCGTCAAGGATCAATATCCTGCGGCCGGAAAAGATGGCGCAGGCGATGGCAAGGCGCTGCTTCTGCCCGCCGGACAGGGTGGACGGGTGCGCATCCCTGTACTCGTAAAGCCCAAATTCTTTCAGCAAATGTCTGGCACGGTCTTTGTTTTCTTCCGTCAATCCGGTATTCAGCAGCAGCTCCTCCGCCACGCTTGCCGTAAAAAACTGCGTTGACGTGTCGTTGCCGCAGTAATAGATCTCCCTGCGCCGGACTGCCGCTCTTGCTTTTTTTCCGTCTATCAGGATATGTCCCCTTGTCTGCTTCGCCAGCCCGCAGAGGATCTGCGCAAGGGTGGTTTTCCCCGCGCCGTTTTGCCCCGTTATGGCGGTCACCTTGCCCTTTGGAACGGACAGCGAAATATCCTCAAAAATGACTTCTTTGCGTATTCTTTTCGAGAGCCCTGCTGTCTTCAAGACGGCAGGGCTTTCGTCCAATACGGAGGGAGCGGGAAGGCACTTTCCCTCGTGCGGAGAGCGCAGACCCATGCCCAAGATGTCTGCTTCCGGCAGAAGGAGTAAGTCCTCCGGTGCATACTCGGCCTCTATTCTGCCGTCCCGCAGATATAAAAACCGGTCTGCGATCCCCATCAGCCAGTCGATCCGATGCTCCGCGATGAGCAGGGTAAAGCCCTGCTCCTTGAGCTGCCGGAGGGTCTGCGCAAGCTGCCTCGTCCCGGCGGCATCGAGGTTGGCCGTCGGCTCGTCGCACACAAAGGCCTTTGGCTTCATGGCATATACGGACGCAATGGCCGCCCGCTGCTTTTCTCCGCTTGAGAGGACGTCAACTGCCCTGTCTTTCAAATGGGACAGCTTCAACGCCTCTATGGCGGCGTCCGTCCTCTCCCGTATCTCCCGGGCGGACAGGCCGTAATTCTCGCAGGGAAAGGCGACCTCTCCGGCAAGCTCGGAGGAAAAGAACTGGCTTTTGGGGTCCTGAAAAACGCTTCCCACCAAACGCCCGATCTCCCATGTGGAAAGCCTTGATATGTCCTTGCCGTCTATCCTCACGCTCCCGCTGAAAACTCCGGGATAGTAGGACGGCGCAAGCCCGTTGACAAGCCTTGTCACGGTGGTCTTGCCGCAGCCGGAGAGCCCCGTCAGCACGACGCATTCGCCGCCTTTTACCGAGAGGGAAATGTCCTGTACGCCTCTGTCTGAGTTTTCGTATTGAAAAGAAGCGCGTGTAAGCTCGATCATGCCATGCTCCTTTCCAAAACCAAATAGGAAGCCGTGACCAGCGCACATGCGGCTGCCGCGATGTGATCCCGCGCCCCGATCCTTTTCTCATAATAGCTGCCGCGCACGCCCGGACGCTCCGCGCCCCTTGCAACGGCGGAAACGGAAAGCTGATCCGCAAGCTGCAATACCCGAAGAAGAAACGGAACCAGCACATACTCCATGCTCTGCACGGGATGTGCGAGCAGCTGCCCCGCCGCGGTCAGCCCTCGGTTTTTCATGGACCTGCCTACGCCTTTCAGCTCCGTCCGCATGGTGGGGAAGAAGCGAAAGACCACAAGAAGCCCGAGAATGAACGGGGTGGGCATACGGAGGCGGGATAAAAACGCGGAGAGCATCCCCGGCGGCGTGGTGATCAGATCCCATGACACCAGAAAGATCGGTGACAGATTCCAGAACATCAGAACATAAAACTCCGAAAAGACCGGCATGTGCAGCCCGTGGAAGCGGATGCCGTACAGCAGCAGCGCCAGCAGCAGATAAAAGCAGCCATAGGACGCGGCAAGGCGGAAGTTCCGCTGTAGGATGAGATAAAGAAGTGCACCGCCGGTCAGAATGCAGGTAAGCAGCACATTCCCGCCGATGGTTACTCCGGCAAAGACGCACAGCAGCGCCCACAGCTTGACCGGCACCGCAAAGGATGCGTCCGCTCTCATAGAACGCCGGCCTTCTGAAAATGCCTGCGGATCAGCCGACTGCCCACCATGCAGCCTAAAAAGCCCATCAGCGTCGTAAACAGCAGAATAAAGGCCAGCCAGCCGGGAGAGGTGTAGTAACGCACATAGGAATCGATGTAGCTCTGCTCCATACCGCTTGCCAGCGCAAAATCGTAGTAGGTGTCCCAGAAGAACCAGATGGGCAGCAGATTGACCCCGTTGTACAGCAGGCTTGCCACCGTCCAGGCGGCAGTCAGCCGTTTCGGCTTTTGGCAGGAGCCGTCCTTCCAGAGAATCAACTCGCAGAGGATTCCCACAAGAACATAATAAGGAAGCAAGAACCAGTTTCCCATCAGCAGGAAAATCACGCCGAGGATCGTCATATAGATCAGCGTCACAAAACGCTTTCCGATCCGGCTGACCATGAGCATATAGACCGGCGCGCAGAGGAACATGGTGATCCCCACCGACAGCACCATGCTGACAAAGTCGTTGGCCATGCAGACCATATTGACGACGAGCTGGATCACGATCAGCACCGCCGAAAGCAGCACCGTGGTGATCACATCCCTGACAGACCATTTATTTGTTTCTTTCATAAACTCCTCCTTGTTTTCGACACTTCGTTTTCCAATATTGCACTTGGAATTCTGTTTATCTCGCAACTTTCTACGCCGTCCACTCCATGCTCTCGCTCTGGAGCTGCGCCATGTGGCGGAACAGGCCGTTCTTTTTCAGCAGCTCGGCCGGAGAACCCATCTCAACCACGCGGCCGCCGGAGAGCAGGACGATCTGATCGGCGTTCATGACGGTACGCATGCGGTGCGCGATGATGAGCACCGTCTTATCCTTGATCAATCCGGACAATGCCGCCTGCACCGCCGTTTCGTTTTCCACGTCCAGCGAGGCCGTTGCCTCATCCAGCAAAATCACCGGCGCGTCCTTCAAGATGGCGCGGGCAATGGAGATGCGCTGCCGCTCACCGCCGGAGAGCCGGGAGCCGTTTTCCCCGATCAGGGTATGGTAGCCCTCCGGCAGCTTGGATACAAAGGCGTCGCACTGCGCCGCCTTCGCCGCCGCCAGCACCTCCTCGTCGGTGGCGTCCCGCTTGCCGAGGCGGATGTTTTCCATCACGGTATCCGCAAACAGCACCACATCCTGAAATACGATGGCGTAGTTTTTCAGCAGTGCCTCGCCGTCCACCGTGGACACATCCACGCCGCCCAGCCGCACCGTTCCCTCCGCCGGGTCCCAGAAGCGGGCCGCCAGCTTGGCTGCCGTGGACTTGCCGCCGCCGGAGGGGCCCACTAGTGCCGTCACCTGTCCCTGCTTCGCCGTAAAGGAGACGTCTCTTAGCACATCCTCTTTTTCCCGGTAGGCAAAGGTCACGTGCTCAAAGCGGATGTCGTAGCCATCGGGATCATATTCGGTCAGGCCGGTCATGCGCTTTTCGTTCTCGATCTCCTGCATACGCTCGATGCGCACCTCGCAGGCGAAAACCGCGGCCATGTTGGCAAACATGGAGCCGATGGGGTCATATACCCGGGTGGCGGCGATAAGGAACATCAGAAACGGGATCAGCGCCAGGTCGCCGCGGCTCATGAGCAGCACCCCCGTGAGGACGGTGGTGGCGATGCCCAGCTTCAGGAAGGACTGTGCCGCCGTGACCACGGAGCCTGTGAACAGCTCGCCCCGGATGGTGTCCTGCTCCGCCTCGTCCAGCCTGCGGTTCAGGTCAGCGATATACCGCGTCTTTTGGTTGCACGCCTTGATCTCCGGCGCGCACTCCAGTGCCTCCTGCATGGCGTCGGTGGCCGCGCGGCGAGTGACGAGACCCTTTTTTATATGCCGCTTTTCCATGCGCCGGGAAAGATGGACCATCAGCAGCGACGCGGGCACCACCCACAAAAGAGCCAGCGCCATCCGCCAGTCGTAAAGCAGCATGCCTGCGGAAATCAGCGCCGTGGAGATGAGCGCGCCGTGCATGGCGGGGTAAAAGTGGGAGAATGCCTTTTCCAGCGTCTCCGTATCCCCCATGATGGTGGTGGTCAGGTCAGTCAGGTCACGGTTTCCGAAGAAGGACAGTGGGAGCTGGCGCAGCACCTCCGCCAGCCGGATGCGGCGGTTGGCACTCTCCCGGTAGGTGGCTTCGTATAGGGCTTTGTACTGGATCAGGAAGGTCACAAAGAGCGCGGCGAGGGCAAGGACGCCCGCGGCCAGAAAGCGCGTAAGCCCCGCCCTTGGGTCGGTGCCGTTTGTCAGTGCCTCTACGATGCCGGAGAGCGCCGTGGCCAGCACGCCCACCGGCAGCATTTTGCTGATGTTGACCAGTACGGACCAGAACACGGCGGCCACATAGTCTTTTGCGCCCTTCTCCGTCATGGCGTATTTTTTGCGGATGCGTTCGATCATGCGGCACCTCCTACCTTCCACTGCGCGGCCTTTTGGTATTCCTCCCACATAGCGGCGTATACGCCGCCCTTTTCAAGAAGCTCGTCGTGCTTTCCTTCCTCGGCGATCTCGCCGTCCCGGATGACGAGGATGCGATCCATGTTCCGCACCGTGGACAGGCGGTGGGCGATCATCAGCACGGTCTTGCCCTTCATCAGCGCCTCGAAGGCCTTTTGTATCTTCGCCTCGTTCTCCGGGTCTGCAAAGGAGCTGGCCTCATCCAGCACCACGATGGGCGCGTCCTTTAAGATCGCCCTCGCCAGCGCGATGCGCTGCATCTCGCCGCCGGAGAGGTACACGCCCTTGGCGCCGATCACGGCGTCCAGCCCGCCCGGCGTCTTTTCCAGAATATCGCCGCACTGAGCAAGCTGCGCCGCGTGTAATATCTCCGCCTCGGTGGCGTCCGGCCGGGCGGCGCGGATATTGTCGCGGATGCTCTTTTTGAAGAGCCTCACCTCCTGAAAGACGAAGGAGATCTGCTCCATCAGCTCCGCGGTGGGGATGCTGCGCACATCCCGTCCGCCCAGGAGCACCGCCCCTGCCTGCACATCGAAAAAGCGCGGGATCAGCCGGGCGATGGTGGTCTTGCCACCGCCGGAGGGGCCCACCAACGCCCACGCCTCTCCCTGCGGCAGGTGGAAGCTCACATTCGTCAGCGCGGGCCTGTCCGCGCCGTCATAGGAAAAGGTGACATTCTCAAAGGAAATGCCGCTGTCCGCGGGCTTGCTTCCGCTGTCCGCCGCAGGCTCGGGAAGGGGCGACTCCTTCAATATCGCCTCCAGCTTGTTCACTGCCTCGGCGGCCTCCATCTGTGCGTTGACCGCGTACATCAGCCGCTCCATCATAAAGGCAAGCTGGGGCGCGAAGAAGATGTAAAACACCAGATCGGCCAGCACTGCCCAGCCGTCTGCCGCGCCGCCGATGAGAACCATTCCCAAGGGCATGAGAAGCAGGAACATGGCGTTCAGCACCACCGTAAGCAGGGTGTAGGGCATACGGCACATCATGGCGTAGCCGCTGGCAAGGTCGCGGTAGCTGAGGATGGCGGCATGAAAGCTCTTGAAGGAGTAAACCGTCTGCTGGAATACCTTGACCACCGGGATACCCCGGACATACTCTGTGGCCTCGGCGGAAATGCGCTCTCCTGCCCGCTGGTATTCCTCAAAGAACTTCATGCCCGTCCCGGTCATCATGCTCATCAGGCAGACAAGCCCGATGACCATGGGGATCAGGCAGGCAAGCCCCATGCGCCAGTCAAAGACGAAGAGCAGTCCCACCGCCAGTATCGGCGTTACGATCCCGCCCACCGCGTCGGGGATGGTATGGGCAAGGAGCGTTTCTGTCAGCGCCGCGTTGTCGTCGATCTGCTTGCGAAGCCGCCCCGTGAGGTTGGCGTTAAAGTACCCCAGCGGCAGGTCAATGAGATGGGCGACCGCCGCCTTTCGCATATTCGTCGCCACCCGGAAGGCCGCAAGGTGCGTACACATAAGTCCGGCGAAATAGATCGCCGCGCTCAGAAGCGCCGCCGCCAGCGCATACCAGCCGTAGCGGGCAAGCCCTGCCGGAACGCCGCCTCCCGGCGTTAAAATGCCTCTGGCCGCGTACCAGACAAAGACGAACGGGAAAATGCCGACCGCCGCCGAAACGCCGGACAGCCCGCAGCCCAATACGGACAGCCACTTATGCCCTCCGGCGTATTCCAGCAGCCTGCCCAGCACCGGCGGCTGCTTTGCTTTTTTCTGTTTGCTCATATTCCGTGTTCCTTTCTTAAAATATATAGGTTTGTTGGAGGATGCGCCGCATCGGTTAGAGGCAACTAACCGACAGTTATTTTTTTAAGGCTCATTCGAGCCTTAAAAGTCCGCTCCAGCCGGAGTGGAAAAAGATAGCCAGTTCATCGACGTATTTCATGGCTTCCTCTCTCGGCATATCGTGGACGATGGTTTCACACACCGCCGTAAAGTAGGCCCTTGTGATCATGTGATGAAGCTGACGAGTCATGCTCCCGGAGAGCATACCGTTTTTTCTGAGGAGGGCGTAGTATTCTTCGGATCGATCGACCTCCAGATCCACCAGCACCTCGATGAAATCCGCGTAGCCCGTTCCCTCCGCCCGGCAGAGGATCAGCTTGAATTCGTCGAAATGGTCGTACATGAACGCGACAAGCTCGTGCAGGTGTTGGGTGGAAAGCTCCAGACTGTCTTTTGCTCTCCCCTCCGGGACAAGGTCAAAATAATCGTCCTGTGCCGCCTTGAAGCGGGTGAGCAGCTCCTTTGCGGTCTCACCCACAAGATCTTCAAACAGAGCGGTCTTATCCGGGTAGTAGCCGTAGAAGGCACCCTTCGTGAAGCCTGCCTCCGCGACGATTTTATTCAGAGATGCGTCCTTGAAGCCTTTTTCCAGAAATTCTTTTTTCCCAACTTCGAGGATCCTCCTCTGGGTTTCCGTTCGTTCCATCTCCTACGCCTCCTGATATACCAGCAGTACATACCACTGGTATATTATAACCGCGTAGATTTGGTTTGTCAATGGGAGTGACACATTTTATACTAAACACATATACCCTTGCCTGGAGGATTCGCGATATTCTTTTGCGCATGGAAGGGAGTTCATACAGCCATATATGGAATCTCCAGCGAAATGCCTGCGGCACTTCGCTGGAAAAGCACTTAAAACAGCAGCTATGGCTGATTTTTTGACTTGCCCTTCATCTCACCCATTCTATCACCGCAAAATATCCTTTGCAACGCAAATGGTTCATCGGAGTGCCGCCTGCGCGAGGCAATCTCTGACCGCTTCACGAATGGCATCGCTGGTAAATGTTGCAGATGAAACGGCATCCACATCCCAGGTCTGCGCCTCCACGATCCGGGAAGGGATCTCATCTATTGCGCGGTCTGAGATATTTACTGTTTCGCTGTGAGATAGGACATGTACAGACAATATGCTGCTCCCGTCAAACTCTACCTCTACGGTAACCGGACCGGAATAACCTTCAGCGGAAGCCGTATAAACGCCCGCCGTGTAGATGTCTCCCGATTTGCCGCATCCGGCGCACAGCAGCAGCGCACCCACCAACACTGAGAACACCACTGATTGCAGCCCTTTTTTCATGTGTTCGAACCTCCTGTTTTTTTGTTCTGCTCCGTTATCCTGAAGGGAAGGCATACTGGAACATTTAATACCGGATGTGTAATGACCTCCGCTTCTACATCAAAGATTTCCCGCAACGCCTGCTGGGTAATAACCTCTTGCGGCGTACCTGCGCTGTGCAGTGTCCCGTCTTTGATCGCCACCAAATAGTCGGAAAACATGATGGCATGATTTAAATCATGAAGAACCATTACGATGGTAACACCATTTTCCCGGTTGAGGCGGCGCAGAAGGTACAATATATCCAGTTGGTGCGAGATGTCCAAATAGGTCGTGGGTTCATCCAGAAACAGCAATCCTGTTTTCTGCGCCAACGCCATGGCGATCCATGCCCGCTGTTGTTGACCTCCCGAAAGCCTCTCCATTTCTCTATGTTCAAGAGAACTCATGCCTGTACTGGCAAGAGCCCACTGGATGATCTCCCGATCCTTTTCGCCGAGACCGCTTAGCGCCGACCTGTAAGGAAAACGCCCGTATTCCACAAGGTCGCCGACTGTGATGCCGGCAGGGGCTTGCGCTCCCTGCGGCAGCAGCGCAAGTCTCTGGGCAACACGCTTTGTCGGCATTCTGTGGATCGCTTCGCCATCAAGGTATACTGCGCCGGAATCCGGGGAAATGATCCGGCACAGTGTCTTCAGTATGGTGGATTTTCCAGAGCCGTTGGAGCCTATCAAGGTGGTTATGCTGCCTTCAGGGATTTTTAAGTCAAGCCCCCTGAAGACGGCCTCCCCGTTATATCCGGCAGACAAACCCTTTGCCTGCATATGTGAAAGCATAGACATCCTCCCTTAAAAATACCTGCGGAGCAGGAACAGAAAATACGGAGCCGAAAGCACGGAGATCACGATACCAACCGGGATCTCCCTCGGCTGAAAGGCAGACCGTCCCAACGTGTCTGCCAAAAGCAACAGCAGCGCCCCCAGCAGCATGGAGGCAGGCATAAGGGCGTGGTGTCTGCCTCCGATCAACCTTCGTGCTATATGCGGCGCTACCAGTCCCACAAAACCGACCCCTCCGCTGACGGCAACGCAGGCAGAGGTAAGAGCCACCGATGCAATCAGGAGCAGTCTCAACTCCCTCTCTACGGCTATCCCCAGAGAAATGGCAGTATTCTCTCCTAAAATGAGAATATCCAGTATGTTCGACTTTGTAAGAAGAAAAGGAACCAGTATGAGCATATAGGGCAACAGGGCAAGAACCTGATGCCAGCTCGTTCCCCAAATATTTCCTGCCAGCCATCTTGCCACGAGCTGATAGCTGCTGTTGTCCATGTTCGCGGCCATGATCAGCATAAAAGAAGAAAATAGGGACGCAAGACCGATGCCGCCCAACAGAAAATATATTGGGAGGAGTTTTCCGTTCCTCTTTGCAAAAAGATACAGCAGTCCCGTTGTGCAAAGCCCGCCCGCTATGGCAAATATCGGCTGGTATGCCATGGTACGTATATGCAGCGCAGGGAAAAATGTCAGGAACAGCATAACGGCAAATCCCGCCCCTGCGTTTATGCCCAATATCCCCGGATCGGCCAGCGGATTCCCCGTGACAGTCTGCATAACGCATCCGGCAAGTGCCAGACCCATCCCACATAGAACGGCGAGGACGATTCTCGGAACGCGAAACTGCGCTACGACTACGGAGGTTCCCTCCATATGCGGTTGGAATATGCTGTGAACCGCAGTCGAGAAGGGAATTCTTGCGTAACCACTGTTAACGGATAAGATAGCCGCAGCTACAATCAGGATAAGAAGACCGTTGAGGATAAGGAGCTGTCTGGTTTTCTTTTTCATAAGACCATGCCCTCCTTCCTGAAAGTAAGCGCAAAAAAGACGGGCACGCCGAGGATGGATACCAGTGCGCCGACAGGCGTATCAAAAGGGGCGTTTATCATGCGCGCCGCAATATCCGACAGCACCAGCACAACGCCGCCCATGAGCGCAGACACGGGAACCAGCCTGCGGTAATCACCTCCCACAAGAAGTCGGGATATATGCGGTACGATAAGACCGATAAATGCGATGCCTCCCACGAGCGATACACTGGCTCCCGCAAGCAGCAACACCACAAGCATACCGAAAAGCCTGACCGTGCGGACATTTACGCCCAAGCTGGCGGCGCTATCTTCTCCCAGTGCCAGCGCTGATAGCCGGCTCGATAAAAGCAAACCAAGTGCACTGGCTGAGAGAATCACCGGGGATAGCATTTTCAAGCTTTGCCATGTCACACCGGACAAACTTCCCGCGCTCCAGAAAGAAAGGGCTTTCACGATCCCAAACGCCAGAGAAACCGCCTGACTCAACGCGGTAAGCAGGGCTGATACAGCAGCGCCTGCCAGAATGAACCGGAAAGATTCGGATCTATGTTTGCCGGCGCCGAAACCATAGACCATGAATACCGCAAGAGCGGCTCCGGCAAAGGCGGCGCATGTTTTCACGATGTCTGGTGCGGCGGGAAACAGAATTGCGGACAGTGCAACAAAGAAACCGGCTCCCGCATTGATCCCCAGAAGGCCGGCGTCCGACAGGGGGTTTCTGGTAATTCCCTGCATCACAGCGCCGGAGAGAGCGAAGGCCATTCCTGTCAGCCCGGCAGCCAGCGCCCTGGGCATACGCATTTCCAACATAATCATTCCAACATCAGAAGCCTTAGCGGGGGACATAACCGTTTCCGCAAAGACCTTGAAACTACCGCCAGCAATGCCGGTGCAGACGGAGAGAACCATTGAGAACCCAAGCAGCAGCACCAATGCGGCAAGAATAATCAGAAAAGCCGGCGCGGAGCGTTTGTATCTCCCTTGTCTCTGCGATATTCCCGCAACCGCGCCTGTTTCCTTACTCAACGTCCCCATGGTTCAGAATCGCGTTCGCGAGTTTTTCCAAATAGAGTTCCTTTCCCATCGCCGTAAAAGCCATATTATACTGATCCTCATTGATACCAAAGTAAACGTTGCCGGCTTTGACCGCTTTCATATTCTTCCACACGGCAAGGTTCCCCGTGTCTCCAGCTCTGCCGTCGTCGCTAAAAAAGAAGATGTGATCTGCATCGATCAGGGAAAAGTATTCCGCATCGACCACTTCACCCCAGACATTCTCTGGTACACCGGCTGATGGTGTGAGTTTCAACTCATCGTAGACAAGCTCACCCGGCCCGCCGCTGCGATAGATGTAATAGGAACCAAAATGAACGGAATTGGCCTCCAATACAGCAAAGGTTTCGTCCCCAATCATATCCCTGATTCTCGCCGCAAGCTCCGCAGCTTTGGCGTCGTAGTCAGCAAGCCATTTTTCTACGGCTGCTTCTTTATCAAACCACTGCCCCAGCTGCTTAAATCTTCCGCGCCAGTTAACATAGCTTATGTCATCGTCGATCATGACCGTGGGAGCAATAGCCGCGAGTTGTTCATAAACCTTCTCGTGGCGAATATTCATAATGATCAGATCGGGCTTTAACTCCGCGATCTTTTCGAGGTTCAGGTCTCCGGTAGAAGAAGACCCGGAGTAATTGCCGACAACCTCAATACCTCTTTCGGCAAAAAGCGTTGCCAGATGTTTGGGGACAGACACCCCATCGAACATGCTGGTATTAGCCGAGGCAATTACCTTCATATCCAGAATAAGAAGTTCCTCTGTCAAGCCAGCTACATCAACGATGCGCTGTGGATTTGCCGGGATGGCAACCTCGCCCTTCATATCCGTTACCGTGACGGTATCCGAGACCGATCCCTGCGGCGTGGTATCCGTTCCAGCACAGGCTGCAAGAGCAAACACAAGCACAAGGCACAACATGAGCATTGCGAATTTTTTCATTCTGATGACCTCCTGAGTAATAAATCTTTAGTTAGAGCAAGCTAACCAACGGGCGCGCATAGCGAAATAACAGAACAGCTGAGTCTTTTAACCGTGTGGGGTTAACCTTTTCTAACCGCCTACCATTATACAGTCGGCGAAAGGAAAAATCCCCCCGAAAACGCCATGTCTTTCCCCTAAAGCGCCATGATGCTCAGTGCAGTAATAGAATAATTCATAAAGCTATGCTATAATCAGAATCATTGCTCAATAGACAAACCGAAATTTATGGAGGTGTTTTTTTGCGAGTATACAAAAGTAAAGAAGAACTCAAAGCTGAAATCAATAAAACATTTGATAAATATATTTCGGAGTTTGATTGCATACCAGAAGCCTTAAAAGATAAAAGGGTTGATGAGGTTGACCGGACCCCAGCAGAAAACCTTGCCTATCAGGTGGGTTGGACAACATTGGTTCTTAAATGGGAGGAAGATGAAAGGAAGGGGCTTCAAGTAAAGACGCCGTCGGACGAATTCAAATGGAACCAACTTGGCGAGCTGTATCAGTGGTTCACGGATACCTACGCTCATTTGTCTCTTCAAGAGTTGAAAGCCGAACTGAACGAAAATGTCAAGTCTATCTGCGCAATGATTGATTCGCTCAGTGCGGATGAATTATTTAAGCCGCATATGAGAAAATGGGCTGATGATGCTACAAAAGCAGCTGTATGGGAAGTTTACAGGTTCATTCACGTTAATACTGTTGCTCCTTTCGGAACTTTTAGAACTAAGATCAGAAAATGGAAAAAGGCGGCGCTGTAACTTCCGGTTCATCAAGCCAATATGCCCTTAAAACACGAGCGGCGGGACAGCCTTTATCTGTCCCGCCGCTCTGCTTTTTCAGCGGTCAAAGTTTTACTTATGCGTAGGCTCGTTTTACAGCCCCGCGCGTACGGTTAATTCCGCCCAGCACTAAGATCGATGTGTATACCGCTGCTGAGCAACTCACATCTCAAATGATATAGCTTCCACTGGACAAGCTCTTCCTCGAAATGTGCTGCCTACCATTCTGGCTTTTCAAGGGAAGATGCAATCTTTGTAATTTCCATCCAGGTAACCACAAAAGAACACACCTGTGTCTTTGCTGTTATGTTTTAGAATGGTAAGCTCCGCTTATATTCGCTCGGAGTGCATCCAAACTTTTTTCGGAAGGCGTCGCTGAAATGGCTGATGTTGCTGTACCCCACCAACCCTGCTATGTCTTTCACCTGAGCATCGGGCGCAGACAACAGTTCGCAGGCGTGCTCCATGCGGCGATTTAACATATATTGATATATGGTGATTCCATAGTGCTTTCGAAATATCTCACGGAGTTTGGATTCACACATAAAGTGCTGTTTGGAGAGCTCCGCGATGGTCACGGGTTCCAGAAATCCCTCATCTATCTGTCGCCTGACCCGAAGTAACGTCTCGCTATCCGCCCAGCTCAACGACCCCTTCACAGCAACAGAATTCTGATCCATCATCTCGTTCGCAAAGGCTGCAACAAGTTCCAGTATCTTTCCTTCTTGATACAATGACTTTGCACAGTCATTGT
>ERZ779874.3090-NODE-3090-length-12933-cov-3.087436_pt1 | contig 12933 bp, 15 predicted proteins | sample MGYA00511031_ERZ779874 | MGnify/ENA primary metagenome ERZ779874 (study PRJEB29588, sample SAMEA2156850) | human gut metagenome | biome: human gut; feature: human-associated habitat; material: faeces | place: Denmark | collected 2008/2010 ...
CGGCCAAAACGGTTGCCACATAGGTATTGGCCGGCACAATGACCTCATCACCTTCCTGCACTTTTCCCATCTCGATATAAGCACGCAAAATAAGACGCAACGCATCGAGACCGTTACCACAAGCTACGACGTGGGGAACTCCGAGGTAAGCCGACAAATCCCGCTCGAATGCCGCTACCCGTTCACCGCACAGATACCAACCCGAATCGATAACCTCGGCAGCCACCCGTTTCAACTCTTCGGCATAACGGGCGTTGATTTTCTGTAAATCCTGAAATTTCATAGTCGTTGCGTAAAACGGAGAAAATCGTCGTAATCGCGAATATAATCATTCTCGTCATACAGCTCCGATGCCAAAACCAGACAGATGGAACTGGAAGAAAATTCCCGTTGGGACGCCCAAATACCGGGAAGGACATGCAGTCCGTAATAAGGGCGATTCAAAGTAACAACCCTCTGCTCACGACCATCATCGAGAAAAACATCGAACGCCCCGGCTGCAGCGACGATAAGTTGGTGGCATACTTTATGGGCGTGTGCTCCCCGGGATTCTCCCCCGGGAATATCATAAAGATAAAAAACACGACGTATCTCAAACGGCAAATCCTCCCCTCCGTGTAACGGTGTAATATTCCCTCCCGGGTCATAGATACGGGGCAACTCCATAAGTTCACAATCATGTACCAAAGGTCTCGTCATAGACTCAATTTCTTATATTCATCGAAGTCGTAAATATAATCGGACTCGTCGAACGCTCCCGAAGATAATACCAATGCCAACGAATTGGTCGAAAAATCGGTCAGTTGTCTCCATGTAAGCGAAGGAATATAGATGCCGTAATACGAGCGATTCAGAAAATAGCGTTCTGTCCTTCCTCTCGCATCACACACGACCAGCTCAAAACTTCCCGACAAAGCGACAATAAATTCCTGTTGCGTGCGATAAGCATGCCCCCCCCGATATTGTCCGCCGGGAACATCATAAATCCAATAGGCCCGCCTTATATCGAAAGGTATATGACGGCCTCCCTCTATAAAAGAGAGATTACCCCGCCGGTCTTCAAATTTAGGCAGATCTATTTTCTTCACACCTCGGGACATTCTGCTATCGCTTTATTCTGCCGATTTACCGGCCTCCTCTTTGGCCAAATTGATAAGATACTGACCGTACTGATTTTTCTTCATGGGTTCGGCCTGTTGCAATAACTGCCCGGTCGTAATCCAGCCCTGATTATAAGCAATCTCTTCGAGACAAGCTACTTTCCAACCTTGACGATGTTCTATGGTCTCTATAAACGCCGACGCCTCGAAAAGCGAATCATGCGTACCCGTATCGAGCCACGCAAACCCTCGCCCCATAAGTTGGACTTTCAATTCTCCCGTAGCCAAAAATTCCTGATTGACCGTCGTTATCTCTAACTCTCCGCGAGGAGAAGGTTTAATGGTTTTTGCAATATCCACCACCTTATTGGGGTAGAAATAGAGTCCTACAACAGCATAATTGCTTTTGGGCTGCGCAGGTTTTTCCTCAATGGAGGTAACATTGCCGTCGGTATCGAAAGCAGCTACGCCATACCGTTCGGGATCGCTCACCCGATAACCGAATACGGTAGCCAACCCTTTATCGGCATTCTGTACAGCGACCGAAAGCATAGAAGAAAAACTTTGCCCATAAAAAATATTGTCGCCCAGTACCAGACACGCCGTATCATTGCCGATGAACTCCTCTCCGATAATGAAAGCCTGAGCCAAACCATCGGGCGACGGTTGCTCGGCATATTCGAAATGTACGCCAAACTGAGAGCCGTCTCCCAACAAACGACGAAATCCGGGCAAATCATAAGGGGTGGATATAATGAGTATCTCCCGTATTCCGGCCAACATAAGAACCGAAATCGGATAATAAATCATAGGCTTATCGTAAACGGGCAACATCTGTTTACTGACCCCCATCGTTATCGGGTAGAGACGCGTACCGGAACCACCGGCCAAAACGATTCCTTTCATAGTATTCTGAATTATCGGTTGGAATACATCTGTTCGTAATATTTTTGATAATCCCCGCTGACGACTTCTTCGACCCACTCCTGATGTTCGAGATACCAACGGATCGTTTTTTCGATGCCGACCTCAAACGGCGTCTCGGGGTACCAGCCCAGTTCCCGGGCTGTCTTCGACGGATCGATGGCATAACGCATATCGTGCCCCAACCGGTCGCCCACATAGGTAATGAGGTCGTAATTGATATTCTCGACCGAAGTTTTCAGAACCGACCGATAACGAGGCTCTTCCTTCATAAGCCGGGCAATTGTATCGATCGTAAGTTTTACGATGTTGATGTTCTGTTCTTCGTTGAAACCTCCTATATTGTATATTTCCCCAACACGGCCGCCGGCCAATACCATGTCGATGGCTTTGGCATGATCTTCGACATAAAGCCAATCTCGCACATTATCACCTTTCCCGTAAACAGGCAATTTACGCCCTTCGAGAATATTTTTGATAATGAGCGGGATCAATTTTTCGGGAAAATGATACGGCCCGTAATTATTGGAACAACGGGTGATATTCACCGGCATTTTGTAAGTCTCATGATAGGCCCGGACTATAAGATCGGCTCCTGTTTTAGACGAAGAATAAGGCGAACGGGGATCGAGCGGTGTCTCTTCGGTAAAAAATGTCCTGCCGTAAGTCTGTATTTTGGTACGACCTTTCACGACTCGACGCACATTTTCGTCTTCGATATGCAAGGGCTGCGGCACATCAAAATCTTTTGTCAGCGAACCGTAGACCTCGTCGGTAGATACTTGCAGAAATTTTTTCCCGGGCAAATAAGTAGGATATCCTTTATCATCTTTACCAGTCGTCCATGCCTTCTTTGCGCATTCAAGCATATTTTGCGTACCTAAAATATTGGTTTGCAAAAAAAGTTGCGGATTGGTTATACTGCGATCGACATGCGACTCGGCGGCAAAATTTACGACATAATCGATTTCCCTGCGGGCAAAAATATTAGAGACCAGTTCGGCATTGGCAATATCGCCTCGCACAAACTCCACTCGCGAATCTTTCAACTCTTCTTTTATGGTTCCGAGATTTCCGGCATATGTCAGTTTATCGAGAATAACGATGGCTATATCACCGTATTTCTTCAACATGTATTTTACGAAATTCGCACCGATAAAACCGGCTGCACCGGTTACCAAATATGTTTTCATAGGTTAAATCATAAATTTAGGGCGCAAGATACATATTTTTTAGCAATCCGCCATTTTTTGCAGTATCAATCTTTTTTCAAAACCCATCGAATTCCTATCAATGAATAAGGCCGACGTGTCCAATAAAAAAGCGCATCGACTTTTCTGTCGATGCGCATTCCCTTATATATATCAAAGGATCAATACCTTCTACGATCGTTGTTATAAGGTTTTTCTTCCCTCGGACGGGCAACATTCACCGTAATGGTTTTACCCTCGAATTCCGCCCCGTTAAGTTCTTCTATCGCCCTTTTGGCATCGACCTCGTCGGGCATTTCAACGAAACCGAATCCCCGAGAACGTCCCGTCATCTTATCCAAGATAATATTTGCCGAAGCAACGTCTCCATACCGGGAGAATAATTCACACAAGCTGTCTCTATTCGTATTCCAGCTCAAATTTGCAACATAAATGTTCATTTTACTTTTTGTTTTTATTTATATGAGAAACACATCGGATAGAAAACCGAATGTGTCCCGTTTATCTGTATTTATACCGATACGACATCGAGTCTGCCGGTCGTCAATTTTCGGATATTCCTCACCACTTCCCTCTCGTCTTTCGAGCAAAAAGAGAGAGCAATCCCCCGGTTACCGGCACGTCCCGTACGACCGACGCGATGTACATACGTTTCTGCCACATCGGGCATGTCGTAATTTACAACAACCCCGAGATTCTGCACATCGATTCCCCGGGCTGCAATGTCTGTCGCAACGATAACTCTTATTTTTCCCGACTTAAAACAACTTAAAGCCAATTGTCTGGCATTTTGTGATTTATTCCCGTGAATAGCCATACACTCTATATCTCTTTTATTAAGAATCCGAGCGATTTTATCGGCTCCGTGCTTGGTCCGGGAAAAAACCAGTATCGTCTTATCGATATGTGTATTCAAAACATCGACCAGAAGTGCTATTTTTTCGTTTTTTTCCACCCAATAGAGACGTTGTTCGATCGTATCGACCACCGATGAAACCGGGGCGGCTTCCACCTTTACCGGCTGATGAAGTATCGTTTCCGAAATAACGGCAATCTCTTTTGGCATCGTGGCCGAAAACAACAGATTCTGTCTCTTTTGCGGCAATAACGGCAAAAGTCGTTTGATATCGTGCACAAAGCCCATATCGAGCATACGGTCGGCCTCATCAAGGACGAAATGTGTTACACTTCCCAAATCCACGATTTTCTGGCTTATCAAGTCCAATAACCGCCCGGGAGTCGCAATCAGTATATCGGCTCCGCGACGAAGCTGCTCGACCTGACGGTTCTGTTTCACTCCGCCATAAATTACCACGCATTTAAGTCGGGTATATTTTCCATAAGCTGCAAACGCCTCTTCTATCTGGATCGCAAGTTCTCGCGTGGGAGTCAAAACCAAAGCTCTGATGCTCCGCGTTTTTTCTGCTTGTGATTTTCTATACAGATGTTCTATCACGGGTATTGCAAAAGCTGCTGTTTTTCCGGTTCCCGTCTGGGCAAGTCCCAAAATATCCCGACCGCCCAGAGCTACGGGTATAGCATGTTGTTGAATCGATGTTGGGGTACTAAACTGTTTCTCTTCCAATGCCTTCAATACAGGCTGGGGAATATTCAATTGTTGAAATGTCATAAGTTGAAGGCAACAACTCTGTTGCCGATTATTAATAGGTTAAAATGATTGAGGGAAATTTTCCGAATAAAACAAAGATATCAGTCAAAGCATTCCTACACCAAAAGGATTTACATATCATAAAATAGCGCCATAAAATTTACAATAGAATACAAGTTGGGTTTCGGAATAAAAGAACTTGATAATGATGTCGATTTTGAGAAATGAAAAACCCGCAACGAATACGGATAAAACAGACGCAAAGGCGATTCAGAATAAATCCTGTTATTTTGTGGGACAAAGGACGGATAAATAATCGACAATTCCTACGATATTTCCAATTATTTTCAAGAATAACATATTTTAAAGTTTTTCATCCCGACAATTCCATCTCCGGGATACAGACTTTGTGGCTTCATAACCAATGAATAGCCTTTGTTCTGAAACAGAAATGAAAAGTCGCTCCTTTTTTTCGCATTTTTTATTGGTCGAAAGAGAAATAATATCTACTTTTGTCTCATCAAATATTGCCATGTCGGGATAGCAAAAATGGGCAAAAAAGATACTCATGTAAAACACGAAGGTACCATTACCCAAATTGATGGTACGACCGTTTATGTACGAATCATACAACATTCGGCATGTGCCGGTTGTCATGTGCAGTCGGCATGTACGGCAGCAGACCGCAGCGAAAAAATCATCGAAACCACTTGTTACATACCCGATCTGTACGTAGGACAACAAGTATGGGTTGTGGGGAACGAGGCCATGAGCAACGAAGCTCTGCGGCTGGCATTTCTGTATCCTTTTTTAGTCATCTGCTGCGTATTGGCCGGTATTTATTTCCTCACCGGCGACGAAGCCGTCTCGGGCATCGCTGCCCTTCTTTCTTTACTGCCTTATTATCTGACATTGTATTTATTTAGAAAAAAAATAAGAAAATCGCTTGTTTTTACAGTTGAACCCCTAAGAAAAAACGAAAACCTATAAACCTATTATAAATTAAGAAGAAATGAGTTTAGTATGGATTGCGACCCTCTCACTGGGGGGTATTGGTGCAATAAGTGCAATCATATTGTACTTAGTCGCTCAGAAATTCAAAGTCTATGAAGACCCACGCAACGGACAAGTAGAAGCCGTACTTCCCGGAGCCAATTGCGGCGGTTGCGGATATCCCGGTTGCGGGGGATTTGCTGCCGCTTGCGTAAAAGCCGATTCTCTCGACGGTATGTTATGCCCCGTAGGAGGCGCTCCCGTCATGGCAAAAATCGCTGCCATATTGGGTATGGAAGCGGGTGAAGTAACCCCCAAAGTGGCTGTCGTACGCTGTAACGGGAACTGTGCCAATCGGAAAAAGACCAATCACTACGACGGTGCATCGAGCTGCGCGATCGAAGCGGCCCTGTACAGCGGCGAAACAGGTTGCTCATACGGTTGCCTGGGAAATGGAGATTGTGAGAACGCTTGTTCGTTCGGAGCTATTCGCATCAATCCCGAAACCCGTTTGCCCGAAGTCGATGAGGAATTGTGCACGGCATGTGGTGCTTGTGTAAAAGCCTGCCCCAAAGGGATCATCGAGTTACGGAACAAAGGCCCGAAATCTCGCCGTATGTTTGTGAGCTGCGTCAATAAAGACAAAGGTGCCGTTGCACGCAAAGCTTGTTCGGCTGCTTGTATCGGATGTGGAAAATGCGCCAAAGAGTGTCCTTTCGACGCCATTACCATCACAAACAATCTGGCATACATCGATTTCCAAAAATGTCGTCTGTGCCGTAAATGCGAAGCTGTATGTCCCACAGGAGCCATACATTCGGTAAACTTTCCTCCTCGTAAGCCCGTAGAGGCAAAAACCGATGCTCCCAAACCTGTCGAACCGAAAAACGAAACCGCTCCGACAGAAAAACCGGCAACTCCCGAAAGCCAAGCATAAAAACACGCTACATTAATCATTCACAGCATAAAATAAACAGATATGTTAAAAACATTTCGGATAGGCGGGGTACACCCCCCCGAGAATAAACTATCTGCCGGACAAGCTATCATCACTGCCAACCTGCCCAAACAAGCCGTTGTGATGCTCTCGCAACACATCGGAGCCCCGGCGCAAGCAGTCGTTGCCAAAGGCGATAAAGTGAAAGTGGGCACACTTCTGGCGCAAGCCGGCGGATTCGTTTCGGCCAACATTCACTCCCCCGTATCAGGAACTGTCTCCAAAATAGATACGGCTATCGATGCCGCAGGTTTCCAACGACCGGCTATCATCATCGATGTAGAAGGCGATGAATGGGAAGAAAGCATCGATCGAAGCGAAACTCTCGTGAAAGAATGTACTCTCGACGCAAAAGCCATCATCGACCGCATCAAAGAATGCGGTATTGTAGGTTTGGGTGGTGCAACATTTCCCACTCACGTGAAACTTTCTCCTCCTCCGGGAATGACGGCGACGATTCTCATCATCAATGCCGTCGAGTGCGAACCGTATCTCACCTCAGACCACCAGTTGATGATGGAAAAAGGAGAGGAAATACTGGTAGGCGTGGAAATTCTGCGTAAGGCCATAAATGTGGAACGTGCCGTCATCGGTATCGAAAAAAACAAACCCGACGCCATCAAACACATGGCGCAATTGGCGACCGACTATCCGGCTATCGAAATCTGCCCCTTAAAGGTAAAATATCCGCAAGGAGGTGAGAAACAACTGATCGATGCCGTTATCCGCCGACAAGTTCCCAGCGGTGCTCTACCTATCGCCACCGGTGCCGTCGTGCAAAATGTCGGTACGGCATTTGCCGTATACGAGGCTGTGCAGAAACACAAACCGCTCGTAGAACGCATCGTAACGATCACCGGCAAATCTCTCGCCAAGCCGTCGAACCTGCGTGTACGCATCGGAACTCCTATAAGCCAGCTTATCGATATGTGCGGTGGCCTGCCGCAAGATACCGAAAAGGTTATTTCGGGAGGCCCCATGATGGGAAAAGCCGTCGTATCGACCGACATGGCAACGACAAAAGGTTGCTCGGGCGTCCTCATAATACGGGATCTCGAGTCGAGGCGCAAAGAAATGCAACCTTGTATCCGTTGTGCCAAATGCGTATCAGCCTGTCCTATGGGACTCGCGCCGAACGTATTGATGAGTGCATCGAGTTTCCAAAATTGGGAACGTGTCGAGGAAGAGCGTGTTATGGACTGCATCGAATGCGGCTCTTGCAGTTTCACTTGTCCCGCTCACCGTCCGCTGCTCGATTACATACGCATGGGAAAAGCCAAAGTCGGTGCCATCATTCGCAGCCGTAACGCCAAATAAGTAATTCAAGAAAAACATCTATTATGAATCAGAACTTTATCGTATCACCTTCACCACACGTACACAGCGGTAACTCCATACCCAACTGCATGTACAACGTGTTGATAGCCTTGATACCGGCATTTCTGGTGTCGCTATACTTTTTCGGCGTAGGCGCCTTGGTAGTGACCCTTACGTCGGTTGCGGCGTGCGTACTTTTCGAGTACCTCATTCAAAAATTCCTTTTGAAAGTAGAACCTACCGTGTCGGACGGTTCGGCCATACTTACTGGAGTACTGTTGGCCTTCAATGTTCCGTCGAATCTCCCGATATGGATTATCCTCATCGGAGCTCTCGTTGCCATTGGTATCGGGAAAATGTCGTTCGGTGGATTAGGAAACAATATTTTCAATCCGGCTCTCGTAGGCCGTGTCTTCCTGCTCATCTCGTTTCCCGTGCAAATGACAACGTGGCCCAAGCCCGATGCGCTATCCACGCACTACCTCGATGCCGAAACGGCTGCGACCCCACTGGGATTGCTCAAACAAGGGCTTCCCATCGAAGCTACGACAACCGATATGCTCTTGGGTAACATCGGAGGTAGCTTGGGAGAAATCGGCGCTATCGCCCTGTTGATAGGTCTTGCCTATATGCTCATCAAAAAAGTCATTACTTGGCACATTCCCGTATCGATTTTGGCGACAGCATTTCTTTTCTCTTGGCTCATCAGTTTCGACGTGAATTACGCCCTGCAACAATTGCTTTTGGGCGGTATGCTGCTCGGTGCTATTTTCATGGCAACCGACTACGTTACTTCACCTATGACCCATAAAGGCATGATCATCTACGGTATCTGCATCGGATTGCTCACGATCATCATTCGCCGCTGGGGTGCATATCCCGAGGGTATGTCATTCGCCATACTGATCATGAACGCCGTAACGCCGCTCATCAACAAATATGTGAAACCTAAACGATTCGGGGAGGTTAAGAAATAATGGCAAAACAATCATCTTTCGGAAACATGCTCGTTGTACTCACGGTCATTACCGTCATTACGGGCGCTTTACTGGGATATGTCAACAACATTACGGCAGAACCTATCGCTCAATCGAAAAAGCAGAAACAGGAAAAAGCCGTAAAAGACGTAGCTCCCGAATTTGACAACTCTCCTATCGACGAACAATATATTGTAACGGTAAACGATCTCGAACTGAAAGTTTTTCCCGCCAAGAAAGAGGGTAAAAACGTTGGTGCCGCCGTCGAAAGCAAAACCAAAAAAGGATTCGGCGGAGAAATCTCGGTCATGGTAGGTTTCAACATCGACGGATCGATACGGAACTACCGGGTTTTGAGCCATGCCGAGACCCCGGGTCTGGGCTCGAAAATGGAAGAATGGTTCCGTGCCGGGAAAGGTAATCAGAGCATATTGGGGAAAAATCCTTCTACCGATAATCTGACCGTAAAAAAAGACGGAGGCTCTATCGATGCCATCACGGCTGCGACAATCAGCTCCCGCGCTTTTCTCGATGCAATAGCCAACGCCTATGCCGCATATATTAACAACGACGCCGCCACCGGCGCCACTGCACAAATGGGAAAGGAGACCAGTCATGAATAAGTTCAAAATCATTCTTAACGGTATCATTACAGAAAATCCGACTTTCGTCCTGTTGTTGGGTATGTGCCCCACTTTGGGAACTACCTCGTCGGCTTTCAACGGTTTGGGCATGGGCGCGGCAACGATGTTCGTCCTCATCTGCTCGAATATAGTCATCTCGCTGATCAAAAACTTCATTCCCGACAAAGTGCGTATACCGTCGTTCATCGTCGTCATCGCAGCATTCGTAACCATCTTGCAAATGTGCATGGAGGCCTATGTGCCGGCACTGTACGAGAGTCTGGGACTCTTTATTCCTCTTATCGTCGTAAACTGTATCGTTCTGGGACGAGCCGAAGCTTTTGCCGCCAAAAACAACGCTTTTGACTCGATGCTCGACGGCTTGGGAATAGGCTTGGGATTTACTATCGCCCTCACATTGCTGGGTAGCGTACGGGAACTCCTCGGTACGGGTAAAGTATTCGATATGACCATTTACCCCGAACATTACGGTTCGCTTATCTTCGTCTTGGCTCCCGGCGCATTCATTGCACTGGGTTACCTGATCGCCATTGTCAATAAACTTAAAACCAAATAAGCGATATGATTACCTATATATCTATATTCATAACCGCCATCTTTGTCAATAACATCGTATTGGCGCAATTCTTGGGTATCTGTCCTTTCTTGGGCGTATCAAAGAAAGTAAGCACGGCTACGGGTATGGGTGCTGCCGTTGCTTTTGTAATGACGCTTGCTACGATATGCACCTATCTGTTGCAAAAATATCTGCTTGACGCATTCGGTATCGGTTTTATGCAGACAATCGTCTTCATTCTCGTTATCGCCGCTCTCGTGCAGATGGTAGAAATCATCATTAAAAAGGTATCTCCTCCCCTATATCAGGCACTTGGTGTGTTTCTACCATTGATTACAACCAACTGTACGATTTTGGGTGTGGCTATTCTTGTTATACAAAAAGAATACAATCTGCTCGAATCGGTTGTTTTTGCCATCTCTACAGCTTTGGGCTTCATGCTTGCCATGGTGCTTTTTGCAGGTATTCGCGAACAGTTGGCAACAACACGACTACCCAAAGCCATGCAAGGGACTCCCATCGCACTGGTTGTTGCCGGTCTTTTGGCTCTTGCATTCATGGGATTTGCCGGTATCAAAATAGGATAAGAATTCTCAAATAGTAAGAAAAGGAGGCTTTATAAGCCTCCTTTTCTTGTTTTCTACCCTACCCAAAACAAATGTACATTCTTTCTTGTTTATTCTATACAATAGATTGCGCATCGAGAGCTTCCACATGGTATTTCTTAAAATTTTAAGAATAAATCTTGTCGGAATGAAATATTTATATATCTTTGCATAAAGAACCTGTTTCTAAAAATAGCCGTCCATTTCAAGAAAAACTTAGGAATGAAAAAGTCTGGGAGTATGTTGCATATCATACTCCTTTGAACAGGGTTCAAACGTCAAGCCCGAAAAACGGGTACGAACTTATTATTACGAACGTCCTGATATGGGAATATCGGGACGTTTTTTTATCCGGTAAACAAGCCGAACGGAAACAAATCGGCAGACAGCTCGTACCGACAGGTATAATACAATAAAAAACAAACCCGCCTACTTCGTGGGAAGCGGGCGGGTTCTTCGAGATTTCATGTATTCTACAAAACACCTTTTGTTGACGGCAACTCATAATGGAATATATCCCGATGCAAAGCCATCTTCAACGAACGGGCAAAGGCCTTGAATATTCCTTCTATCTTATGATGCTCGTTTTCGCCCTCGGCTTTCACCGTAAGATTCATGCGGGCCGAATCACTGAGCGACTTGAAGAAATGCAGAAACATCTCGGTCGGCATATCTCCTACTTTCTCCCGATAGAAAACTGCATTCCATACCAGCCACGGCCGGCCGCCAAAATCAAGAGCGACCGTACAAAGGCAATCGTCCATCGGCAGACAAAATCCATACCGCTCGATTCCTCTTTTATCGCCCAATGCCCGGGCAATAGCTTCACCCAATGCAATACCCGTATCCTCGATCGTATGGTGTTCGTCGACATAGAGGTCGCCCTTGCAATGTACCGCGAGATCCATACCCGAATGACGAGCTATCTGGTCGAGCATATGGTCGAAAAAACCGATCCCCGTCGATATATCACTCCGACCGTTTCCATCGAGATTCAACGAGACATATATATCGGTCTCAGCCGTTGTACGACGCACCTCGGCCCGGCGTTCTCCCGCGAAAAGAAATTCCGTTATCCGATCCCAATCATCAGTTATCAAGGCACATGTCTCTCCAAGTCCCGACGCATCGAGCATTTCCCGCATCGACTCACTTCCGTACAGGATACCCTTGCAACCGAGATTACGGGCCAGCTGCATATCGGTAAGACGATCGCCTATGACAAAAGATGCCGACATATCATAACTCCCATCGAGATAAGAGGTAAGCATCGCTGTCCCGGGTTTTCGGGTAGGAAGATTCTCCTCGGGAAATGAACGATCGATATAAACGGCATCGAACATAACACCTTCTCCCTCGAATGTCTGCAACATCTTATTATGCGCCGGCCAAAAAGTATCCTCGGGAAACGACGGTGTTCCCAATCCGTCTTGATTGGTAACCATCACCAGTTCAAAATCGAGTTTTTCGCGAATATACGCCATATTGCGAAAGACTTTGGGCATGAATTGCAGTTTTTCAAGGCTGTCGAGCTGATAATCGACCGGAGGTTCTACGACCAACGTACCGTCCCGGTCGATAAACAAGGCTCTTTTCTTCTTCGTATTCATAACGGATAAGATTGCAGTGTTTCTATCAATACATGGTCTTCTTCGGGTGTCCCGACGGTAATGCGCAGACAATTTTCGCAAAGCGTTATCTTATTCCGGCTACGAACGATGATACCACGCGCAACCAAATAATCGTAGACCGCTTGTGCATCATCGAAACGAACCAACAAGAAGTTGGCATCGCTGGGATAAATCTTCCGAACGATAGGTAATGCCGACAGACTATTCTTCAAGGCATTTCTCGAAACGACCAATTCCCGTACCCATGCTTGTATACGATCGTACTTGTCGAGCATCTCTGCGGCATATTGCTGGGTAAGCAGGTTGATGTTATAAGGATATTTTATCTTATTGAAAATGCGAACGATCCCGGGCGAAGCAAAGGCCATA
>ERZ779874.3091-NODE-3091-length-12923-cov-16.006761_pt1 | contig 12923 bp, 6 predicted proteins | sample MGYA00511031_ERZ779874 | MGnify/ENA primary metagenome ERZ779874 (study PRJEB29588, sample SAMEA2156850) | human gut metagenome | biome: human gut; feature: human-associated habitat; material: faeces | place: Denmark | collected 2008/2010 ...
AGCCGCTCGGCGGTAAGGCGCAGTTCGGCGGTCAGCGTTTCGGTGAGATGGAGGTCTGGGCACTCGAGGGCTTCGGTGCCGCCAACATCCTGCAGGAGATTCTGACCATCAAGTCCGACGACGTGACGGGCCGTGCAAAGGCCTACGAGGCGATTGTCAAGGGCGAGAACCTGCCCAAGCCGGGTATCCCCGAGGCAATGAACGTGCTGCTGCACGAGCTTCGCGGTCTGGCGCTCTCCGTCAAACTCGAGTAAGAGGTATAATTAGGAAGATAAGAAAAACGAACACAATATGTCATTTACCAAAGACAACAAGACGAACAATGGTTACAGCCGCATCTCCATCGGCCTGGCCTCTCCCGAAGAGATTCTGGCCCAGTCGAGCGGTGAGGTGCTCAAGCCCGAGACCATTAACTATCGTACCTACAAGCCCGAGCGCGACGGTCTTTTCTGCGAGCGCATCTTCGGCCCGGTGAAGGACTACGAGTGCCACTGCGGCAAGTACAAGCGCATCCGCTACAAGGGCATCGTCTGCGACCGTTGCGGTGTGGAGGTGACCGAGAAGAAGGTGCGCCGCGAGCGCATGGGCCACATCTCGCTGGTCGTTCCCGTGGTGCACATCTGGTACTTCCGTTCGTTGCCTTCGAAAATCGGCTACCTGCTGGGCATCCCCTCCAAGAAGCTGGAGACGATTATCTACTACGAGCGCTACGTCGTCATCAACCCCGGTGTCGCTGCCGAGCAGGGCATCGAGCGGCTCCAGACCCTCTCGGAGAAGGAGTACCTCGACATCCTGGCCGCCCTGCCCAAGGGCAACCAGGCGCTCGACGACAGCGACCCCAACAAGTTCGTCGCCCAGATGGGTGCCGAAGCCATCTATACGCTTCTGAAGCAGGTCGACCTCGACTCGATGTCGTACGCCCTGCGCCACAAGGCCTCGACCGAGACCTCGCAGCAGCGCAAGTCCGAGGCGCTCAAGTGCCTCAACGTGATTGAGTCGTTCCGAGCCTCGAACGGCAAGAACAAGCCCGAGTGGATGGTGCTGAGCGTCATCCCGGTCATTCCGCCCGAACTGCGCCCGCTGGTGCCGCTCGACGGCGGCCGCTTCGCCACGTCGGACCTGAACGACCTCTACCGTCGCGTCATCATCCGCAACAACCGACTCAAGCGCCTGATTGAAATCAAGGCCCCGGAGGTGATTCTGCGCAACGAGAAGCGCATGCTGCAGGAGGCCGTCGATTCGCTCTTCGACAACTCGCGCAAGTCGAACGCCGTGAAGAACGAGTCGAACCGCCCGCTCAAGTCGCTCTCCGACTCGCTCAAGGGCAAGCAAGGCCGCTTCCGTCAGAACCTGCTCGGTAAGCGTGTCGACTACTCGGCCCGTTCGGTCATCGTCGTCGGCCCCGAGCTGAAGATGCACGAGATGGGTATCCCCAAGGATATGGCCGCCGAGCTCTACAAGCCGTTTGTCATCCGCAAGCTCATCGAGCGCGGCATCGTCAAGACGGTGAAGTCGGCCAAGAAGATAATCGACCGCAAGGACCCCGTCATCTGGGGCATCCTCGAGAACGTCATCAAGGGTCACCCCGTGCTGATGAACCGTGCCCCGACGCTGCACCGCCTCGGTATCCAGGCCTTCCAGCCCAAGCTCATCGAGGGCAAGGCCATGCAGCTCCACCCGCTGGCATGTACGGCCTTCAACGCCGACTTCGACGGTGACCAGATGGCCGTGCACCTGCCGCTGGGCAACGCCGCCATTCTGGAGGCGCAGCTGCTGATGCTCGGTTCGCACAACGTCCTCAACCCGGCCAACGGCGCCCCCATCACGGTGCCGTCGCAGGACATGGTCCTCGGTCTGTACTACATCACCAAGCCGCGCAAGGGCGTCAAGGGCGAGGGACATGTCTTCTACGGTCCCGAGGAGGCGATTATCGCCTACAACGAGAAACGCGCCGACCTGCACGCCGTGGTCAAGTGCATGGTGGACGACCTGGACGAGCACGGAAACCCCGTGCGCGTGCTCAAGGAGACGACCATCGGCCGCATCCTCTTCAACCAGGTGGTTCCCAAGGAGGTGGGTTACATCAACGAGATTCTGACCAAGCGCTCGCTGCGTGACATCATCGCCGTGGTGATGAAGAAGGCCGGTGCCGACAAGGTGGCCAACTTCCTCGACGACATCAAGGACATGGGTTACCGCATGGCCTTCAAGGGCGGTCTGTCGTTCAACCTCGACGCGGTCATCATCCCCGAGGAGAAGCAGAAGCTCGTGGCCGAGGGTTACGAGCGTGCCGACGCCATCATGGAGGACTACAACATGGGTCTGATTACCAACAACGAGCGATACAACCAGATTATCGACGTCTGGACCAACATCAACACCAAGCTGACGAAGGCCGTGATTGATACGCTGGTCAAGGACGAGGACGGTTTCAACCCGGTCTACATGATGCTCGACTCGGGAGCCCGTGGTTCGAAGGAGCAGATTCGTCAGCTGAGCGGTATGCGTGGTCTGATGGCCAAGCCGCAGAAGTCGGGCGTCGAGGGTGGCCAGCAGGTCATCGAGAACCCGATTCTCTCGAACTTCAAGGAGGGTCTGTCGGTGCTCGAGTACTTCATCTCGACGCACGGTGCCCGAAAGGGTCTTGCCGATACCGCCCTGAAGACGGCCGACGCCGGTTATCTGACGCGCCGTCTGGTCGACGTGGCTCAGGACGTGATTATCAACGAGGAGGACTGCGGTACGCTGCGTGGTCTGACGGCTACGGCCATCAAGCGCAACGACGACGTGGTACAGACGCTCTACGACCGCATTCTGGGCCGTACGGCGCTTAACGACGTCATCCACCCCCTGACGGGCGAGGTGCTCTGCAAGGCCGGCGAGGAGATTACCGAGGATATTGCCGAGGCAATCGAGAAGTCGCCGCTCGAGTCGGTTGAAATCCGCTCGGTGCTCACCTGCGAGTCGCGCCACGGCGTCTGCGCCAAGTGCTACGGCCGCAACCTGGCCACGGCCCGCATGGTACAGAAGGGCGAGGTGGTCGGCGTCATCGCGGCACAGTCCATCGGCGAGCCGGGTACGCAGCTGACTCTGCGTACGTTCCACGTCGGTGGTGTGGCCGGTGGTACTGCCGTCGAGACCAACGTCGTTTCGAAGTACGTGGGTCGTCTGGAAATCGACGAGTTGCGTACGGTCAAGGGCAAGAATGCTGCCGGCGAGCCGGTTGACATCGTCATCTCGCGTCAATCGGAGTTCCGCATCGTCGACCCGAAGACCAACATCGTTCTCTATACGCACAACCTTCCCTACGGTGCGACGCTCTTCATGGCGGACGGCGCCGAGGTGAAGAAGGGCGACATGATTTGCGAGTGGGACCCCTACAACGCCGTGATTATCTCGGAGTACGACGGTCGTGCCGTCTACGAGAACATCATCGAGGGTGTGACCTACCGCGACGAGCGTGACGAGCAGACGGGCCTTTCGGAGAAGGTGGTCATCGAGTCGAAGGACAAGACGAAGAACCCCGTCATCAAGATTGTCAATAAGGAGGGCGAGGAGGTCAAGCAGTACAACCTCCCGGTATCGGCCCACGTCGTGGTGAAGGACAACGCCAAAATCAAGACGGGCGAAATCCTCATCAAGATTCCGCGTGCAATCGGTAAGTCGGGCGGCGACATCACCGGTGGTCTGCCGCGTGTTACGGAGCTCTTCGAGGCGCGCAACCCGTCGAATCCCGCCATCGTGTCGGAGATTGACGGTGAGGTAACCTTCGGCAAAATCAAGCGCGGTAACCGCGAAATCATCATCACCTCGAAGCAGGGTGACGTGAAGCGCTATCTGGTGCCCCTGTCGCGTCAGATTATCGTGCAGGAGAACGACTACGTGAAGGCCGGCAGCCCGCTTTCGGACGGTGCCATCACTCCGTCGGACATCCTCAACATCCTCGGCCCGACGCGTGTGCAGGAGTACATCGTCAACGAGGTGCAGGAGGTCTACCGCATGCAGGGTGTGAAAATCAACGACAAGCACTTCGAGGTCATCGTACGTCAGATGATGTCGAAGGTGAAGATTATCGACCCGGGAGACACGCGCTTCTTCGAGGACCAGATTGTCGACAAGTGGGAGTTCATGGATGTGAACGACGAGCTCTACGACAAGGTGGTGGTGACGGATGCCGGCGACTCGACGTCGCTGCAGCCGGGACAGATTATCTCGCTGCGCAAGCTGCGTGACGAGAACTCGAGCCTCAAGCGCCGCGACCTGAAGCTCGTTCAGGTGCGCGACATCGTTCCCGCAACCTCGACGCAGGTGCTGCAGGGTATCACCCGCGCCGCACTGCAGACCTCGAGTTTCATCTCGGCCGCTTCGTTCCAGGAGACGACCAAGGTGCTCAACGAGGCCGCCATCCAGGCGAAGGTCGACCCGCTGGAGAATCTGAAGGAGAACGTGATTTGCGGTCACCTGATTCCGGGCGGTACGGGTCTGCGCGAGTACGACAACCTCGTGGTGGGTCTGAAATCCGACCTCGAGAATCTGCAGCAGCAGTCGCAGCGCTAACCATACGCGAGCGGGGCGGTTCCTTCGGGGACCGCAGCCCGCAGGGCTTAGAAAAAGCCTCCTCCCCGGACGGGGAGGAGGCTTTTTTTGTGGCGTTATGCAATGCGTGGCGGACCGCAGAGGGCTTGGCTTGGAGGGGGGGTAGGGTTGCCCGGGAGTTGTTCGGGAGTCGTCCGTAGGTGGCTCGGGAATCACCCGGAAGCCGCCGCGGAGAATTCGGACAGGGCGTCCGGTGTGGGCTCGGAGAGGACAGGATAGGACTTGGCCCCCCTGCCCGGAATGTGCCGCGGCGCCTATATGCGCTCGTAGTAGCGCTTGGCAAGGCCCCCTTCGGAGGTCTCGCGGTAGAGGCTCGGCAGGTTGTGGCCCGTCTCGTTCATCACCTCGACCACCTTGTCGTAGCTGACCAGATGGGCTCCGTCGGAGAGCGTGGCGTAGATGTTGGCATCCAGAGCGCGGGCCGCCGCAATGGCGTTGCGTTCGATGCAGGGGACCTGCACCAGTCCGCAGACGGGGTCGCACGTCAGTCCGAGGTGGTGTTCGAGCCCCATCTCGGCGGCATACTCGATTTGCGAAGGGGTGCCGCCGAAGAGCTGGCAGGCCGCAGCCGCAGCCATGGCGCAGGCGACGCCCACCTCGCCCTGACACCCTACCTCGGCGCCCGAGATGGAGGAGTTCGTCTTGGCGATGTTGCCGAAGAGCCCCGCCGTGGCCAGCGCCCGCAGGATGCGGATGCGCAGGAAGTCGCGCGAGGTGGCCAGGTGGTAGAGCACCGCCGGAACGACGCCGCTCGAGCCGCACGTCGGAGCCGTGACAACCGTACCGCCGGCGGCATTCTCCTCGGAGGTGGCCAGCGCATAGGCGTAGATTTTTGCCCGCGACTTGAGCGAGTCGGTGTAACTCTTCGACTTGACCCAGTAGGTGCTCGCCTTGCGCGCCACCTTCAGACCGCCCGGCAGCACGCCGTCGTTGTTCAGTCCGTTCTGGATGGTCTTGCACATCTGCTCCCAGATGGTGTCGAGGTAGTCCCAGATTTCGGGCCCCTCGCAGTCGTTGACATACTCCCAGTAGGTCTTACCCTCGTGGTAGCACCACTCCTTGATGGAGTTGATGGTCGTCAGCGGGTAGATGCTGCGCGGCTCCTCGCGGGTAGTCTCCTCGTTGGCCAGCGCGCCGCCGCCAATGCTGAAAATCGTCCAGCTGTCGATGACCTTGCCCCCGCTGAGCGCCTCGAAGAGCATGCCGTTGGGGTGGAAGGAGAGCACCGTCTCGGGGCGCCAGACGATTTCGGTCGGCGCGATGGGCTGGAGTACCGAGAGGATGGCCACGTCGGTCAGGTGGCCCTTGCCCGTGGCGGCGAGCGAGCCGTAGAGCGTTACGCGGAAGGCGTCGGCGTGGTTGCCGCGTGCGGCGAACTGCTCGGCCGCCTTCTTGGGCCCCATCGTGTGGCTGCTCGAGGGGCCGTTCCCGATTTTGTACAACTCTTTGAGCGATTCCATTTCTTCGTGTGTTTTCCGGCTGCAAAGATACGAAAAGGCGGGGGCAAAAAGCCATGCGGGGTGCGAGATTTTTGCCGGGCCCGACCGCCTGTCCGGGAAGGCGACGACGGTGAGGGGCAAAAGTTGTGCCCGAAGGCGGGCTTTCGCCGGGGAAGCAGCTGCTTGCCGCGGCGGAGAGGGTGGTGTCGGAAAGGGGGGAGAGCCAGTGGGCGCGTCTTCTTTCGACACAGCGCCGCCTCGCTCTGTCTCAGCCCCAAAAACAGTGCGGCCGGAGTTCTCCTGCTGGAAAAACTCCGGCCGCCGGCCTGGTAGCCCCACCGCGACTCGAACGCGGATTTAGGGTTTAGGAAACCCTCGTTCTATCCCTTGAACTATAGGGCCCTGCAAAACGATTGCGGTGTGCTCCTCCCGCATTGGGGCGAAGCGCACCGCAAAGATAGTAAAATATTCCGGCTTTCAGAAACGGAAGTTCAGACCGAGCGAGAAGGTGTGGGCGCGGGCCGTGTAGTTGCCCGAGAAGTCGGTCGTTGCCTGGGCGGCGCCGACGCCTGCCAACTCGAGCACCGAGTTGGTGTAGGGGTAGGAGCCCGTGCGCTCGGGGTCGGCCGAGTTGACGTAGCCGTAGGCCAGGTCGATGTCGAGCCAGCAGGTCGGACGCAGCGTCAGACCGACCGTGTAGGCCAGCTTGGTCATCGAGGGGGTCTCGGGATTGAGGTAGTCGCTGCTCACGGGGCTCTCGTCGACGTACATACCCATGCGCGCCGTCAGAAAATCGCAGACGCGGTACTGGCCGCCGATGCGGACCGCTAGCGTGTTGGAGTAGTTCTTGTCGCTGGCCAGCGTCATGACGGTCGTGTTGTCGGTCGGATTGACGAGCTCGACGTCGAGCCGGTCATAGACGCTCCAGAGGACATACTGCAGGTCGACGGCAAACTCCCACTTCGGCGTCGGGCGGAAGCTGACGCCCCACGTGAGCGAGGCGGGGAGCGGAAGTTCGGTCTTTACCACGGCCGAGGAGAGGTTCTGCAGCGTGGAGAACTGGGGAGCCTGGAGCAGCTGACCGAGAATCTGACCGATGGCGGGGTCGTCAATCGTCTTGAGGGCGATGGAGCCCGAGTTGACCTTCATGCGCAGCTTCGAGCGGTAGGTGAAGCCGAGCGACCACTGCTCGTTGATGTCCCACATGATGCCGGCGTTGACGCCGACGGCCATCTTGGCGTCTCCCTTGAGGGCGAGCGACATGAGGCTTCGGTCGCCGGCCATCTCGAAGATGTTGGGCAGCGTCGGCATGGCCGTCTGCAGCGCCCCCATGAGCAGTTGGTTCTGGGCGTTGTCGGCCCCGACGGGGAGCAGCGAGCGCGAGAGGTCGAACGTACCCCAGGTCATCATCAGACCGGCGCCCACCGAGATGTGCTTGCCGATGCGGAAGCCGACGGTCGGCTGGAGGTTGTAGGCCGAGAGGTTGATGGACTGCACCAGATGGGCACCCGCCCAGTTGTCGCCCCAGTTCATCGAGGAGCCAAAGGGGGTGTTGAAGGCCAGACCCACCGACATCCAGTCGAGCGGCTTGTAGTTGATGTAGGCGTAGAGGGGCGTCGAGATTTTGTTGTCCGAGGTGAAGTGGCGCTGGGGCGTGGCGCCCGTGTAGTCGGGCAGCGAGGTGTAGGTGGCCTTCGAGGCGATGCCCGTGATGCCGACCGAGATGTCGAATTTCGATTGCTGGAAGGCAGCGGCGGCAGGGTTGAACCACACGGACTCGGAGTTGAGCTTCATGGCCGTACCGACGTGTCCCATACCGTTCTGCTTCGAGGAGAGGTTGTTTACCTGGTATCCTTCGGCCGAGGCCGCGAGCGTTGCCGCCGTGGCGGCCAGAAGGAGGAGGACTTTTTTCATGTCAAATGGTTTAGGTTAATACTTGGCGGGCCCTTGCGGGGCGCGCAGCAACGGCGGCAAAGGTAGGAAAACAATCCGTGCGCCCCAAAGAAATTGGTCGGAAAGTCTTAGAAATTGGAATAAACGGTAGAACATTGGCCGGTATGTCGGGTCGGACGACCGGCGTGGCTGCTGCCGCAATTGATTGTGCCGGGACAGCGGGGCGGCGGGAGAGCGGCAGGACGGCAACAGGGTAAAGACGGGCCGCGGGCGGGGTAGGCGAGGTAAGAGGGGTAGGAGGAAGCACACGCTCCGCATCGGAGCGGCCGTGTGGGGTAACGGAGCGGCTGCGTTCCGCATCGGGGCGGCCGGGCAACGTCTGAGTAAAGGTACGGACAAAGGCAAGGGCCGCACTTCGGTGTGCGACCCTTGTCGGAAAACTTGCTGCCGCCGCTCCGGCGGGGAGGGCGGGGCTTCGGCTATTTGCGGCTGTTGTAGGCCTCGAGCGCCTTTTCGAGCAGGAAGAGGGCGCGCGTGAGGTCCCGCTTGTTCAGCACGTAGGCGATGCGCACCTCGTTGCGGCCGTAGGCGGGGTCGGAGTAGAAGCCCGAGGCGGGGGCCATCATGACGGTCTCGCCCTCGTAGCTGAAGTCGCTCAGACACCAGGCGCAGAAGTCGTCGCTGTTCTCGACCGGCAGGCGGGCCACCGTGTAGAAGGCACCCATGGGGATGGGGGAGTAGACGCCCGGGATGCGGTTGAGCCCGTCGATGAGGCACTTGCGCCGCTCGATGTACTCCTCGTAGACCTCGGCGCTGTAGGAGCGCGGCGCGTCGATGGAGGCCTCGGCGACAATCTGCCCCAGCAGCGGGGGCGAGAGGCGCGCCTGGCAGAACTTCATCACCGCGTCGCGCAGCTTGCGGTTCTTGGTGATGAGCGCACCGATGCGGATGCCGCACTCGGAGTAGCGCTTCGAGAGGGAGTCAATCAGCACGACGTGCTCCTCGATACCCTCCAGATGGCAGGCCGAGATGTAGGGCGACCCCGTGTAGATGAATTCGCGGTAGACCTCGTCCGAGAAGAGGAAGAGGTCGTAGCGCTTCACCAGGTCGCGGATGCGGTCCATCTCCTTGCGCGTGTAGAGGTATCCGGTGGGGTTGTTGGGGTTGCAAATCAGGATGCCGCGCGTGCGCTCGTTGATGAGCCGCTCGAATTCGGCGATGTCGGGCAACGCAAAGCCCTGCTCGATGGTTGAAACGACGGGGCGGATGACCGCACCGGCCGAGATGGCAAAGGCCATGTAGTTGGCATAGGCCGGCTCGGGGACGATGATTTCGTCGCCCGGGTTGAGGCACGACATAAAGGCGAAGAGCACCGCCTCGGAGCCTCCCGTGGTGACGATGATTTCGTCGGGCGAGAGCTTGATTTGGTACTGGGCGTAGTACTCGACCAGCTTCTCGCGCAGCGAGCGGTAGCCGTCGCTGGGGCTGTATTCGAGCACCGTGCGGTCGATGTGGCGCAGTGCGTCGAGGCCGACCTGCGGCGTGGGCACGTCGGGCTGGCCGATGTTGAGGTGGTAGATTTTCGTGCCGCGCGCCTTGGCCGCTTCGGCCAGCGGCACGAGTTTGCGGATGGGCGAAGCCGGCATCAGCTCCGCACGTTGGGAAATGGGTGGCATCGTTCGTGTTGCTCGTTTTGTCCTCCGGCAGCGGCGTAAGGGGGCGCGGAAGTGCGCCTTCGTGCCGAGTCGGGGTAAATCATTAACCTGACCGTCCGATGGTGGGGGAGTGCGCCGTGCCGCGGCCTTTGTTGGGAACGCGTGCACGGGCAGCAGTCCGATACCTGTCGGATTGAGCAAAGATAGGACTTTTCGCGCGAAAGCGGAAACCGGGCCCGCAAAATTGTCGTGCAGGGTGCCTCTCCGGGCTCAGTTGCAGCGAAATAATGGCGCCGGAGATTTGGCGGAATGGAAAAACCGTACTATTTTTGTGCCCGGAGAGATGGCAGAGTGGTCGATTGCGGCGGTCTTGAAAACCGTTGAGCTGCGAGGCTCCGGGGGTTCGAATCCCTCTCTCTCCGCAACAAAGGGTGTAAATCAAGTAATTACAAGATTTACACCCTTTTTTACACCCAAAAATTGAAGCAGAATGCTTTTGCAATGCAATTCTACCTTAAGGTATTGTTGTTTTGAAAAATGTTTCTCTGATGATGCTAAAATTTTCCTTTCTATTACGCTCTATCTCCAAAGTAAGGCTCTCTGCTTGTCAGATATATGTTTCTAATTTGCCGCTTAATACGGACATGATGCATGAATCGATAACCCCTCTATCTACAGCGATTACCTTATCTACTAATATTAATCTTGCTTATTTTCTTACTTTCAGGTAGAGGTCTTTGTTTGGCTTGCCATGCTCATCAAGAGAATAATGTAATACAAAATTGCATTGGTGCATAAATTTAGCTCCAATATAGTTGGCATTCACCACGCGGCTATTAACTACCTCACAAGAATCAACCCGTGTTCCGGCAACCGTAACGGGAATCTTGAAAACGGTGAGCGTATCGGTCAATTTCCCTCCGTGCTGTTTGATTTTTTCTTCGTAAGGAAAGTGCGTTTTCAGCCGGTCTGCAAGTGCGTTGTTTATCTCCAATACTCCTGTATAACCCAAATCGAGCGTAAAGCGTACTTCTTCATTCAATCCATTCATATAAACCGGAATGGAATCCTCGCGCAATCCTTGAGGGAGATAGGTCATTCCTGCGGTCTCCTTCGCCAGCAGATCTTTGTTATTGGAATGGAAAAGCGTCATCGTGCCCGCTTCCGTGTCGAATTTCCACGTGCCAATAGCCAACATTTCCGTTCCGAACACGCCTTCATCTATCACATCATATATCACGTTATCTTTGCGAATGCCGTTGAACATCGGTTCTTGGATGCTTGCCTCACCAAAAGCAATAGAAGTGAATGTGTACAATTCCGGAGAATTTTTCTCTTGATACGCATTGGTGCTTTTAATCGGCAGATTCCCCCAGTATTCGCCACCGTAGGCTTGGATGGAATCTTCGCGCATAAGGCTTGTCGCTTGCGTGTCGATACGGAGCGGAACTTTGTGCGTGCCGTTGAGGGTACAATCAATCAGAAACCAACCCTCTTTGCTGTACTGAATCGGATATTGATAGCACGCGTTTCCCGGCAGGGCTGAACGGTATGCAAGCGTATGCGAACTATAACGGATGAAAGGATAAATAAACCAAGCGGCTCCGGCAGCAATCAAGACTATCACTATCGCTGCGATAATCAAATTACGTTTTGTCTTTTTCTTCATTGTATTATTTATATATGTTCATTAAAAATAAGTAACTATAAGTTTAGTGAATATAGTAATTTGTTACATTATATATTACAAAATATTGTTATTCATAACCTCAAACAAATACGGCAACAAAAATACTACTTTTTCATATGATACAATATAAGCAACTATTAAAACTTCAATCCTCTGCTTTTTCTTGCCTCTTCATCGGATTGTCGCAAACCTCGTCTTAACTTTTCCCATTGTTCCTTGAACCATTCGCTTATTGGCTGCCTGTTTATTGTCAGCACCAATTTATTATCATCAATTGAACTTTTCTCAACTCTGAAAATATTGTTTTTGATGTCAAACCTCCGCCTGTGTTCATCAGAATAAATTTTGCCACTACATTGTATGGCTTCTTTCTTTGTCAAAAGTCTGTCAATCATATCTTTAGTAAATCCGATGGCAGCGCACAATTTTTCCATTCTCAGCATCTCTTTAAGCATCGGAAACCACTTGAAAGCCTTTTCAAGCAGGATATTCAGCCGTGATATTTCCTTGTCTCTGGCTTCAAGCTCCCGATTATGTATTCCTTGAAGATTGCGTATCTGCTTGCCATGCTGCTCTTGCATGAGTTGCATTTGAACTTTCAAGTCATCAATTCCTTTGTCCCTCTTGGCAATTTCCCGATGCAGTTCTTCATTGGACTGTTCCAGTTTCTTCATTTTCCCGCTGCCGAAAAGAGAACCCACTCCGCTTACTATGACCGTAGCGGCATCGGTGGCTGCACCTTTGAGCTTGTCCGTGCGTATCTCCGATTTCACTTGACGGAGTTCCTGTTCGGCAAGATTTATCTGTTCTTCTTTGTGCCGCTTTGCAGCATCCATGCGTTGCAGTTCGGCTTTCTGCTTCTCAATGATAAAATCGTTCCGTTCCAGATGTTCCTTGCCTGTTACAGCCTTTGACTGTCCACGCTCCATCAGCAGAATGTTGGATGCCAAACTCTGCATCTCAGTCATATCCTCATCATTGAGTTTACGGCTCTTGCCTGTATCGTGGTTCATCCAGTCGAATACGATATGGGCATGGTAATTCGGTTTGAACCACCTTTCGCCTACTTGGAAACTCTCCCTGTCCTCCGGGTCAGGCTGTCCGTTCAGCCAATGCCCTTCGTCCTTGTGCAGGAAGATTTGCAGCGGTGTGATACCCCAACGTCTTTGACACTCTTTACCGAATTTACACACGTCTGCCAATGTCGTATCCGCTCTGATGAGCAATACTCCCTCACGGATTGGTGAGCATCCAGCTACTTTTATAATCTTCCCATTCTTTCCCTTGCGTTCACGCTCCTTTTCTTGCATCGCTCGTCCGGTCTTTTCTTTGACCATCCGTTTGATGTTTTCATAGTGCACCTGCAGATCAGGACTGCCAAAGTTCGGGTTTATCCACTGCTCGTTATCGGCAGTAAGTTCGGGCACGATGTAGATTTGAGATTTGCCGATATTGCGCATATACTCGGCAGTTCTCCGGTTATGAGCCCCGCTTGATGTAACTCTGCAGGGCTTGATATGTATGCTTGACTTTGTTGCCATATTCTTAAATTTTGATTCGGATTGTTGATAAAATATTCTGTTGTCTGCTCATTGCCGCACAGGGTTCTTAGGGGTGTAACCCATAAGCGGAGATTGCAAAGAGAGGGTC
>ERZ779874.3094-NODE-3094-length-12917-cov-5.378790_pt1 | contig 12917 bp, 14 predicted proteins | sample MGYA00511031_ERZ779874 | MGnify/ENA primary metagenome ERZ779874 (study PRJEB29588, sample SAMEA2156850) | human gut metagenome | biome: human gut; feature: human-associated habitat; material: faeces | place: Denmark | collected 2008/2010 ...
CATGTAAAGATCTTGTCCCACCCACTATGACAATCGCAGTTTATTTTATTTTTCCCTTCGTTTTACCCTTATGCAGGTCTAGCATACTTTTTGAATACCTGTCTCTACCCCACCCCCATGGTGTTGCTTGGGCAGTCGCTATTTACGCTGCCGATATGACGTTATTCAGTTTTATCAAGTGTAGCAAATTAAAAGTTTCGTTGGTTCATAGTTAATTAATATGTAAATTTAAAAGCACCGGTGTCGTTCACGGCTTCTTCGTAGCCATCGTAATCGGCGTAATGGGTGCATATAACGCGATAGGTTTTATCCTTAATAGCGTCAGAATATGTTAAATTTGCGCCAAAGCTACCTCGGTCAGCTGATTCTGCTCCATCAGAGACTAGTACTGTCTTCCATCCGTACCACATCTTTTGCTGGACTTTAATGTCTTTTACTCCGATAACTTTTGCCACTCCTACGCAAGATGTTGTAAACGTCATAACAAGTCCTTCGTCTGCGCTGAATGCCATAATAATTTCACAGTCAACTAGCGTAGTCACAGGTTGTACTCCAAAAGAATCATATTCCTGTGTCTCACTGACTACAATGAATGTATGTGTTGTATTTTCATTATATTCTTCTGCCCGCACCTCCTGTGCCGGTGCACTTACTGCAAAAAGCAATGCTAATAAAAATGCAACAATGGTTCTTCCTTTTCTCATCCGTTTTTTTTCTTTCACTCACATTTTCCTTTCCATCATAAGATTTGCTGCTACACTTTTTTGAGGTTTAACTGTCCCTCTATATAGTTCATGGTTTTCAATGGCAGAATCTTACAAAAGAATTTATTTTTTTAGAAAAAAAGTTGATTGCATTAGTAACTTCTACTGCCATGCTTCAGAAAAAGAATTGCACGACTAACTTCTGCTTTGCCCTGTTTCTCTCCGTAAACGTCAAATCCTGCGCCTACCCTTAAATTTAACGCCGCTTTTATGAGCGGCGTGGTTTCCGGCATTCCTCGGGAAGCTCCTCTGCCCAAGGCATCAGCTGATCTAGTTTTGCCGGATCTATATTTCCTTTTTTATCACAATACTTAGGCAGCTCCGTGAGGATATGCCTGAAGTAGTAGTATGGGCGCAGATTGTTCAGCTTTGCTGTTTCTGAAATACTGTAAACAAGAGCGCTGGCTCCGGCACCTTTTGCTGTGTTATGGAACATCCAGTTCTTCTTGCCGATACAGAAAGTCCGGATAGCCCGCTCGGAAGCGGAGTTATCAATTGGGATATCCCCATCGGTCAGAAATACTGATTTTCAGATATGAAAACTGAAAATTGGTAAGGTTTTTTCATGCTTATTTTTTCTTTTTACGTTTCGTTTGTTTCTTTTCTTCTTTTTCCATTTCTTTCAATCCAGCGAGAAGCATATCGCTGATTTCCTGTGAAGGAACCTTAGCCCAGATTTGGTGTGTATCCAGTTCCGGATATTTGTAACGCCAGTCATCATATTCCTCTTTGGTGTTTTCTCCGTTCTCCAGCTTCTTAGCTTCGGCGAGCCATGTACGGAGCATTTTATTCATGGAGGAATAGTTGGAATAGTCGGACTTATCCAGACGTAAGACTACTTCACCATCCATTTCGTCAATTTTCAGTCCATACATATCTTCCAATGCGAAAAAGGTGTGCATAAGACCGATGTAGGTATCTATATCCGGTACGGTAAGTGCATGGGTGCTGATATCAAAGATATCCGCCATTTCTTTTACGAGGTCATGCTTGGGTACTCTTGCTTCTGATTCATATTGTGCCATACGGACATCAGAAGTCTTGCCAAGAAAGCCGAGGACTTTTCCAAGCTGCTGAAACTTTTTACTGAACACTTCAAGCAAAGTTATGGCGTGGAGTGTATCGCTGCCCTGCACCACAACAAAAGCAAGACCAACTATCATATCCATCTTATCTTTTCGGAGCGAAAGCTGCTTGATGAACCTGTGGAGAAGATTGCCACAAGAAATATGTTTTATGATGAAAACGGAAAGCATGTACGAACAAAAAAAGAGATACTGGATGAAGCCGGACAGCTTCGTAAAGGCTGTAAAATCATTCCCAAGGGCGAGGTATATGAGCGTACTCTTTTTACTTTCAAGGACAGCAGGTTTAAGAGCGACAGATTCCTTGATGAAGTGAAACGCTCCTACACTGACCTTATCAATATTTATGTAAAAGATGATAAGCAAAAGCTCAGGGTTTTTGACAGAAACGGTGTGTATCTGCCTATGAAAAAGATTGGTAAGAACAACCCCAAAGCGGAGCAGATACGCACGGATAATCAGTACCGTACCATGTGGAATCAGGCTGTGGATAGAGCGTTGATTAGTGGTGTGCCGGAGGAGCAGATTTTGGAAGTGAAGCAGAGCAAAATCGGACAGAAAGTAAAGGCTTCCATTCAGAAGTCAGGGAGAAATCCGGCACTGTTCAAAAGCCTGATTATGATGGCGATATATGCCTTGGAGCTTTTGATTAGTAAGGTATTTAAAATGACTTTGGAAAAGGCTGATAAGGTGACCAATGTGTTTGTTAAGGCAGAACCAGAGCAGACGAAGGTTCAGGCAGTCAATGAGTCTGTGATGGCGAAAAGTGAACCGATACCGGAAATGCCGAAGAAGTCCAAACTTGCTTCCAAGTTTCTGAGACTTGCAGACATTTATAGCAAGTTGGAGAAGCAGAATGCAGCCATCTATCAAAGGGAGCAACAACTTGCAAGTGTTGAGAAGGAGATTGCCGGAACAAAGGGTATTTTCAAAGGAAAACAGCGCAACAAGCTTCAGGAGCAGGCAGAACAGCTAAAGACACAGATAGCCAATATGAAACAGTACCTATCAAGTATCGTGCAGGGTTATGGTTATAAGAATGTGAAGGAGTTTTTGACTGAATACAGAGCTTCCAAAGCAGAGTATAGTGATTATCAATCGGCAGTTGTAAAGTGGGAACAGCAGACTGAAAATAAGGCAGAGTCAGACAGTCTAAAAGCAAAGTTGCAAAGAAAGCAACAGGAAGCAAAGGAACTGAATAGGCACAATAAGCATCAGAAAAAGTACAGTAGAGATGTTAGGTAATGTAGGAAGTGGAGCAGGAAACTGCTCCCTTTTGTAATACAATAGGACTTTGATTCAGTAAATAATTTGATGAAGCTAAAGAGAACCTAAAATTATATTGACTTATATAGATGGACGATATATACTATAGGTAACCAATATATAGACTATCTACATAAGGAGGATTAGATATGGCTGTTGATAAGGCATTAATTTCTGGAAGTATGACAATGCTTCTACTCAGATTACTTGCGGAAAAAGATATGTATGGTTACGAGATGATTGATACTCTGCGTAAAAAATCCTGTAATGTGTTTGAATTGAAAGCAGGAACATTGTATCCTTTATTGCATGGTTTAGAAGGAAAAGGATTGCTTAAGGTATATGAGCAGGAATATGTTGGTAAGACGAGGAAGTATTATAGCATCACGAAAGAGGGAAGAGCATTGCTGGAAACAAAGAAAGCAGAATGGAGCGAATATCAATCTGCTGTAGCCAATGTTCTTGCAATGGGGGTGTAAATATGGAAAAATATTTGGAAAAACTGTTATTGCAAATTCGTTGTAAAAAAGCAAGACCATATATTGCCGAGGAGATAAGGGGACATATTGAAAGTCAGATAGAAGACAATATTGCTGATGGAATGTCATATGAAGAAGCAGAAAAAAATGCTGTTGCAGATATGGGTGATCCGGTTACGGTTGGTATTTCATTAGATAAAATTCATAAGCCCCAGATTGCTTGGAAATTACTTGTTATTGTAGGAATATTGAGCCTGCTAGGAATTTTGCTACAGCAGTCTATATTTTATCAAAGTGGATATAGTAATTTGGAACCGTTTATGCAGGAGATGTATCAACTTGAGACGGAAAGTTTTGTTTATTCTGTTTTTATTGGTTTTGTCTTAATGTGTGGGATTTATTTTATTGATTATACTGTAATTGCAAAATACTCCAAGATAATAGGTTTATTCATAATTACTATGGGGATTTTGCTTTTGGCCGGTTTCTTTGGTGGTGATATTAATGGAGTGCGGTATAGTATTGGATTTGGAATGTTCAGAATCTCTGCTACTTCGCTGATGATGTTTTATGTACCAATTTATGGAGCAATTTTATATAAATATAGAGATGGTGGTTTTTCTGCATTGTTAAAGTCGATTGTTTGTCTGATTATTCCTGTTTTTATCACTTTTCGAATGCCGAATCTTATTGTTGCGATAATTATGATGATTAGTATGCTAATTCAGCTTACGGTGGCTATTCTAAAGGGGTGGTTCAAAATATCGGTAAAAAAGACAATTGTTAGTCTGTGGGCAGTTTTCATGTTTTTGCCTATTATGTTGTTGTTTGTGATGTACACATTTCATTTGTTGGCAGAGTATCAGGAAGCAAGGATTCGCTCCTTTTTTTCTGCTTCAAGAGAAGGATTTTATCTTACTTCAATGCTCAGAACATTTAGCAAAGATATTTTGTTTGTAGGTAATAGCGGAAATGATGTGATTGGCAGTCTGCCGGAGTTTAATAGTGATTACATTTTTTCTTATATTCTCAATAGCTATGGAAGTATTGCCGGAATCGTTGTTGTTGCTGTCTTGGCAGCACTTGTAATGTTTATTTTTGGTGCTTCTATTAAACAAAAAAATGAACTTGGCATGGTTATGGGATTCGGTTGTGGAATGATAATCCTATTAAATATTTTATTAAACTTGTTAGGTGCTTTGGGGATAATTCCACCAGCATCCTCCTTCTTGCCATTTTTATCCATTGGCAGAAGTAATATTTTATTGTGCTATGCATTGGTAGGAATTATTATGAGTATTTACAGGTATAAGGACGTGTATCCTAAAAAAATCAGAGCATCACAGGTTTCGTTTCAGAAAACAATATATAACGTGAAGATGGATTAGTGGCTTGACCTTTCTGTAGTCAATAGTTATAATTTGTTTCATGGCAACACTTTGGCAACAGAAAATCAGTAAGCCAAAATAAAATGTGCAAATGAGGTAAAATATCAGCAGATTTTAAATAAAACTTAAACAAAATAGTTTAAGTCAAAGCGACAACTTGCCGAGTTTGAATAACGGATTTATAAAAAGGCAACGCCCTTTATCCTCAAGGGGCAAAAATCTTTAGCCTAGGGAATGAATAAAATAACGAGAAAATAAAGACCTTGTAGAGCGGAAAAACCGTTCTATGAGGTCTTTTTCTTTTACTTAAAATCATGGAGAAAGCCTTGAAAATAGAGGAATATCGAGAGATAAGAGAGAAGAAAGAGAGAGTAAGCCAAGACCTTGAAGGAAGTCCTAAGATGCCTTGAAAGAGAAAATAGGTGAGGATAAAGGATTTTGCCTTTTGAGGATAAAGAGGGTTGCCTGAATATATGGAGATTTCATTTTTGGCAAAATCCGTTTTTGGGGATGCCCTAAAATCAAGGCTTCCAAGGATTGCGTTTTTGGCATTTTCCCCAAAAACATCAAATTTGGCATTTTCCTACTCTTGTATTCCTTGGAAAGAAAGGTGGTATTTATGAGGAAAAAGAATTACAAAGGAGCAAAGGTTTCAAAACGAGTAGTTGCAAAGTGTGAGGGAGTGTGTAGAACTTATGATGCAATTCAATATGCCTATGCAAATCTATTGTCGGAAGCAGAAGAGGTGAAGTCGTTCCAAGTCAATGTATTGTTGCAAGGATTAGAAGAAGGGGCATATACATCTGATTTTGTTATAACAAAAGCCGATGGAAACCTTATGGTAAGGGAATGTGTGAGCAGAAAGCATCTTACAAAACCAATGACAACAAAGCTTTTGGATGCAAGCAGAAACTATTGGAAGTCCCATGGTGTGAGTGATTGGGGCATTGTGATAGAAGAAGAGGAGTAGGCATATGGTCAAAGCAGATATGAGAAAAGGAATGCTTCTAAAAGGAAAAATTGGAGCAGAGGAAAGAATATATCGGGTGTTAGACTTAAAAGAAAAAGTGCTTGTGCTTGATTGTGTAAAAAAGACTATGCCGGTATGGAAAACATATGAGGAATTATCTGATTGTGTGGAAAAAGAGGAAGAAAGCATGGCAGAAGCAATAGACATAATAGATGCCATGGAGGGGGAGAGCAGAAAAACAGCATATCAGAGATATAACATGATTTCAGGTATTCTTCCTTTTCTTTCAGAGGAGAACATGAGAACAGAAGCAATCAAAAGAGCATCAGAAAGATATGGCATTTCCAAACAGACGGTCAGAAATTATTTATGTGAGTATCTGGCAACAATGGATGTCAGAAGTCTTGCACCGGGGTATAAAAAAGCAGAGAAGAAGCTTAGTGCGGATGAAAAGAATATGAGAAAGTCCCTGAACAAATGGTATTACACAACCAAGAAAAGGACATTGAAGAATTGCTATACTCTTATGTTGCAGCATTTTTATTGCAATGCAGATGGTTCATTGAAAGAGCAATATCCATCATACTATCAGTTGTAGGATACGGGAGCGTATTAGGAATATGCCACATTTCTGAAGCAAGGGATAGAGATAATAAAGTCTGGGGAGAAGTTGTAGCAATTTATTTGTTACCGGAGATATGGGGAAGTGGGCAAGGAAGTGAATTGCTTCGATATGCGTTAGGAAAATTGAAAAAGAATGGTTTTAGAAATATTTGTTTGTGGGTAATGAAGGGCAACATAAGAGCTAGAAAATTCTATGAGAAAAATGGGTTTCAAATAAGTGGAAAAGAACGTGAAATCGAGATTGCTGAGTGTAGAGTAAGCGAGGTTGAATATATTTATTATGGTTAAAATACATAGAATCGCAAGTGGTAATGTGAATTGTTATATAGTAGCGGATAATGACAAGGCTATATTGATTGACACTGGTAGGAAGAAGTATTGTGAGAAGATTTTAGAAAGGTGCAAGAAGTTTCATGTAAACTTAATTGTACTCACACACGGACATATGGATCATTGTCAGAATGCTGCTTATCTTGCTGAGGCTTTGCATATTCCAATAGCTATAAATAAAAATGATATGGATCTGATACCGGATAATAGAAAACAATCTTTATTAGCAAAAACATTTTTGGGTAAAATTGTTTAATCTGTATCTCTAAGTAGTTTTGAAATGGATAGCTTAGAACTGTTTGATCCAATAATTTATTTGAAAAATGGCGATGATTTGAGTGAATATGGTATAGCTGCAAAGGTTGTAGAATTACCGGGACATACGAAAGGTTCTATTGGAGTAGAGATAGAGGATAACTTGTTTGTCGGAGATGCGTTGATGAATATGTTTTATCCAACAGTATCTATGCTTTATGTAGATGAACAGGAAATGTTATTAAGTGCTAAATATATTAGTGAATTGGGTGAGAAAACAATTTATTTTGGTCATGGAAAACCAAAACGAAATCGGGAATGGGTAAAATAATACAACGTTCTGGCAAAGGTCTGGTGAAGAAGCACTAGACCTTTTCACGTTGAGAAGAAAATGTAAAAATTATTGAGAAAGCAATACAAGCATAGTATAATGTATTTGTGGAAATATGACAAAAAAGGATGTTTTTTAGAAATAATGTGGTTAATAAATCTCGCACCATTGGTGCGAGAAATGGAGATGGATATGGAAAAAAGTGAAATTGTGGGATATGAGCCGTTGGTCAATGACTTAAAGCTATTAATAAATAAAAAGCAATATCATGTTTTGAAAATGATAAATGCGGAGACTATTAATTTATATTGGGAAATTGGAGAAGAGATTTATAAACAACAAGAACAAAATGGATGGGGAAAATCTATTGTACAAGTATTGTCAAAAGAATTACAGAAAGAATTTCCGGGAGCAAAAGGTTATTCAGCCGCTAATCTGTGGAGAATGCGTAATTTTTACTTGACTTATCGTGATTCTGAAAAACTCGCACCATTGGTGCGAGAAATTAGCTGGAGCAATAATATAATTATCATGGAGAAATGCAAAGATGATTTACAAAGAGAATTTTATATTCAGATGACAAAGCGATATGGTTGGACAAAGCGTGTATTGACTAATTTTATTGAAGCACAAACATATGAAAAATATTTGTTGAATCAGACGAATTTTGATTTAACACTTCCGGTTGAGCAAAGGGTACAGGCTAAGCTTGCGGTAAAAGACGAATATACATTTGATTTTGCGGAATTATCACCGGAATACTCTGAACACGAATTAGAAATGCAGTTGGTAAATAACATAAGAGCGTTTTTAATAGAAATGGGTGGAGACTATACATTCATAGGGAATCAATATCATCTGATGGCGGGGAACAGAGATTTATATATTGATTTATTGCTATTTCATAGAAGACTGAGAAGCCTGATAGCCATAGAATTGAAAATCGGTGAATTTGAAGCAGAATACGCCGGAAAGATGCAACTGTATCTGACAGCATTGGATGAACAGGTTAAATTACCAGACGAGAATCCATCTATTGGTATTATTATTTGCAAGAACAAGGATAAAACTTATGTAGAATATGCTTTAAAGAATATTAATGCGCCAATTGGTGTGGCTACATACCAGTTAAGAAATACGTTACCGGAAGAGATGAAAGCATTGCTGCCGGAGCCGGAGGAGATTGTGAGGAGATTGAGGATATTTGAAGCAGAATAATGCTATTTTATGTAAGAATAGTAGAAATTGGCATGTGATATTATACGAGGGAGAAAGTTTATGGTTCAACAATCATTAGAAACTTGTGGAATGTACAACCTTTTGATAAAAAGGGAAAATAATGTAGCTAAAAGTTTATCAGGCATTTTGGGTTTAATTGAGCCAGAGGTTGCCAAAACATTGGAATATATAAAGACACAATTTCCTAATTTTACAGAGCATGGTATGCAGCATTCTTTACGTATTATTAATTACATATATTCCATCATGAGTGAGGATCTTAAACAAAACATTTCAGATGTAGAAATATTTTGTTTCATTATGGCTGCATTTTTTCATGATATGGGCATGACATTAGTGGATGTTGAAGATAAAGATAATCAGAGAACTAATCATCATCTTTATGCTTATAGACCAATAAAAAATTTCTTTGAAAAATACATGCAGATGTTAGTAGAGAGAAGAAGACTGGAGAAGTGTATTATATTTGTTAGTGAGGCACATGGTAGGTCTATTGAGGAGCTATATAATGATAATGATTTTAGAAAGATTGAAACAATAGAAGGTCAAGTTTTGAGGTATGGCTTGTTAGCAATACTTCTTCGCATTGGAGATTTAATGGATTTGGAAGAGCAAAGAGTGTGTGAGTTTAATATGCATATGAATTTGGAATATTATAATAATCCAGTATCGTTAGTACATAATCGACGCCATTTGGATGATATAACTTACAATTATTCTCCGAGCAAAATTACTGTAAGTGTTTTAACGGATGATAGAGAAAAATATAAAGTATGGTCTCAATGGTTGGAGTACCTTGATGAAGAAATAATGTATGCAAATACACATTATTTAATAGGAGAGAATTCGGATTTCTTTAGAAATTACAAATTACCTGAAGTTATAAAATGTGTAAAGCCAAGTGAAAATGCAAAATTTGCAGTTGAAGAAATTCGATTTCAAGTGGACGATACGGGAGCTCTTTGGGATATAATTACTAAATCGGTTTATACCAATGAATTTGATTATATTAGGGAACTTATACAAAATGCAATAGATGCAACACTTTTAAAGATATATTTAGATGATAAAGAAAATATTGAATATCAATCTCCGAGATCATGGCATTGTAATGATAAAGTAATGATTGCATACTCTCAAAAAGAAGGAACACTTTGGGTTGAAGATTATGGCACTGGTATGAATGAGAATGAACTATCAAACTATTTATTTAAAACTGCAAATTCTGGATATAAATATATGAAAAAGAGAGAATTCATGTTTCCGGCTATTGCAAAATTTGGTATTGGTTTTGTGGCTTGTTTAACAAAAGCGGATAAAATTCAGATATTAACACGAACACAAAGTGATAACGGTATAAATGCTGAAATAGAATCAAAGAGTACAATTGCATTTATTGAGAAAAATATACAACGAGCTTGGCAGGGAACAACAGTAATACTTCACGTTAAAGAAAAGTATTCGTTTGATGAACTTAAAGATTACGTTTTTACTTATTTTGGTTGCCCGAGTGTAGAAATTGATTTAGTAGATGTAGATACACTTAATATGTATGCGGATGGAAGTACATTGCTAGATGAAAGTGAATGTATTTTACAAATTGTAGAACATCCGGAGCAGAAGAGAAATTATGGAATAAATAAAATTTTACCTGATTATAAATGTCTAATGAAGATGATGGAAATATTATCGGATGAAGCAGAAATAGATGGTACGATTGGTAAGGTACGTAATATGTTGAATAATAGTTTTTATGAAACTGATTTATTAGAAAGGATTAAAGCTATTGTTAATGATACAGTTGTAAACGAAGAATGCATGAGTAAAATAAGGAAGGAAGTAAGTAGCCAGAAAAAAATTATTGATGAAAAATTCGAAAAGTATCCCCAATTTTTATTTCACATATTTAGAAATGACATCCATGAAATTGTTGATTATAAACAGTTGATTTTGGAGTTAGACGATACATTTAACATTAGTAGAATTTGTAAAGATACAATTAGCAATTCCAGTAGGGGGATAATATATATTTCCTCAAATTTTGTTGATTATAATTTGGGAATAGAGTGGCGTTCAATAAACGCTTTTATGTTCAATGAGGGTAAAATCGTAAAAAATATTGTAAAAGTTTCATCTGATACGGATGATAGTTCTTTGTTTACAAGTAATATTATTAGCCTTGATGAAATTGCAGATGCAGATTATGAAATGAACAATAGATTACAAGAGCAGGAAAGTGAAGATTACTATGAACATATAGTTAAGGGCGAGTATGATGAAATTGATGACAATTATGGTTTTTCATACGATGTGATACTATTAAAAGATAATGATTTTTATGAGATTTTCGATGTCGAAGGAGAGATAATTGAAGACGTCATTGAAAATAATGATTTTTTGAGGGAATACAAATTTTTCAATAATATTGCAGTTCCAGATAGATATAAAGGAGAAAGATTTGTGTTCGGAAAATCTGAATTATATCAAGATGGAATTCTTCTTGAATTTAATCCGCAATGCATTGTACCAATAGGGGTTGGGTATGTTATAGTTAATTTGACAGCAGAATCAAGACTTGAATTAAATGTATCAAGGCATGAGTTGAATAATAACAGAGAGATAATTAGTAAGTGGAATAAGCGTGTTGGCTGTGTTGTTCAAAAGAAAGTAGCTGAAAATTGTATTAGAGTTTTAAAGGAAAATAATTTAGACTTTAAAATTGAGGATTTACTGTCCCAGAATGTGGAAGGTTTTTTTGAAAAAGAATGTTTATTTAATATGAAGGATATACTGAGAGAATTACTAATGTAAGCTCAAGTTTGCACTGAAATGTTGAAGCATTGAAAAATTCTATTTTACTAACATATTTGATATAATATTCATGGCAACACTTTGGCAACAGAAAATCAGTAAGCCAGAATAAAATGCGCAAATGAAGTAAAATATCGGCAGATTTCAAACAAAACTTAAACAAAATAGTTTAAATCAAAGTAACACCTTGCCGAGTTTGAATAACGGATTAAAATGCCGAAAGCCTGTATTTATGCGGGTTTCCGGCATTTGTTTTATCAAATGGCTCTAGTTTGGCTCTATTTGTGAGAGCAATAATGGCAAGAAAATAGATGAAATCTAATAAGGAGCATTATATGACGAAAGTGAATTTTTATGATAGTATTAATGATTCAATGCTGAAGTTTGCAGTTATTATTGCCAGACATAATGGTAAATGGGTATTTTGCAAGCACAAGGAAAGAAATACATGGGAGGCACCGGGGGGACATAGAGAAGATGGTGAGGATATTCTTGAAACAGCCAAACGAGAACTATATGAAGAAACAGGAGCAATAACTTTTGATATTACTCCAATTTGTATATATTCTGTGACTGCACCAGATAATTTCGATGGAATGGAGACTTTTGGAAAATTATTCTTCTCAGATATACATACATTTGAAAAAGAGCTTCACAGTGAAATTGAAAAAATAGCAATTATGGATGAACTACCGATTAATTGGACTTACCCAGAAATTCAACCCAAACTGCTAGAAGAAGCAAGAAAAAGAGGATTTTGCCCAAAAAGGACGAAATAAAATGGCTATTTTTTGATGTTGGATCGATATTGGTTGATGAAAGCAAAGTTTATGAAGACAGGATGAAAAGGATAGCGGATTTATCAGGTTTAACTTACGAGCAAATTTATAAATATGCCATGTCGTTTTATAAAGAAAACAAAAAAGGAGATTTAGAGGTAGCAAGGCAATTGGGGGTGAAATTACCTAAATGGGAATCGCAATACGAGAGGCTGTATACAGATACTAAAGATTGTTTGAAAAAGTTAAGTAGAATTTATAAAATTGGTGTAATTGCAAACTAATCATTAGGAACTTCTGAGAGATTAGAAAATCTTGGAGTACGAAAATATCTTGATTTGATTATCGCATCAGCAGAAGAAGGCGTTTCAAAACCTGATAGGCGCATATTTGAAATTGCATTGGAAAGAAGCTGTTGTAAGCCAGAGAATGCAGTCATGATTGGTGACCGTATTGATAATGATATTGTACCCGCAAAACAGTTGGGTATGAAAACTATATGGGTAAAACAGGGATTTGGAAGTTTGTGGAATATAACAGATGAGAGTGAAAAAGCTGATATGGAAATTAATAACTTATCTGATGTATTAAAATAT
>ERZ779874.3096-NODE-3096-length-12908-cov-4.712674_pt1 | contig 12908 bp, 9 predicted proteins | sample MGYA00511031_ERZ779874 | MGnify/ENA primary metagenome ERZ779874 (study PRJEB29588, sample SAMEA2156850) | human gut metagenome | biome: human gut; feature: human-associated habitat; material: faeces | place: Denmark | collected 2008/2010 ...
AAACAAAAAGTGCTGAAACTACCACTACCACCACAAAAGCGGTAACAACGGCAAAGCCAAAGCTGGCAACGACAACAACCGCCGCTACTACAAAGCCCGCTCCCGAATGGACAGAAACAAAGGCAAGCGGTACAAAGTACGTCAACACCGACTGCTACAGCCGTAAGAAAGCTGTACTCGGCGCTGACACAGTTAAGCTGTACAGCGTGAACGATAAGGTCACGGTAACAGCCAAGACCGATACAGGCTACTTCAAACTTTCTGACGGTAGCTTTATACACGGTGACTATCTGAGCGACAGCAAGGTAACTCAGTCGGCAGCACCGGCTACAAAGAAAACGGAAACGCCTAACCCTGCAGAGGGTAAAAAAGTTAACTTTACAGTCGTTACCGTTAGGAAAGATGTTCCATTTTATAGCGACATTAACTGCACAAATGCTACCTCTTGGGTACTCGGCGAGGGTTCTGAATACACAGTAGTAGAAGTGTTTGACAGCAAAAACTGCTACAAATTGTCTAACGGAGAATACGTTAAGAAAGAAGATGTAAAAAAGGGTAAGGTCAGCGATATATATCGTTATCCATTCGACCTTAAAGCTATCCGACAAGTCATTATAGACGATGCCATCAACAACTACGGTCTTGTATTTGCCGAAGATATAATCAAGGACGAAAGTTCGTGGAGTGCTCCTACAGTAATTTCAAAAGATATGAATCCCAGTATCATAAAAAGAAATGTAAATGAAATTGCAGAAGCTAACTTCATATGGTGCCAAATGAAAAAAGGCGATTACTTTAACGTATACATTGAAACCATACCTGATTTAAAGAAAGATGAAAACGGTAACAGCATTGAGGGTTATGCCATATTCTTTCTTAGGTAAAATCTGATTTTTAGGTAGATTTATAATTTAATATTCGAGAGCTTTGAAAGTATAAATTCAAGGCTCTTTTCTTTTTTCTGACAGTAAATTGAACATAAAAATTCAAAGCAGCCCGTACCCGTAGGACTGCTTTTTTATATATATTTTTTCAAAAAATCAAACAAGAAAGGACAAAGGTTATGTTTAAAAACAAATTCAAAAAGCTGACCGGACTTTTCCTTGCGGCAGTTATGACATTAGTCGCTCTGCCCATTCAGACGCTTGCGTCAGATTGGGGTGTCGGTGACAATGTTTATGCGGCTATGCTCGGAAATTACATCGGCTCAGACGGTAAGACTTATGCAGATAAGTATAATTACGACTATATCTACTATAAGTCAGACGGTAGTGTAGGTGTAGCCACTCGCTATGCCTCAACACACGCTAAGTTAGGCATTAGTAAGAACGGCGTAACACAGCAGGCAATCTGTATCGAAGCCGGTGTATCATACAGCACAGGTAGTTCCTATGTTGGTAAAGATACCAGCGATAAATATATGCAAAACTTACCGGATAATGTAAGTGTCAGATTGAAATTTGATTTACTTTGTGGTTTTAACAGCTCCGTCACCAAATCGCCGGTTGCTAACACAAATCTTGATGATTTCTCGTTCGCAACGCAGATAATCGTATGGGAAATACAGCAGCAGCTAAGAACGGGCTATAACAAGGGTGATTTAAAAGCGAACAAGTGGGGTACTCCTGCTACTGTTTACTATGAACAGTTGAAAGGCAGACCTGCTGAAAAGTGCTATGAGTATATCTTAAATAAAATGAAGGCATATTCAATTGTGCCGAGTTTTACTGAACCCAATAAGGCTAAAGCTCCTACTTACACAATGAAATATAATTCTTCGACGAAGAAGTACAGTATTACACTGCCGGACAGTAACAAGAGCAATATGCCGGCAAGTGCATTCAACATTTCCGGTGTCACAGTAACAAAGAGCGGATATGACTACACTTTCAGCACAACAAGCAAGATAAGCGGTACTAAGGCTTGTACATACAAGGCAAATCGCACATATCATTACTTTCAATTAATTCGACATAATTAGACATACTGTATAATAAAATGTATTCAATTATATTGACTTAGCATAAAAATAGTAGTATAATGTCAATTAATGAAACATATTTGGAGAATATGAAATGAAAACATCAGAACTGTTAGCTGCAAAAAGCAGCTTTGAAGACAACACAAAATGGTTGCCTTTCAATGTTCACGCAAGTGATACGGCCGGGATAATAAAGCGACTTTTCAATAAATGGATCGCTCAGAATGTCAGAAGGCGCTTGTGTGCTGCGATTGGCATTGAGAGTTCGGAGAACGCAGAAGAAATTGTGTGCAACTATTGTAAGTTCATTGCACTGGTGCATGATATAGGAAAATTAACTCCTGCGTTTCAACGAAAGCTTAAAGATAATATTCAGGGTCTTGCTGACAGACTGTTTGACGCGGGTATCGACCTTTCAGATCTGACACAGATATCAGAGTCACCGCATAACATAGCGGGACAGTATATTCTGAAAAAAGAATTTGAGGTTGCACCGTCAACCGCAGTCATTGTTGGTGCGCATCACGGCGATTGTTCGGCGGATAGGGGGCAATGTTCATATGAGGCTAACTATTACGGACACGGCAATGTTAACGTAAACGAATGGACACGGATAAGAGCGGAATGGATGGAATACGCTCTCAGCGTAACCGGATTTGAAGATGTCAAAAATCTGCCGAATCCCGATGTTGCGGCACAGATGCTGATTACCGGACTGCTCGTAATGAGTGACTGGATAGCGAGCAACACCGATTATTTTCCTTACATAGACATCGAAGAAAAACTCACCGATGAGCAGTGTGAGGAGCGTGTCAGAAGAGCGTGGAACAAGCTTTCGCTTACGGACAGCTGGTATGCCGATTTTATCGCTGATAGCGACAGCTTTTTTGAAGAGCGTTTCGGCTTCAAACCGAACTGCGTACAGCGTGAATTTATGAATGTTGTAAGCCTTTGCAATAAGCCCGGTATATACATACTTGAGGCACCTATGGGAATAGGTAAAACTGAGGCGGCACTTGCGGCAACGGAGATACTTGCATCACGTTTCGGCTATGGCGGAATGTTTTTTGGACTGCCGACGCAGGCAACCGCTAACGGAATATTTGATCGTATTCATTCCTGGGCGAGTGGTACTGATGATATACATTCGCTCAGACTTGCACACGGTATGACGGATATGAATGACGAATACTGTGAGATGTTCCACGGAAGAGCATCCGACATTTCCGATGACGATAATGACAATATAATGGTTCATACCTGGTTTGAAGGAAGAAAACAGGCGCTGTTGTCCGAATTTGTTGTTGCTACAGTTGACCAGTTTCTTATGGCATCGTTAAAGCAGAAACACGTTATGCTAAGGCACCTGGGACTTGCAGGTAAGACTGTTATTATAGATGAGTGCCATGCTTATGACCGATATATGTACGTTTATCTGGAAAATTCATTGCGCTGGATGGCGGCGTATAATGTGCCTGTGATAATTCTTTCTGCAACATTGCCGCCGGATAAGAGAGCGGAACTGATAAAATGGTATACCGGCAGTAAGAACAGCTTTGACAACAGCAGTACGGCATATCCTATACTGACGTGGAGCGACGGTGCGGAGGTAAAGCAGAAGGCTATACCTGTTGATATCCCAGATAAGCCTATCACAGTAATCAGAAGAGAAGAAAATGACAGTAACGATATTGTAAACCTGCTTGAAGATAAACTGTCTGGCGGCGGTTGTGCGGCTGTTATTGTGAATAGTGTTGCTTATTCCCAGGAACTTGCCGACACAATAGCGGCGAATATGCCTGATTATCGTGTTATATGTTTCCATAGCAGACTTATATCGACTGACAGAGCGGCAATTGAGCGTGAGCTAACAGAGCTTGTCGGCAAGAAGTCGACCTGTGAGAAGAGGGACAAGCTGATAGTAGTCGGCACACAGGTGCTTGAACAGTCGCTTGATATAGACTTTGACTATATGATAACCGAACTTTGCCCTATGGATCTGTTGTTACAGCGTTCAGGCAGACTGCACAGACATAACCGCACACGTCCGGATAAATTATCCGAGCCTGAGTTGTGCGTGTTGATCCCGGAAGATTTCAGCAAGAGTGTTTACTCCGGTTGGATACTGAAGCAAACTGAAAAATATCTGCCGGATAAACTGGTAATACCGGGATGTATTCCTGAGCTTGTCGGCACTGTTTATTCCGAACCCGACAATGATGAACAACAGACCGCAGAGTATAGAAAATATAGTGATGAACAAAAAGAGAAAAAGCAAAGAGCCAAGAAATATTGCATACCGTCACAAAAAATTAATCGCAGTGATTCAACGCTTAGCGATATGATCAACAGGCGAGAGCTGAACAATGATTCAGACGGTGAAGCGGCGGTGCGTGACGGGCAGGAAACCATAGAAGCGCTTGTGCTTGTGAAAACATCCGATACGGAGTATTCGCTGTTTTCACGGGACGCAGTGTTTGATATTACTTCTGTACCCGATAATGCACAGGCAAAGCTGATAGCAAAGCAAAGACTGAGATTGCCGGCATTTTTCAGCAAGTCTTATAATTTTGGTAAAACGATTGAGATACTGGCAAACTCTATGCCTCAGGCGTGGAGGAATGCAAAGTGGCTCAAAGGTGAGATATTGCTTTTGCTTGACGGAAATAACAAGATAAGTATGCTCGGCAGAACGTATAAATACAGCACCGAAAGAGGTTTTGAAGAAATAAAGGAGGAAGAAAGCTGATATGGACAGAGAGTTCAATCTGATCGACGAACCGTGGATATGCGTCCGTGACAACGGGTGCGAGGTGAAAGAGATAAGCATAAGGCAGGTCTTTGAACACGCACAGGATTACACGGAGCTTGCAGGAGAAACAAAAACGCAGGATATGGCTGTACTGAGGTTTCTGCTTGCGGTGATCTACACGGTATTCTCAAGGTACGACAAAAACGGTGATGAAGTTGATCCCGAGGACGATATTAATTATCTTACGGATAACTGGATCGAGGTTTATCGGAGCGGCAAATTTCCGATGAAGCCGTTTGAGAAGTATTTTGAAAAATGGTATGACCGTTTCTGGCTGTTTGATGAGGAGTATCCGTTTTATCAGTCTAACAAGGTAAACGGTAAAGGTAAGGCTACAAGTATAGCAAAAATGATTGGCTCGCTTTTTGAAAGTGCCAATAAGCCCAGGCTTTTCTCTGACAGGAACAATGACGGAAGACTGCTTTCATATTCGGAAGCGGTTCGTTGGTTGTTACATATAATCTGTTTTGACGATACAGCGGCAAAACAACCAGTACCTAAGAAATCATGGGTTAGTATATTGGGGCTGATAGCGGTCAGAGGAAACAACCTGTTTGAAACGCTTATGCTGAATTACAACGCAGAAAGCGATTCTGAATATGACGTGTATGTAAGTACTCCGTCGTGGGAAAAGGATAACAACAAAGCTGAGTTCAATACTCTGATACCTGTTCCCGATAATCAGGCGGCATTGCTTTCATTGATGTCAAGACGTGTGTATCTTTGCAGAGAAAACGGAAAGGTGAACGGTTATTATATTTCAGGCGGAGATTATTTTGAAGAAGTTGAAGTTTTCGGTGAGCAGATGACGCTCTGGAGGTCGTATAAAGAAAAAGGAAGCGACAGCATAAAATATAAACCTCAGCTTCATAAGCCTTCGACAAAGGCTTGGCAGGAATTCGGAAGTATCGCGGCGCTTGAAGGTGATGAAAATTCAAGCACTGCAAGAAAACCGGGCGTTATAGCTCATATTGAATCGTACATAGACAGGAGCTATCTGGATAATTGCTTTTTACTTAATGTAACAACGGCGTCTGTAATTCATGATTTCAACGATAGTATGTGTTTTAAGATTGTTGATTCTATCAGTGATGAACTGTCGTTCCATTCAGATCTGCTGATGAAAGTCGGAGAAGCGTGGCGCTATCGTATAGGAAACGAGATAGGCAAATGTGAAAGTGCGGCTAAAGCGGTAAATAAACTCAGTATCAATTTGCAGAAATCCGCAGGAGCAAGCGGTGACAAACTATCCGGAGAAGATGCAAAGACGCAGTTCTACAGTATGATAGACAAGCCTTTCAGAGATTGGCTGTCACAGCTTGATACAAGTTATGATATTGATGAATACACAGGTAAAATCGAAGATACTGTAAGGAAAATCGCAATCGTATTCGGAAACGACTGTGTTCATCAGATGAGCGCAAATACGATTTTCGGTAGATATGAGAAGGATGGCAAGGATAAAAACCTTGTGACTACGGTAGAGGCTCTTAACATTTTTAATGCTACAATAAATAAAATTTTCAGAAAAGAAGGTGATAACAAATGAGTAAGAGTGATATGGTTTATCGTTATACCGCATCAAAAATCGAGTATCTGCACAGCATTGCAGACACAGGAAGAGGCAAGGGCTATCTTGCCGAGCTTCGACACGGTATCGGTAAAAAGCCGGGAGAACTCCCGTCGCTTTGGTGGCTGATATTCGACAGAATCGATGAAGAACTTAAAGGTTCAAAGTGTGCGTCAAATGCAGAATGGGCAGTTTATACGGCTCTGACGTTGTACGCTTTGCATCAGCAGGGTAACGACAGGTTTATGTATGAAAAGGGCTATACTCTGGGAAGAGCGGCTTATCACATTGCAAACAGCAATGATGATGAAGAACGTGTTGTAAACAGACTTAACCTTGTTGTAACATCAACGACAAAGGAAGAGCTTGCTTACCAGCTCAAAAGCATAGTTCAACTGCTCAAAGGCAAGAGTATACCGCTTGATTATGCGAAGCTTGCCGAAGAACTCTACAGGTTCAATTATCCTGAGCAGGCGGCAGATATAAAACTGTCGTGGGGAAGAGATTTCTATTCCGAAAAGTATAAGACCGAAAAAGATAATTCAAAAGGAGAGTAAAGAAAATGAGTAACGAAAGATTATATGTTGATTTCCATGTAGTACAGACAGTTCCGCCTTCATGCGTAAACCGTGATGATACCGGCAGACCTAAAACAGCTTTTTACGGCGGTGCAAACAGAGCGAGAGTGTCAAGCCAGTCGTGGAAGCACGCAATGCGTCTTATGTTCAATGAACTTTTTACAAGTGAAGAACTCGGCTACAGAACAATGCACGCTGTTGATCTTATTGCAAATGAAATCAAAAAGCTTGACAGCAGTTTTGACGATGAAACAGCCGTTAAGGAAGCTATAAAGGCGATGAACTCGGCAGGTGTGAAAATAAACGAAAAGAAGGATAATAAAACAGGAGCACTGTTCTTTATAAGTGCTGTGCAGGCTAATAATCTTGCACAACTTGTTATAAACGGCGAAAAAGACGCCAAGCTCTATAAGCAGGCGCTTAAAGAAACGCCTTCTGTTGATATTGCTTTATTCGGAAGAATGGTAGCAGACGATGCTGACCTGAATGTAGATGCGGCATCGCAGGTTGCTCACAGCATTTCAACTCATGCTGTTCAGAATGAGTATGACTACTTTACGGCAGTAGACGATTGCTCGCCTGAGGACAGTGCGGGTGCGGGACATCTCGGAACAACAGAGTTCAATTCTTCAACGCTTTACAGATATGCGACTGTGAATGTTGCACAGCTTAAGAAATCAATAGGTGTTTCTGTAGCAGAAGTTATAAAGGGATTTGCCGAAGCATTTATCTGCTCTATGCCTACCGGTAAGCAGAACTCATACGCAAACAGAACATATCCCGATATGGTTTATGTGACGATCAGAAAAGATCAGCCCGTAAACCTTGTAGGTGCATTTGAAAAGCCGGTTATCAGCAATAACGGCTATGTTGAAGAGTCCGTGAAGAAATTGCAGGAATATGCAGGCAAGGTATATGACAACTTCAGCGGAAAGCCTGTAAAGAGCTTTGTGATAGGTGCGGACGCTATATCCGATGCCGAAAGGGTAAATCTTGACGAGCTGCTCGAAAAGCTGTATAGCTACATAAAAGATGAGGTGGTATAATGCCTGTACTGCTGCTCAGACTTGCCGCTCCGTTGCAGTCATGGGGCGTTGAGTCGAAATTTGATACACGCCGCACGCTCGGATATCCGACCAAGAGCGGTGTAATCGGACTTGTGGCATCGGCTATGGGAAGAGAGAGGACGGAACCTCTTGACGATCTGAATGAGCTTAAGATCGGTATCAGAGTAGAGAACGAAGGTCGGCAGATAAGGGATTATCACACTGCCAACGGTGAAAAGACAAAAAAGTATATCACGCACCGTTTTTACCTTTCCGATGCGACTTTCCTTGTAGGACTCGAACATGAAGATGCAGGGCTGATAGAAAAAATCGAAGACGCTCTGAAGCATCCGGCGTTTCCGCTATTTTTAGGCAGGCGCTCATGCCCGCCTACACCTCCGCTTGTATGGGGATTGCGTGACGGAGATCTTCTTGATGTGCTTAAATCGGAAAGTCCGTTGCTTGACAAACAGCAGAGAAAAAACGCCGACACAAGGCTCAGAATTATCGCAGAAAGCGAAGACGGTCCTGCAATAATCAAGGATGTTCCTGTTTCGTTTGATCCGACATTCAGACGTTTCGGGCTGCGAAAAATAAAAGACTGCTATGTGGAAATCGATAAGCCGGACAGCACGGCGGATATGGTTTCTGCAGAGCACGACCCTATGGCTGAATTGAGGTGAAACAATGTACTTATCAAGAGTTTATCTGGATCTGTCAAACCGCAATACATTGAAGGCGGTCAATTCACGCAGTGTTCTGCACGGAGCTGTAGAAGCGGCACTTACGGATGACCGTTCAAGAAAGCTCTGGCGCATCGACAGCCTTGGAGGAGAGCTTTATCTGATGATTCTCAGCAATCAGAAGCCCGACTTATCTGTTATAGCATCGCAGTTTGGTGATACCGGCAGAGCAGGAGAAACAAGAGAATATGACGGTCTGCTTGGCAGAATAAAAAAGGGTGATATATGGCAGTTCCGCCTTACCGCAAATCCGGTGAAAACGGATAATGTAAAACAGGGACAGGGTAAGAAAAGGGCAGTCACCATTGTTGACTTTCAAAAGCAGTGGCTGATTGACAGAGCAGAGAAGAACGGGTTCTGCCTTAGTGAAGATTCATTTGATGTGGTTCAGAACAAGTGGTGCAGATTTTTCAAAAAGGACAACAGAGTAGTAACTCTTCTGTCGGTGACGTTTGAAGGACTGCTTGAAGTGACGGATGAAGAACTGTTCAAAAATATGCTCATAAACGGAATAGGCAGAGGAAAAGCATACGGTATGGGACTTATGACCGTAATGCGTCCGGGAAATAATACAAATGGCTGAAATACCAGGAATGATAAAACCCGATATCGTAGAACTGCCGCAGATTGCCGACAGAATTACATTTCTGTATCTGGAACATTGTAAAATAAACAGAAAAGACAGTGCAATCACCGTTATTGATGAGAACGGCGTTACGCATATACCATCCGGTACAATCTCTGTACTTATGTTAGGTCCCGGAACTGATGTTTCACACAGGGCTATGGAACTTATCGGCGACAGCGGAATAAGCATATGCTGGGTTGGTGAGCAGGGTGTCAGATATTATGCCGGCGGCAGACCGCTGACGCACAGTTCGAGGCTTATTGTAAAACAAGCGGAAATGGTCACAAACCAGCGCAAGCATCTTGATGTTGTCAGAAAGATGTATATGATGCGTTTTCCCGATGAGGATGTTTCGGGGCTTACTCTGCAACAGCTGAGAGGCCGTGAGGGCAGTCGTATAAGAAAAGTGTACAGACAGCAGTCTGAAAAATGGAATGTCGAATGGAACGGTCGTGTATACAATCACGAAGATTTCCAGTCGTCCGATCCGGTCAATCAGGCTCTGTCGGCGGCTCACGCCTGCCTTTACGGGCTTGCTCACGCTGTTATATGTTCTATGGGGTGTTCGCCTGCACTGGGGTTTGTACATATTGGTCACGAATGTTCGTTCGTATACGATATAGCCGATCTTTATAAAGCTGAAGTCACGATACCGATATCTTTTGAAGCGGCTGCATCGGTAAATGATGATATATCAAGATTTGTACGGCATAGGGTCCGTGACGAAATGGTGAAAGCTCATATGCTTGAGCGAATGGTACACGATATTAAATATCTGCTGATGCCTGAAGAAAATCCGGATGACGAAAAAGCCATGTATCTGTGGAATGATAAAAACGAACCTCTCGATTACGGTAAACAATACAGGTGACGATATGATGGTAGTAATTACACTGAGTTGTTGTCCGCCTAAACTGCGCGGAGATCTTTCCAGGTGGATGCAGGAAATAGACACAGGCGTGTATGTCGGAAATCTGAACGCAAGAGTTCGTGATAACGTATGGGATAGAGTGTGCTCAAACATTGGAAACGGTCACGCTTCAATGTCATACAGCTCAAATAACGAGCAGAAACTGGAATTCCGTATTCACAATACGCAATGGGAGCCGGTAGATTATGACGGCATAAAGCTTATAAAAAGACGTGTGACAAAAAGTGACGATGAAAACGTTATTCGTCCTAAGGCTATGACAAATCACATAAATCGTTTATCGGAGAAAAAACAGAAATCATCCGGTGTATCGGATACATATACGGTAATCGATATTGAAACAACGGGACTTAATCCCGATGATGAAATAATAGAACTCGGTGCAGTGACGGTTGAAAACGGATCAGTAGCGGAAACATATTCTGTGCTTGTCAAAACAGATAAAAAAATACCGGAGGCGATTATCAGGCTTACAGGTATAACGGAGGAATTACTGGCAAGTGAAGGAACAGACAAAAGCAAAGCACTTAGTGAGTTTGCAATGCGATGCAACGGAAAACCTCTGGTTGGGCATAATATCGGTTTTGACCTGAATTTTATTAAATCTGCGTGTGCTGAAAACAAAATTGATTTTGTTCCGTCAAAAATTATTGATACAGTTAAAATATCAAGAAAACTACTTGATATTAATTCATATTCATTATCAGCTATTGCGGATTATCTTGATTTGCATTATAATAAAGATAGGATTCATAGGGCGCTTGACGATTGTCTGCTTACACAAAGGATCTATGAAAAGTTAAAGGAAATCTAAGCGGTTGATTTTGCAAAACCGCTATTTTCCTTGATTTCTTTAGTCTTGTCCCCATACGCGTGGGGATGATCCTGCCTGCCATGCCGGCTCAAGCTCCGGAGCAACCTTGTCCCCATACGCGTGGGGATGATCCCGTAGTGCTTGATCTGTCCGGGTGCATCGCTTACTTGTCCCCATACGCGTGGGGATGATCCTATGGGGCGACTTTACTCCCCTGCTTGCCGCTTCTTGTCCCCATACGCGTGGGGATGATCCTTGGGAATACCACATAGCGAGCCAGCTCCAAAGCTTGTCCCCATACGCGTGGGGATGATCCTGCTATTTTTGGCGGAGTAGTAGCCGCAATCGGCTTGTCCCCATACGCGTGGGGATGATCCTAGGAGGCAAATATGATTATTTTTGAAGACGGACTTGTCCCCATACGCGTGGGGATGATCCTATGATAGACAGTGCCTTAATCCTGAAGACAGGCTTGTCCCCATACGCGTGGGGATGATCCTGTCGAGGATGATTTTTATATAGCTAATCAACACTTGTCCCCATACGCGTGGGGATGATCCCCTATGAGGTATCATATCTTTAGACCGTATTTTCTTGTCCCCATACGCGTGGGGATGATCCCAACTTAGAGATATTACCGCAACTGTGCGTGTGCTTGTCCCCATACGCGTGGGGATGATCCTTCACCACGAGGAATGGAAGCAGATGTTTCAGACTTGTCCCCATACGCGTGGGGATGATCCTTATCTCAGCACGATAGATAAAATATCTACCAACTTGTCCCCATACGCGTGGGGATGATCCTTACCAAACAAAGTTATTTGCTCAAAAGGATAGCTTGTCCCCATACGCGTGGGGATGATCCTTTGGCAGTAGAGGAAGTGACAGAACTATCCTTCTTGTCCCCATACGCGTGGGGATGATCCCTTACTACAGCTATATCTAAAAAATTTCACGTTCTTGTCCCCATACGCGTGGGGATGATCCACCGCTACTTCAAAGAAATCAAATACTGAGATACTTGTCCCCATACGCGTGGGGATGATCCTAAGAGATAACAGGAACAACTCTTTCTGAAAATCTTGTCCCCATACGCGTGGGGATGATCCGTAAATTCAAATGAATTTATCAATTATCTTTTTCTTGTCCCCATACGCGTGGGGATGATCCCGAGCTTTCTTCCGCAGAAAGCACAGACAACTACTTGTCCCCATACGCGTGGGGATGATCCTGTGGAAAGCTGACAAGTCGCTCATCGGACAGGCTTGTCCCCATACGCGTGGGGATGATCCTGCGTTGGTAAATCCTGCCTTTTTAACCTTATCCTTGTCCCCATACGCGTGGGGATGATCCCAAGTGATGGGGTAAGCTTTGACAACTGCGGTACTTGTCCCCATACGCGTGGGGATGATCCTGAAAAAGTTCTGCGCATAAAGTAGGTTAAAATCTTGTCCCCATACGCGTGGGGATGATCCCTGACTGAAATGCGGGCTATCGAAAATACTGAGCTTGTCCCCATACGCGTGGGGATGATCCTATCCATACATTGTAAAAAAATCGTCATACTGTCTTGTCCCCATACGCGTGGGGATGATCCGTGGCATCGCAAAAAAGCTGTGAGCGTTTTTTGCTTGTCCCCATACGCGTGGGGATGATCCCGTCGGACGTAAAAAACGCAGACGGGGAGTATTCTTGTCCCCATACGCGTGGGGATGATCCTACGGGGTATCGTTCGGCGGCAACGAACACGGGCTTGTCCCCATACGCGTGGGGATGATCCTGCGTTGGTAAATCCTGCCTTTTTA
>ERZ779874.3097-NODE-3097-length-12899-cov-12.562831_pt1 | contig 12899 bp, 8 predicted proteins | sample MGYA00511031_ERZ779874 | MGnify/ENA primary metagenome ERZ779874 (study PRJEB29588, sample SAMEA2156850) | human gut metagenome | biome: human gut; feature: human-associated habitat; material: faeces | place: Denmark | collected 2008/2010 ...
AAAAAGCTCCCCCTTTCGGGGGAGCTGGCATCGCGCAGCGATGACTGAGAGGGTCAAATCTCCTTACCGTTCCATGGTGTGTGTGGCAAACACCTGTTCGTCCTCCCACCAGACGGGGGCCTTTGCGGCAAGGCTCTTGGGCACATCCAGAAGCCGCTGGTTGGAGCTGCCCCGGAAGCGCAGGGAGATATCGTGCTGGGCTTCCACAAAGCGGCCGTCCACCAGAACATCCAGCAGGCTCAGCAGCTCATCTGTGACCTCACAGCGGGCCGGGCAGGGAACACTGCCGGTCAGCTGTTCCCAGGTGTAACCAGAATAGCACCAGACGCTCTTATTCGGGTATAACGCCCTGAAGTTGCGGACAAAGGGCAGCAGTTCCCGCTGATTCTCCGGCTCAAAAGGCTCACCGCCCAGCAGGGAGATGCCTGCAATATAGTCGGGCTGACAGGATGCAAAGATCTCGTTGCGCACAGCCTTGTCGAAGGGCTGACCGTACCCGAAATCCCATGCCACCTCGTTGAAGCAGCCCGGGCAGTGATGCCTGCAGCCAGAAACAAAGATGCTGGTGCGCACCCCCGGCCCGTTGGCAATGTCGTAATACTTAATTGTTGCGTAATTCATCACAGATGCAGCACCCGATCCTTGATCTCCTGTGTCCGGCCCTGGTTCCAGAACTGGGTGCCGATATAACCGCAGGTGCGGCGGGCAACGTTCAGCTTGTTCTGGTCGCGGTTGCCGCACTTGGGGCACTCCCACACCAGCTTGCCGTCATCCTCCACGATCTTGATCTCGCCATCGTAGCCGCACACCTGACAGTAGTCGGACTTGGTGTTCAACTCGGCGTACATGATGTTGTCGTAGATGAACTGCAGCACGCTTATGACGGCTTCCAGATTGTCCTGCATGTTGGGCACTTCCACATAGCTGATGGCACCGCCCGGGGACAGGCGCTGGAAGTCGGCCTCGAATTTCAGCTTGGTAAAGGCGTCGATGGGCTCGGAGACATGGACGTGGTAGCTGTTGGTGATATAGTTCTTGTCCGTGATGCCCTTCACGATGCCAAAGCGCTTTTGCAGGCACTTGGCAAACTTGTAGGTGGTGGATTCCAGCGGGGTGCCGTACAGCGAGTAATCAATATTTTCAGCGTTTTTCCACTCGTTGCACTTATCATTCATGTGCTGCATCACACTCAGGGCAAAGGGCTTTGCGGCGGGATCGGTATGGCTCTTGCCGGTCATATATTTGCAGCATTCATACAGGCCCGCATAGCCCAGGCTGATGGTGGAGTAGCCGCCATACAGCAGCTTATCAATGGGCTCGCCCTTTTTCAGGCGGGCCAGAGCGCCGTACTGCCACAGAATGGGTGCCGCATCGGACAGGGTACCCTTAAGGCGGTTATGGCGGTACTGCAAGGCGCGGTGGCACAGTTCCAGGCGCTCATCAAAAATTTTCCAGAATTTATCCGGCTCACCGCCGGAGGACAGGGCCACATCCGGCAGGTTGATGGTAACAACACCCTGATTGAAGCGGCCATAGTACTTCGGTTTGCCCGGCACATAGTTCTGGGCGTTGGCCACGTTGTTCCAGCCAGTGCCGGAACGGTCGGGGGTCAAAAAGCTGCGGCAACCCATGCAGGTAAATACATCGCCGTTGCCCTCGGTCTCACCCTTAGACAGCTTGTATTCCTTCATCTTCTTTTCGCTGATATAGTCCGGCACCATACGCTTTGCGGTGCATTTGGCGGCCAGCTTGGTCAGGTAGAAATAGGGGGTGCCTTCGCGGATATTATCGTCTTCCAGCACATAGATCAGCTTGGGGAACGCGGGGGTGATCCAGACGCCCTTTTCATTCTTAACACCCTGGTAGCGCTGGCGGAGCATTTCTTCCACGATAATGGCAAGGTCAGATTTCAGGCGCTGGTTTTCGCCCGCTTCGTTCAGGTACATGAATACCGTGATGAACGGTGCCTGGCCGTTGGTGGTCATCAGGGTAACGACCTGGTACTGGATGGTCTGCACACCACGCTTGATTTCCTCGCGCAGACGGGCTTCAACGATCTGGGAGAGCTTTTCTTCACCGGGATCAATGCCCAGTTCCTTCATCTCCGCTTCGGTATCGCGCCGGATCTTTTTGCGGCTGATATCCACAAACGGTGCCAGGTGGGTCAGGCTGATGCTCTGGCCGCCGTACTGGTTGGATGCCACCTGCGCAATGATCTGGGTGGCAATGTTGCAGGCCGTGGAGAAAGAATGCGGTTTTTCGATGAGGGTACCAGAAATAACCGTGCCGTTCTGCAGCATGTCGTCCAGGTTGACCAGGTCGCAGTTGTGCATATGTTGGGCGTAATAGTCCGCATCATGGAAATGAATGATGCCATCCTCATGTGCCTTTACAATCTCGGCAGGCAGCAGCATACGCATGGTCAGATCCTTGCTGACCTCGCCGGCCATATAATCGCGCTGAACGCTGTTGACGGTCGGGTTTTTATTGGCGTTTTCCTGCTTGACTTCCTCATTGTTGCACTCGATGAGGGACAGAATGCGGTCGTCGGTGGTGTTATGGGTACGGCGCAGGCTCTGCACATAGCGGTAGGTGATATATTTGCGGGCCACCTCATACGCTTTGGTCTGCATGATGGCGTCTTCCACCAGATCCTGGATTTCCTCCACGTTCATGGCGTGGTTGCGGCTCTGGCATTCCTGCGCCACATCGTCGGCAATGGCCGTGATCTGTTCCTTGGTCAAGCGCTGGTTGGAGGCAACAACGTTGTTGGCTTTGGTCACCGCTGCAATAATTTTGGATATATCGAAAACGGCCTCGCTGCCGTTGCGCTTGATGATCTTCATGAACTGTTATCTCCTTACCTCAATAAAAGCTGCCGGGTTGATACCCCACACCAAAACCGCTTCATGATTTTGGCGAGCGTATTTATCTTACCGCATCGACCCGGCAAAGTCAAGCTAATACACCACAATATATTGTATATAATTTGCTAGTAGCACCCATATATGCCATATAGCGCGATGGGACGTTCAAAAAGATTGCAAAACAAAACGCCGAAAAAAGCGCTGGCTTTTTGGGTAAAATAGGCACTTTTTTCAAAGCTGCGATGATATGTGATTTTATTGTTCCCTGGCCGCTTGCTTTTGCCCGGCACGGCTGGTATACTGGTGCAAGGCACCTGCCTATTGTGATGATTTGCCGCAGCACTATACAAGATATAGTGTTGCATTTTATAAGGAGGCTCCCCGCGTGAACTACGCAACCATAAAATACTGTGATATTGCCAACGGCACGGGCGTGCGTACCAGTCTGTTTGTTTCCGGCTGCCGCCGCCACTGCCCGGAATGTTTTAACGCCGTTGCCTGGGATTTTGGTTATGGCCTGCCCTTTGATAAAGCCGTGCGCAATGAAATTTTGGGCAGCCTTGCCCCGGATTATATTGATGGGCTTTCCCTTTTGGGCGGCGAACCCTTTGAGCCGGAAAACCAGCGTGCGCTAGTGCCGTTCCTGCACGAAGTACGGGTGTTGTACCCCCACAAAACCATCTGGTGCTACACCGGCAATGTATACGAAACCGAACTTTTGCAGCCCAGCCACGCCCGCTGCGAAGTGACGGACGAGATGCTGAGCCTGATCGATGTGCTGGTGGACGGCGAATTCATCCCCGCGCAGCACGATATTTCGCTGCGGTTCCGCGGCTCCAGCAACCAGCGCATCATTGACTTGAACGCCACCCGCGCCGCCGGGCACACCGTACTGTGGCAGGATGACCCGCTGTTTGCTGACCACAAGATGTAAGGCAGCGAGTTCGCGTTTTTGGATTTTGTGTAACTTTTAACAAATTTGACTTGTATTTCTGCCCCGCAGGGTGTTATACTGACACTAATTTAAGGCAACACCGCACAATTCCCGCCTTGCGGCTTAAGCACCGCTCCGGCAGCTGCGGCACGGCATCTGCGTTGCCAAAATGCTCGATAAGACATCCAGTATTATCTGCGCTTTTGGCTTAGCATCTGCCGTACCTCGCTCGCCGTATCGGCACTTAGAATTATGCGGTATTGCCTTAAGGTTGTGCCAATCGTTCCAGGCACAACCGCCCCAAACAGCTGCCGGGCCAGCTGCCCGCGCACGAAAGGAGAAATTACTATGGCAAAATTTCATCTGATTCCCATTGTGCTGGGCGCAGCCATCGGTGTTGGCGTTTATGTTGTCAGCAAGTATCTGGCTCAGGACGAAGAGAGCGAACAGATTGTGGATGACTCCGCATTTGACGACAGCGAAGCTTCCGAAAGCACCGAAGATACGGACGAAACCGAAGAAAATGCCGACGAGGCCCCCCCCGCAGAAGAACCGGCGGCAGAGCCCGCACCGATTGAGGAACCTGCCCCCGCTGAGCAGGCCCCTGTAGCGGAGCCTGCTGCCCCGGTGGAAGAACCCGCGCAGGAAGATGACGGCGTTACCATTCCCATCCAGAGTGGTAACGATGTGCCGAATGTGAATCCTGTCCAGGACAAGACCGAACCCGTTAAGCTGACGGAGGACGGCAAGGTGGACCCTACCACCATCGCCAAAGCCGAAGATTTCGGCGACTGGGAAGAAGAAACCGGCTGCAGAGGCTGAAGGCGAGACGATATAAATGACAACGCCGCAGGGAGTGCGTGATGCTCCCTGCGGCGTTTGTTTTTTGTTTTGGGGGTAAATTTGTATTTGGAGGGAGAGCCTTTGCGTGCACGGCAGGGTTCTTTCCACGTTTTGGGGGTAGCAGCGTGGCAAGGCCGCGGCGGGGTGAGGGCACCCCGCTCTACTGCGCACAAACAAGCTCACTGTTATTGATACGTCCGTCGGGGACGCCGTCCCCTACAAGCAATTTGTTGGTTCATCACAATTTTTCAACATGCAATGGGGCCAGGTTTCGGCGGGGTCGGGTGACCCCGCTCTACCGAATGTTTTATGTTCTATCACCCACTATAAAATGCTCCGTAGGGAACGGTCTTGACCGTTCCGGAACCATGCGGTAGATGCCACAATAGAATTTTATCGCAAGCCTTGGCTACAACATCCCACAAAGCATATCAAAGGGGACGATGCTTCCGCATCGTCCCCTACTTATTATTTTACGGGTTATGGCCGCCGGCAGCTCTTACACCACCCATTGCAGCAAAATACCGCAGCAGGTGCCGCAGAACCAGAGCAGCCCTGTCATGAACAGGTTCTGTTTCCAGCTGGGGTTGACACGCCACAGCACAGCCAGGCCGATACCTGCGCCGGAGCACAGCCCCGCAAAAAAACTGCCAAAGGTAATAGCCCCGCCCATATACAGCTGAGCCAGCAGCACGCTGGCACCGCAGTTGGGTACAAGACCGATCAGCGCGGCCATCATGGGCTGGAAAATGCCCAGACTGCCCAGAAATGCCGCGGCGGAATCTGCCCCGACAAAGCCAAAGATCAGCCCAATGATAAAGCTGAACACCAAGATGAACACAAAAATTTCCAGCGTGTGACGCAGTGCCGCCAGGAAAATGCTGCTGTGTTCCTCGTGTTCTTCGTGGCAGTCCACCTCATCGGCATGGCCCTCATAGCCGCCATACAGCCCTTTGGGCAGGATGCGGCGCAGCGGAACATCCAACACCAAGCCGGCTGCAATGCCAAACACGATTTTGAGCACCAGCAGCAGGCCCAGCTTGTTCCACAGGGTAGGCTCCGCCGCCAGCAGGGGGATGGCTTCATCCGATGTTGCCAGGAACACGGCCAGCAGCGTGCCGGGGGTAATGACCCGGCTGGCATAAAAGTTGGCCGCTACCGCCGAAAACCCGCACTGTGGTACGCAACCCAGCAGTGCGCCGGGCACAAAGCCCCAGTGGCCGCCGCCAGCCAGCGCTTTTTCAATTCGCTCGCCATGGTTGCGTTCCAGCCATTCGATCAGCAGATATGCCAGATACAAAAACGGCAGCATTTTTACGCCGTCGATCAGTGCATCCAAAAAAGCATCAACAATAATTTCCATAATTCTCCTATCTGTTGCAAAGGTTGGGGTTGTAGGGCATAACATGGCCGCACGGTTCGGAGCAGCTGCCCGGAGCCATGCGGCCCTTTTTCATTTTTTACTGCCTTTGTTGGTTTCAAAGCCGCGCAGCAGCGCTACGGCTTCCCGCACACGGGCGGGGGAAATGCGGGTACGGAACCGCTCCATGCTGCGGGAAGAAAACGGCACATCATAGGTAAAGGAATCAAAGCCCAAAAAGTATTGCAGGTAGGGGCTTTCGCGCACGATCTCCACCGTTTCGCTGTCCGTTGTGCGGCACGCTGCACGAATCACCAGCACACCGAACGCCATGCGGGCCGGAATTGCCACCTTGCCGCCAGCAGCAAAATGGCCGCTGTACTCCTGTTCAATGGCATCCCAGTCAATGGCCTGGGCCAGGCGCACCCAGCGGTTCTCCTGTACCAGCTCGCCTTCATAGGGCGGCAGGTAGTCATCAATGCTCATCTGATGTTGAATTGTGCGGTACATGGTTGCACCATTCCTTTTTATGTCGTTCCCGTTTTTATTTTTCCCGCAAAAACGCTTGGGATATATCTGAAAAGCCGAAAACTCAATCCAGTTCTTTGTTTTCAGATATCCCTTAATATCTCTGGATCAGGGGGAATATCATGGCCAGAACCGCCCAAGCGACCTGATACAGGGCCAGTGCCGGAAGCGGCAGCCCGGCCAGGCCGCCGGCCAGCGCCATGATCATGGCAAGAATGCAGCTGATGAGCACCGAGGCCGACAGCACCATCGAAGAACGGTGTTCCCCCTCTGCCGCACCCGCAGCGGCTTCCAGGCCGCCGACAAAGCTGGCAAAGCTGCCCAGGTGCAGCATGCTGCCTTCGCTTTCCGGCAGCCAGGCCACAGCGGGCTCCAGCGCCTTGTGTTCCTTGCCGCTCAGCACCTTGACGGTACCAACCGGCAGGTTATAAGCAGTCTGCAGCAGCGCTTCATCGCAGTTAAAGTCATCGCAGTCCACAATGAGCGAAAGTCCGGCGCGGCGCAGGGAATCCAGCACGGCGGCGGTATCGGGATCACTCTGATAAGCCACCTGGAACATGCTGAACAGCTTGCCGGAAACCGCCAGGTAGATGACCCGGCGCTGGTTCACGGTATGGCGGCGTTCATATTCCATGCTGGGCAGCTGGATATCATAGGTATCCATCAGCCGGCGGGAGCCGATCATGACCCGCTCGCCGTTGATCCAGCCCACATAGCCCAGGCCGTCCAGCGTTTCCAGGTTTTCCACCTTGCACAGCAGCTTGCGGTTATCGCCCGTCATGCCAAGGAAGATATCTTTCAGCGGGGTATTCACATCGGCCAGCATGGAAGCGGAGTAGATGATGGCCAGCTCAATATCCTCTTTGCGCACCGGCTTGATGCCGCGCAGCGTAATGCACCCTTTGGGGAAAAGATCCTGCGCCGTGACCTGCAGCACGTTCACACGGCCCAGCAGTCGGATATCCTTCCAACCGGGGATGACCGCGCCGATCTGCGCGGCACTGCGCTGCATCAAACGCATGGGCATGGCGGAGATCAGCGTACCGGCCAGCGGCGCGCCCAGGCAGAGTACACCGGCCAGCGCAGTGAACGCCGTTCCGGCATCCTTGCGGTAAAGCAGGGTGAACAGGAATGCAGCCACGCCGCAGCCCAGCAGGATGCGGGCAAACTGCTGCTGGTTTTTATCCGATGTGCGGCGGGATTCGCTGCCCGCCAAAAAGCCTTTCATCAGGCGGGTGGGACGGCTGACCAGCACATTGGGGCGCGGTTCCGCCAGCCCGGCGGTCACGGTGCGCAGTACCCCGGCATCTTTCAGCCGATATGCCACAGCGTGGTCCATCCCGGCGCTGACAAGGGTAAAGTTATCCCGGATGGTGTGGGCGTCGATTGCCTTGCCTGCAGCGTTGCCGCACAGCAGCAGCGCTGCGGGGCCGGTCATCAGGCAGAGGGTTGCGGGGTTATACCATTCCGGCTTTGCCAAAAACATGATACATTGCAGGATGGAGGCCACCGCGGCCATGGCGGGCATGGTATCTGCGGTATTGCCCCGGCGCATGTTGATCAGCCCGGCCAGGCCGCCCAGCATCGTCTGCCAGCACAGGGCTGCGCTGGCAGCAAGCAAAATCAGCATGGTCACCAGCAGCGGTTTGGTGCTGGCTGTGGTATCCAGCGGGCCAAGATTGGCTCCGGTGGCCGCCATAGTGCCCAGAACGATCATCATCAAGGCTGCAGCGCCCACAGCGATTGCTGTGCCGGTGGTGATCATCACCCGCAGTTCCAAGTCATGGCGCACCACGGGGGCATCATCGGTGCTTTCGTATTCGTGGCGGTGCAGGACGGCGGCCTGTGCGGCAAAAGGCGCTTCGCCATCGGGGGTGGTTTCGTCCTTCGGCTTGCCTGCAAACCGGAGGATGTTAAAGCCTTTGCCGGGCTTTTTTTGTTCCGGTGCTTCCGGCTCCGCCCCGGCGTTGGGGTCGCTCAGGTACTGGGCAGCCGCCTGATAATCGGTATCGGTCTTTTCTGTTTTTGCCTTTGAATCCGATTTGATCTTTTCCAGGTTGATGGACTGTTCAATGCCGCGCACAAATTCCGCGGTATTGGGCTTTTCATCCACCAGGGGGCCGATCAGCTCCTCAAAGCTTTCTTCCTCTTTTTTCGGGGCGGGCTTTTTCGGTTCTTCCGGCTGCTCTTCCACCCCTTCGGCAATCTCGCTCAGGCGGATTTGCCCGGTCAGGGTCTGGGCCAGCTCCTGCGGCAGTTCCTCAAAGGTATCGCCGCTGGCGGGTTCTTCCTGCACGGGGGCAGCTTTGGGCGCAGGCTTTTTGCGGCGCGGCGGCAGGGCTGCGTTCAGTTCATGCAGGAACGACTGGGTGCTTTCCGGTGCGGGCTCGTCCCCCAGCTGCATGGTAAAACCGGTGGTCGCCTGCGGGGCAGGCGCGGGCTGCGGCTGCACCGTATCGTTTGGGGTCATGACCGGCTCGCCCACGGGTTCCGCTTCGCGGCGGGGGGCAGACCGAGTGAACGGCATGGTGCGTTCCCGCTCCTTGCGGGGGGTGAACTCCACGGTATCCCGCTTTTTATTTTTGCGGTAAACATTGGGCTGAGGTTCCGGCTGCGGGGCCGGCTCATCCTTCGGAAGCGGCGGTTTGCCTGTGGCGGCAAACTGGGAAGTCTGCCGCCCGGAGATGGAAAGCCCTGCGTTAGTAGCGGTCAGGCGGGGCATCTCGCCCGTTTCCTCTGTTTCCGGCTCCTCCCGGGGCTGTTCCGGAACCTCCCAGTTTTCTACCGGGGCTGTATCCGGCTCGCCCTCATACGGGTCATAGGATTCCAGCTCGTCATAGACATCGCGCTTTTTGCCGCCGAACAGGCTGGCAAAAAAGCCTTTTTTCTTTGCAGCGTGGTGGCGGGGCGGCTCTTGCTCGCGCAGCTCCATCTCGTCCGGTTTATCCTGTGGCAAAGCATCCTGCAACCGGGGCAGTTGTTCTTCCAGCTGCTGGGTGCTCTGGTTTTCCACCCTGCCGCTGACCGAAACATTGATCGGCTCAAACTCCCCGGTATCGGTAGCATATCCAAAGCCAAACAAGCCCTTTTTCTTGGGAGTCTGCTGGCGCTCCTGCTCGGACTTCATATCATCCGGAACAACGGCCACGCTGGTGCCAAAAAAGTTGGTAAAATCTTTTTTTCCTTCATCCAGGTACTTGCTGTCCGCTTCCGGCACCATGCGGCCCAAAAAGGCTTTAATGATGCTGGTGCGGGTGGTATCCCCTGATGTTGCATCCGCCGGTCTTGGTTCCGGCTGCGGGGCCGGTTTTGTCTCCGGCTGTACCTGCGGGGCCGGCTGCTGGGGCGCAGTTTGTGCCGGGGCAGGGCGGGCAGGCTGCGGAACAGGTTCCGAGCGCACCTGCTGAGTCGGTTGTACAGTTTGTATATTATTTTGTTTTTCTACTTTAGGCTCAACTTCCGGCATGCGGCGCGGCTCCGGCACAGAAGCAGGCCGGCGGGCCGGGGCAGCGGGGCCGGGTTTATTCTTTTTGGCAGCCCGCATACTGGGCAGATCGCCCAGCAGGTCGTCCAGCACAGCGGTGGAAAACCGGTCCTCGGTGTTAAAATTATTGCCTTTGCCCAGCGTGATATCCGGCAGGTCCTCTTTCTGGATGGGCCCCAATGCCGAACCGCCGCCGGAGGATTCCTCCATGCTGCCGTGGCCCAGGCTTTGCAGGATGGCATCCACCTGGCGGTCTGTTACACTATCCCGGATGCCGCGTTCGGCCTGCTCATGGCTGAGCTCTTCCAGAATGCGGTCCACGGAATCATTTGTACGTTTGCTTGGCATGTTGTTCTCCCCTTTGGTATGGGATTCCTTTTTTTGCGCAGCCGTTACTTGCGGCGCTGCATGATGTTGTACATCAAAATACCGGCGGCCACGCTGACGTTATAACTGTCCACACCGGTTTTTCCACCGGCCATATCCAGCGTAACGGCGGCATCGCACAGTTTGCGCACCAGTGCGCCGGGGCCTGCGCCCTCGCTGCCCAGCACCAGCGCCACCGGGCCGGAAAGATCGGTCTTTTCCAGCGGAGCACCGCCCAGGTCGGCACAGTAAACAAAAATGTTCTGCTTTTTCAGGTCACGGATGGCCTGCGGCAGGTTGGCGACCCGCGCCACCGGGATGCGGGCAGCTGCCCCGGCGCTGGATTTCATGACCGTGCCGGTCACGCCAACGCCGCCGCGCCGCGGGATGATCACGCCGTGGGCACCGCACAGCAGCGCGCTGCGCAGGATTGCGCCCAAGTTGTGGGGGTCCTCAATACCGTCACACAGCACGAGGAACGGCGGGTCGCCGCGGTCTTTTGCGATCTGCAAAAGTTCCTCCACGCCAACATACTGGATGCGGGCAGCCCAGGCCGCCACACCCTGGTGGTCCTGGGTACCGCACAGCTTTTGCAGCTTGCCGGCGGGTACACGCTTGATGACCGCCCCGGCCGCTTTGCCCAGCGCGGTATAATACCCGGCCATGCGCGGCTCCATGCTGTCGGCCAGCAGCAGGGTGTCCACCCCGGCTTCGCTTTTCAGCAGTTCGGTCACTGGATTTTTGCCCCATACCAGGGCGGTATCCTGCTCCGCAGGGGCCTTGTCTGCCTTGGCCTGGGGGGCCTGCTGGAGCATGCGTTTTTTATTTTCCATCTGCAATGTGGTTACTCCTTAAAACGATTGGGTAAAGCCCTGTGCGGCGGCGTTTGGCAGCCATTTTGCCGCGTATGGCAGCCCGCACAGCTTTCTGGCATGATTCGATAATTATACAGATATAGTATAGCACATTTCCTATGCTTTTGTCACCTTTTTCCTTGGCGTCAAAAGTACAGATTTTTCACCCTTTTGCGCGGTGCTTTTGTGCGTGTTTTCGCGGTTTATACAAACCGTACTGGAAAGGTTTTCCTTTGAGGATGTTGAAAACCCTGTTGAAAGCGTGGAAAACCCGCTTGTATGGCCAGTTTTCCACCGTTTCAGGGGGTGTTTTCAACATATTGTGGAAAACCTTTCAACATAACAGTACGGATAAACACCCCCGCTCACTGGGCAAACTACCAGTTTTACCCCCGTTTTTGCGGGTAAAACTTACAATTATTACGGGGGTTTTGCCCGTTTTTTCACTTTCCACAGGTTTTCCCCACCCCGTTTGTGGACAAAAAGCGAAAAGTTCATCCTGCATGTTGAATGCAAAAATTCCCCACAAAATTCCATCCTGTTCAGGCCATTCCGGCTGTTGCAAACCAGTCCGCCGCAGCCCGCAGAACGGGCGCGGCATTGCTGCCCCCGCCGCCGTATTCGATCACCACCGCCGCCGCAAACCGCGGCTGCTGCACCGGCCCATACCCGATGAGCACCGAGTTTGTGTAGTGGGTGCCATCCGCCAGCGTGCCCGCCAGCTGGGGGCTGCCGGTCTTGCAGGCAAGGGGAATGGGCGATTCCCGCAAAGTACGCAGCGTTTGAGCCATCTGGGCCATCCCCTCCCGGATGGGGGCAAACACTGCCGCCCCGCCGGGTGCCTGGGCTAAAACGTCCGGCTGCGCCTGCCAGGTTATATTCCCGGCGGCATCGGTTGTGCTTTGGGCAAAATGCAGCGCCGGGCGCTGGCCATCCCGCGCAAGGGCCCCGGCATAGGCCGCCAGCTGCAAGGGGCTGACCGACGTATTGCCCTGCCCAATGGCCGCCATCAGTGCAAGGCCCGCCTGATAGTTCTCATCGGTGCTCCAGGTCAGGCGGCCTGCGGTTTCCGGCAGCTCAGTACCGCAGGGTACTCCAAGGCCCAGCTGCTGCGCGGTAGCGGAAAACGTATCCACCCCAAGGCGGCGGCCGACATCATAAAAATAAATGTTGCAGCTGTGGCGCAGCGCCGTAACCATGCTGACGGCCCCGCGGTGCCCCAGCTGCAAACAGCGCGGCTGGTAGCCCGCATAGTAAGTGTACCGCCCGCCGCAGTTTACGGTGCTTTGCGGGGTGATGATCCCCGCCGCCAGAGCCGATGCCGCTACTGCCGGTTTGAACGCCGACCCCGGCGCATACTGGCCGTTCAGCACCCGGTTGACCAGCGGCGCTCCCTGGGCTGTGGCCAGTGCGGCATAATTCTGCCGCCAGCTGGCAAGGTCATAATCCGGCAGGCTGACCGCCGCCAGAACGCCGCCGGTCTGCACATCCACCACCACAGCCGCCCCGGCGCAGGCTTCTTTGCCTTTGCCTTCCGGCTTTGTGGCCTGTAAAGTTTCAATTTGCTGCTGCAATGCGCTGCGCAGGGTGCGCTGCAGGTCAGCATCCAGATAGAGATGCAGGGTATCCCCGGCCTGTGGCGTACTTTGTATGGTTTCGGTGC
>ERZ779874.3105-NODE-3105-length-12878-cov-3.175700_pt1 | contig 12878 bp, 9 predicted proteins | sample MGYA00511031_ERZ779874 | MGnify/ENA primary metagenome ERZ779874 (study PRJEB29588, sample SAMEA2156850) | human gut metagenome | biome: human gut; feature: human-associated habitat; material: faeces | place: Denmark | collected 2008/2010 ...
AAAAGGAGATTGTATAAAATGGCAAATCCAGTAGTAACATTTGAAATGGCAAATGGCGATGTGATCAAAGCGGAATTATATCCGGAAATCGCACCGAATACAGTAAATAACTTTGTATCTCTTGTAAATAAGGGATTTTATGATGGACTGATCTTCCACCGTGTCATCAGTGGATTCATGATCCAGGGTGGATGCCCGGATGGAACCGGAATGGGTGGCCCTGGATACAGTATCAAAGGAGAATTTAAGCAGAACGGTTTTGCAAATAATCTGAAGCATGAACCGGGCGTTCTTTCTATGGCGCGTGCAATGCATCCGGATTCGGCAGGATCACAGTTTTTCATCATGCATAAGACTTCACCACATCTTGACGGCGCATATGCAGCTTTTGGTAAAGTTACAGAAGGTATGGATGTTGTAAATAAAATTGCTGAGACGGCAACAGACTACAGTGACAGACCGCTGGAAGAACAGAAGATGAAAAAAGTGACTGTTGAAACTTTTGGAGAGGCTTATCCAGAACCAGAGAGAGTCTAACAGGAGTTACATAGCAGACAACACTTGGAGAGACAGAATAATAAAGACGGGGGAGCCGGTGAAAGACAGACTGAGAGAAAGCAAAAGAGCATCGCCCCCTTTTTACCTGATACGGATCATGCCGTCGCAGGAAGTCATATTGATTTTTTCAGAGACACTTGTGCATGACAGGTGTTTCTTTTATTTCATAGGAAATTCCGAAGGAACTTCCTATGAAATAAAAGGCACTGCGTGCCGGAGATGCGCACTCGCACGAAGATGAAGAATGTCGCAAGCGACCGTGCTCGGCGCGAGAATGTGCCAAGGCACATTCTTTTTATACAAAATATTTAGGACAATTATGGAAAAAGAGAGGAAGAGAGTCAAATGAGAACAGCACTTACAATTGCAGGAAGCGATTCAAGCGGAGGAGCAGGTATCCAGGCAGATATCAAAACAATGATCAGTAACGGAGTCTATGCTATGAGCGCAATTACGGCTCTTACTGCACAGAATACAACCGGAGTTACCGGAATTATGGAGGTAACGCCGGAATTCCTAGGAGAACAGCTGGATAATATTTTCACGGATATTTACCCGGATGCAGTGAAGATTGGAATGGTATCTTCAAGTGGTCTGATCACAAAGATCGCAGACAAATTAAAAGAATATGATGCGAAAAATATTGTAGTTGATCCGGTTATGGTAGCAACAAGTGGAGCAAGACTGATCAGCGAGGAAGCGATTGATGCGCTGAAGAGCTGCCTGCTTCCGATGGCAACCGTTCTGACTCCGAATATCCCGGAAGCAGAAGTGCTTGCAGGTATGAAAATCCAGTCGCAGGCGGATATGATAAGAGCAGCAGAAGAGATCGGCACCAAATATCACTGTGCAGTTCTTTGTAAGGGCGGACATCAACTGAACGATGCCAATGATCTGCTGTGGAGAGATGGTGGATATAAGTGGTTCTACGGAGAGCGGATCGACAATCCGAACACGCACGGAACAGGATGTACTTTATCCAGTGCGATCGCATCAAATCTTGCAAAAGAATATGATTTGGATGAGTCAGTAGAACGTGCGAAGAAATATATATCCGGAGCACTTGCAGCAATGCTGGATCTTGGTAAAGGCAGTGGTCCGATGAATCACGGATTTGCAATTAAAAATGAATATACAGAAAGCAAAGTGGAGGAATAGAAGTATGAATGAAAAGAGAACCTCTATCTTTGAAAATGGACTGATCTGGTTTGGGGCAGGCGTGTCCCTTGCAGAGATCCTGACCGGTACTTACTTTGCGCCGCTTGGATTCGGAAAAGGAGTTCTGGCGATTATTATTGGTCATATCATAGGATGCATGATGCTTTTCCTTGCCGGAGTAATTGGTGGAAAAACCAGACGAAGTGCAATGGAAACAGTAAAAATGAGTTTTGGCGAGAAGGGAGGAATCTTCTTCTCCTTCCTGAATGTGCTGCAGCTGGTTGGCTGGACAGCGATTATGATTTATGATGGGGCACTTGCAGCAAATGGTGTTCTTCATACCGGCAGATGGGTATGGTGTCTGGTGATCGGTGCACTGATCATCTTATGGATTGTGATCGGAATCACAAATCTTGGCAAGATCAATACGGTTGCAATGGCTGCTTTATTTATCCTGACACTGGTACTCAGCAGAGTGATCTTTGGTGACGGATCGGTAGCAGGCGCAGGCGGAGATGCCATGACGTTTGGTGCAGCAGTAGAGCTTTCTGTTGCCATGCCACTTTCCTGGTTGCCACTGATCAGTGACTATACAAGAGAAGCAAAAGAACCGGTAAAAGCAACCGCAGTCAGCACCGTTGTTTATGGAGTTGTCAGTTGTTGGATGTACGTGATCGGTATGAACGCTGCAATTTACACAGGAGAGTCTGATATTGCAAGTATCATGGTAAAAGCTGGACTTGGAATAGCAGGACTTCTGATCATTGTATTTTCTACCGTTACGACAACCTTCCTGGATGCTTACTCAGCAGGAATTTCGTCAGAGTCAGTATTTTCAAAAATCAATGGGAAATATGCAGCAATTGTTGTAACTGTGATCGGAATGATCGGAGCAATCATTTATCCGATGGACAACATTACCGATTTCCTGTACCTGATCGGTTCTGTATTCGCGCCGATGATCGCAATCCAGATTGCGGATTTCTTCATTCTGAAGAGAAAGGACAGCCTGGAAGTATCTCTGGATGTTATGAATGGTGTAATCTGGGTGATCGGTTTTATACTTTACCGTATTCTGATGAATGTGGATATTCCGCTTGGAAATACACTCCCGGATATGGTCATTACCATCGTGATCTGTATTCTTGCAAGAAAATGTATAAAGACAGAAAAATAGCTTTGAAAGAAAATGGAAATGCCGTGTTGACATTTCCATTTTCTTTTGACAGAACATGTAGCGATCTACAGAATAGAGGCGGAAAAATGAATGCTGATGCCTGGAAACGTGGTAAAAGTTTATAAGAAAGAAGTTTTGGATAATTTAGTTAGCGGATGGAATAAAGTGGGATTTTTATCCTGCAAAATATATATGGGAAAAAGAGTTGGGTAGAATGAAAAAAGAGCTTACGACATATGATCGGGGGAAATGTCGTAAACTCTTTTTTCTGTAATTTCATTAAAGGAGAAATGAAAATAAAAAGTATCAAAATACTGAAAACGTCTTATTTGGTTTCGTTAAGTGCTATCCTTAACTTGATATTATAATACCATGTGTATGCTCTTCTGTAAATTCGCAGAAAAGACAAATGTTACAAAAATGATACTGTAAAATTGTGCAATATAGCCAAAAACGGTGCAAAAAATGGAAAATGTGAAAGTTTTATAATCTTACGACTTCATATTTGATTTGCTTTTCCAATATGTTAAAATTAAAAAAAGCAGAAAATTTTACAGATAAGGGGAAAGATGATGAAAGAATTTGTTGAAATGCGGGATGTTCGTAAGATTTACCGTATGGGTGAAGTTGAGATTGCCGCAGCAGATGGAATTGATTTTCAGATAAAAAAAGGTGAATTTGCAGTTGTGGTAGGCCCAAGTGGTGCGGGAAAAACGACAGTGCTTAACATTCTGGGGGGAATGGATACGGCAACAAGTGGAGAGGTCTGGATCGATGGAAAGAATATTGTAAAGTATTCGCCGAGGCAGCTTACTTCCTATAGAAGGGATGATATTGGATTTGTATTCCAGTTTTACAACTTGATTCCGAACCTGACGGCGCTTGAAAATGTAGAGTTGGCACTGCAGATCTGTAAGGATCCGTTGGATGCGGAGATGGTTCTTAGGGAAGTGGGACTGGCAGATCGTATGAAGAATTTCCCGGCACAGCTTTCAGGTGGGGAGCAGCAGAGGGTATCGATTGCGCGTGCACTGGCAAAGAACCCGAAGCTTCTTTTGTGTGATGAGCCGACAGGGGCGTTGGATTACAATACCGGTAAGGCAATATTAAAGCTTTTACAGGATATGTGTCGTGAACGAGGGATGACAGTGATCCTGATCACACACAATTCAGCGATCACACCGATGGCAGATCGTGTAATTAAAATGAAGAATGGAAAAGTCGGAAGCATGAAGCTGAATGAAAGACCGGTTCCGGTAGAGACGATTGAATGGTAGGTGGACGTAAAGACCGATGAAGAAAAATATTTTACGCAAAGACTTTATAATAGAAATAAAAAAGACGATGGGACGGTTTGTATCAATCTTTTTTATCGTGGCATTGGGTGTCGCATTTTATTCGGGAATCCGTGCATCAGAGCCAAGTATGCGGTTCACTGCAGATCAGTATTTCGATGATTCAGAGCTGATGGATCTGAAGGTAATGGGAACCATGGGACTTACCAAAGCGGATATCAAAGCAATTGGAAAGGTATCGGGAATTGAAGCTGTAGAAGGCGGATACAGCAAAGACGTGCTTTGCCCGGTTGGAGACAATGAAAAGGTTGTCCATATGCTGAGCATGCAGAAGAATTTTGATCAGGTTTCGCTTGTGGAAGGCAGGCTGCCGGAAAAAGCCGGAGAATGTCTGGTGGATGAAGATTTTCTGAGCTATACAGACCTGAAGGTTGGCGACACGGTAACTTTCCATTCCGGAGATGGAGAGGCATTGACGGATTCGCTGGTTACAGATACATATAAGATTGTCGGGATCGGGAACAGTCCGCTGTATATTTCATTTGGAAGAGGAAACAGTACGATCGGAACCGGAGAGATCAGTGGATTTGTTGTAGTGGATAAAGCTTCTTTTGACATGGATGTTTATACGGAAGCTTATGTGAAAGTGAGCGGTGCAGAAGAGAAAACTGCATTTACGGATGAATACAATAATCTGTCGGATGCAGCAAAGGAAGCCGTGAGTGCAATCGAAGAGGAACGCTGTGCAGCCCGCAAACAGGAGATCGTAGATGAGGCAAATGAAAAGCTTGCTGATTCGGAGAAGACAGTGAATGAAAAATCGCAGGAACTGGAGAATGCGAAAAAAGAGCTGGAGAGTGGGAAAAGCAAGGTAGCCGAAGAACTGGAAAAAGCAAAGCAGCAGATTACGGATGGAGAAGCAGAGCTTGCGGATGCAAAGCAGCAGATCGCAAATGGCGAGACACAGCTTGCCGATGCAAAAGCGCAGCTGAATGATAAGCAGGCACAGCTTGATTCGGCGGAGGCACAGTATGAATCCGGAAAAGCACAGCTGGATCAGAAAGAACAGGAGCTTGCAGATGCGGAACAGGCTTATCTGAGCAATTACTCGAAATATATGCCGATCATTACGGCGGGGAAGGAACAGATTCCAGCAGGAAAGTCACAGATCGCGGATGGGAAGAAACGGTTGGACGAGAGACTTGCACCGCTTAATCAGCTGAAAGACGGACTGGCTGGGATTGAAGATGAAATCAGCCAGTGTGATTCGGGGATTGCGGAATTGCAGAAGCAGATAAATGACGGAGATACATTATATCAGGAATACACAAAGATCTCAGAGCCTGATAGAACGCCAGAGCAGCGAGTATATCTGGAAAGCTGGAGTGGAGTCCGACAGGGACTGGAAGCAAAGCTTGCTGGTATACAGGAGCAGAAAGCACAACTTGAAGATAAAAAGAAGGGCTTGCTAGTGCAGATGAATCAGGCAGGTTTTGCCACAGAAGCAGACCTGGAAGCACAGATTACCAGCCTGACTAAGCAAAAAGCAGATCTGGATGCAAAAGAGACGGCACTTCTTCAGCAGGAGCAGACGCTTGCCGCACAGGAAGAAGAGCTGTTAAGTGCAGGCAGACAGATTACAGACGGCAAGAGTCAGATCGCAGCAGCCAGATCCCAGCTTGACAGCACAAAATCTCAGATTACGGACGGAAAAGCACAGATCCTGTCTGCATGGGCACTTCTGAATGAAAAAGAGGACACTTTAAATGCAAGTAAAGCACAACTTGCATCCGGTGAACAGGAGCTTGCGGATGGCCGGAGTGAATATGAGCAGGCAGCAAAAGAAGCGGAAGAACAGATCACGGACGGACAGGCAAAGATTACAGATGGAGAGAAGCAGCTGACGGATGCAAAGCAGCAGATTGCAGACGCAAAGGCTGAGATCAAAAAAATCGAAAATCCGAAGTGGTATGTGCAGACGAGAGAGGATGCACTGACGGAATATCAAGGATACGGAGATAATGCAGACCGCATGCGTTCCATTGGAAAAGTATTTCCGGTACTCTTCTTCCTGGTGGCAGCACTGATCAGTCTGACGACGATGACACGAATGGTAGAGGAGCAGAGAGTCCAGATCGGAACGATGAAGGCACTCGGTTACGGAAAAGCTGCAATTGCAGGGAAATACATTGGTTATGCTCTGATTGCAACGCTTGGCGGAAGTATTTTCGGAGTACTGGCCGGGGAAAAGATCCTGCCGTTTATCATTATTTATGCTTATATGATTCTGTATAAGCATCTGCCGGCGATCCTGGTACCGTACCATATGAGCTATGCACTCCAGGCTTCGGGAATCGCAGTTGCCTGTACACTGATCGCTACGATCGCATCCTGCTACAAAGAGCTGGCAGCAGAACCGGCAGAGCTGATGCGTCCGGCAGCACCGAAGCAGGGGAAGCGGATTCTTCTGGAGCGGATCGGAATTATCTGGAAGCATCTGAATTTTACATGGAAATCGACCGTGCGGAATCTGATCCGGTATAAGAAGCGATTCTTTATGACCATTTTCGGAATCGGAGGCTGTATGGCACTGATGGTAGTCGGATTCGGACTGAAGGACTGTATCTATGAGATCGTCAGCCTGCAGTATGAGAAGGTGCAGTTCTATGATGCGGCAACCTACATGAGTGACGACATATCCGAAGAGAACAGACAACAGCTCCATGATTATCTGGATCAGAATGCAGATATAAAAGAGACGATCGAAGCGCGGATGCAGAAGACCGATGTAAAATCTGCATCCGGTAAAAAGACACTTTATCTGATGGTGCCATCGGATAATGAAAAGATTGAGGACTTTTTAAGCTTCCACAGCAGGACCAATAAGGACGAGGTTTATTCACTGAAAAAAGACGAAGTGATTCTGACTGAGAAAATGGCATCCCTTCTGAATGTAAAGGTGGGAGATGAGCTTACGATCGAGGACGAGGACAGGGGAGACCAGACGGTGACGGTTGGCGCCATCTGCGAGAACTATATGAGCCATTACCTGTATCTGTCACCGGAAAAATACGAGGAATTATATGGTGTACCGGCAGAATATAACACGATCATCTACAGTGTAAAGGACGGAAAGGATGATCAGATCGAGAAGATCGGAACAAAGCTTCTGTCGATGGATGGAGTACTGAATGTAAGTTATACCAGCAGTATTGAAGGAAGGCTGGATGACATGCTGCGAAGCCTGAATCTGGTCATCGTGGTACTGATCGTATCTGCCGGAATGCTGGCATTTGTGGTACTGTACAATCTGAACAATATCAACATCACCGAGCGTCAGAGAGAGCTTGCAACCTTGAAGGTTCTGGGATTCTACGACGGAGAGGTTGCCTCTTATGTATACAGAGAGAATATCCTGCTGACGATCATTGGATCGGTTGTGGGTATGGTGCTTGGTAATCTGCTTCACCGGTATATCATCCTGACGGTCGAAGTAGAAGAGGCGATGTTCGGACGTCAGATACACTGGCAGAGTTATCTGTACAGTTTCTTGTTTACTGTAGCATTTTCTTTATTTGTAAACTGGGTAATGTTCTACAAGCTGAAGAAGATCGATATGGTGGAATCTTTGAAGAGCGTGGAGTAAAAGCTTTTGCAAGTGTATGTCAAAGATTTCTTATAGACGGTACACAAAGAATCGGAAAATATATTTCACAGAAAGTTTATATTCTTCACAGAATTATTAGCACTCTTGTCAAAAGAGTGCTAATTTTCTATTGACATTTAGAAATCAGGGTATTAAGATATTTCATAGACAGAAAAATACGGTATTTGAAACCGTAAAAAGATAGAATATGAAATTTAGGAGTGATAAAAATGGCAGCAAAAAAAGGTAGTCTTTCAATCAGCAGCGAAAATATTTTCCCGATTATCAAGAAATGGGTATATTCTGATCATGATATTTTCGCAAGAGAGCTTGTTTCCAATGGATGCGACGCGATCACAAAATTAAAGAAGCTGGACATGATGGGAGAATATACACTTCCGGATGATTATAAAGGAAAGATCCAGGTTATTGTAAACCCGGAAGAGAAGACTTTGAAATTCATCGATAATGGTCTTGGTATGACTGCTGATGAAGTAGAAGAATATATCACACAGATCGCATTTTCAGGAGCAACCGAATTCCTGAACAAATACAAAGATAAGACAACAGAGGACGATATGATCGGACACTTTGGTCTTGGATTCTACTCTGCCTTCATGGTAGCTGATGAAGTTCATATTGATACCCTTTCTTATAAAGAAGGTGCAAAACCGGTACACTGGGTAAGTGAAGGCGGTACAGAGTATGAGATGGAAGAAGGGGATAAAGAGGAAGTTGGTTCTGAAATCACCTTATTCCTGAACGAAGATTGTGTAGAATTTTCAAATGAATACAGAATCCGCGAAGTCCTTGAGAAATACTGTTCATTCATGCCGGTAGAGATTTTTGTATCCAAAGCAAATGCAGAACCGGAATATGAGACGATCCCGGAGGATGAAGTCCTGGATACCGATACGGTTGTTGAACATATCCATGAAGACGCCAAGATGGAAGAAAAAGAAAATGAGAACGGTGAAAAAGAAATGGTTGAAGTTTCACCAGCATCCGACAAAGCAAAGATCGTGAAACGTCCGGTATCGATCAGTGATCCGGCACCGCTGTGGACAAAGCATCCAAACGAATGCAGCAAAGAAGATTATATTGATTTCTACCGGAAAGTATTTATGGATTACAAAGAACCTCTGTTCTGGATTCATCTGAACATGGATTATCCATTCAACTTAAAGGGTATTCTGTACTTCCCTAAGATCAATACCGAATACGATTCCATTGAAGGAACCATCAAATTGTACAACAATCAGGTATTTATCGCAGACAATATCAAAGAAGTTATTCCGGAATTCCTGATGGTATTAAAAGGAGTCATTGATTGTCCGGATCTGCCGCTTAACGTATCACGAAGCGCACTGCAGAATGATGGATTCGTACAGAAGATCTCCGAATACATTTCCAAGAAAGTTGCTGACAAGCTTTCAGGAATGTGCAAGACAGATAAAGAAAACTATGAGAAATACTGGGATGACATCAGCCCATTTATCAAATTCGGCTGCCTGAAAGATGAAAAATTCTGCGAGAAGATGAGCGATTATGTTCTGTTCAAGAACCTGGATCACAAGTATATGACACTCAAAGAATGCATCGAAAAAAATGGCGGAAAAGCAGAACCGGAGGAAAAGACCGAGGGTGAAAATGCAGAGCAGTCAGCAGAAAAGAAAGAAACAGAGAAGACAACAATCTACTATGTAACAGATGAACAGCAGCAGAGCCAGTATATCAATATGTTCAAAAAAGAGGGACTGGACGCAGTGATCTTGTCACATAATATTGATTCTCCATTTATTACTCAGATGGAGCAGAAGAACGAACATATCAAGTTCCAGAGAATCGATGCAGATCTGACTGATCACTTCAAAGAAGATGTATCTGAAGAAGAAAAAGAAGCATTCAAAGAAAAAACTGACAGTCTGGTCGAAATCTTTCGCAAAGCACTTGGCAATGACAAACTGGAAGTAAAAGTGGAAAAGATGAAAGATGAAAATGTGGCATCTATGATTACACTTTCCGAAGAATCACGCCGTATGCAGGAAATGATGAAGATGTATGGAATGTCAGGCATGGATCCGTCTATGTTCGGAACCAATGCAACCCTGATCCTGAATGCAAATCATCCGCTGGTAGAATATGTTGTAGCACATAAAGATGGCGAAAATACAGAAATGTTCTGCCATCAGTTATATGACCTGGCAATGCTGGCACACAAGCCACTCAGTCCGGAAGAGATGACAGAATTTGTAAAACGCAGTAATGAAATTATGATGAAACTGGCAAAATAATCTTGCTGTAGATACCCGGAAAAGCCTGAATCATTCAGATTCCCATTTTCGCTTATGCGAAAAGGTCTGAATGGTCAGGTTTTTTTGCTGTATTTGGAAATACTTTCCACAAAGTGTTGGTGAACTTCCTGGTCTTTTATAGTATAATATAACAAAAGAGAGGCGGTGGATACGATGAAGAATTATTCAAAGGATATAAGCAGACAATACCATATTCAGGTGGCCAACGGGGAAGTCGGCCGTTATGTCATTCTCCCGGGAGATCCAAAGCGCTGCAAAAAAATAGCACAGTATTTTGAAGATCCGGTGATGATTGCGGATAACCGGGAATTTATCACTTATACAGGAACTTTAGATGGCGTAAAGGTAAGTGTCACATCTACCGGAATTGGGGGACCATCAGCAGCAATTGCGATGGAAGAATTAGCCAGATGTGGAGCTGATACGTTTGTACGGATTGGAACCTGCGGTGGGATACAGCCGGAAGTAAAAAGTGGGGATATTGTAGTTGCTACGGGTGCCGTCAGAATGGAAGGAACTAGCAAAGAATATGCGCCGATCGAATATCCGGCAGTGGCAGACCTTATGGTGGTGAACGCACTGGTCAGTGCTGCGAAGGAAAAGGACTGTGAATTTTATACCGGAGTGGTACAGTCAAAAGATGCATTTTACGGACAGCATGAGCCGGAGATGATGCCGGCAGGTTATGAACTGATCAATAAATGGGAAGCCTGGAAGAAACTGGGATGTCTGGCATCAGAGATGGAGACGGCAGCACTTTACATTGTGGCAGCAAAGCTTCGTGTACGCGTGGGTGCGTGTTTCCTTGTAATGGCAAATCAGGAAAGAGAAAAACTGGGACTTGAAAATCCGGTAGTACATGATACAGATATGGCAGTACAGGTGGCAGTGGAAGCCATCAGAAAGTTGATCAAAGAGGAGCGGTAAATGAAAGAAACAATATATAAACGAATCTTTGTGATCGTTCTGGATTCGCTCGGAATTGGCGCAATGCCTGATTCTGAGAAATTTGGTGATAAGGGTGTAGATACATTTGGACATATTCTGGATAAGATGGGAACTCTGGATATTCCAAATCTTCAGAAACTTGGAATGCTGAATCTGCACAAAGGCGGAAAGATGGAAAGCGTAGAGAAGCCGCTGGGGCGCTACATGAAAATTGCCGAGCACAGTAATGGCAAAGATACAATGACCGGGCATTGGGAAATGATGGGGATCTATACACAGAAACCGTTTATCACTTTTACAGAAACAGGTTTTCCAAAAGAACTGATCGATGAGCTGGAGAAGAGATGCGGTAAGCGTGTCATTGGAAACAAGAGTGCCAGCGGTACAGAAATCATTGAGGAGCTTGGTGAAGAAGAAAACAATACAGGAGCGATGATCGTCTATACTTCTGCGGATTCAGTTATGCAGATCTGTGGAAATGAGGAGACTTTTGACCTCGCAAATCTGTATCGCTGCTGTGAGATTGCCAGAGAACTGACTATGCGGGATGAGTGGAGAGTTGGCCGTGTTATCGCAAGACCCTATGTGGGCAAAAAGCGCGGCGAATTCAAACGGACCAGTAACCGCCATGATTATGCGTTGAAACCCACCGGACTGACGGCGCTGAATGCCCTGAAGGATGCCGGATATGATGTGATTTCCGTTGGAAAGATTAACGATATCTTTGTGGGAGAAGGGATAACAGAAAGCAATCATTCCGACAGCAGTGTACATGGCATGCAGCAGACCATTGATATCGCAAAGCGGGATTTCAAGGGACTTTGCTTTACCAATCTGGTAGATTTTGATGCGTTATGGGGACATCGCAGAAATCCGGTGGGATATGGGGAAGAGATCGAAAAATTTGATAAAAAGCTGGGAGAGCTTCTGCCGCTACTCCGTGAGGACGATTTGCTGATTCTGACGGCGGATCATGGAAATGATCCAACCTACAAGGGAACGGATCATACGAGAGAGCAGGTCCCGTTTATTGCGTATTCACCGTCGGATACGGAAAGTGGGAAGCTTGATACCAGTGACACCTTTGCCGTTATCGGCGCGACCATTGCGGATAATTTCGGTGTCAGAATGCCGGAGGGGACCATCGGAACTTCTATTCTGGATCAGATAAAATAAATGACATTGGACTTGAAGTTAAAAACAGAAAGGCGGCGATTATATGGTTGATTATACAGAGGGAACGGGAAAACAGTACCACACAGGAATCGGCCCGGAGGATATCGGCGGATATGTCATCATGCCGGGGGACCCCAAGCGATGCAAGAAGATAGCAGAACATTTTGAGAATCCGGTGTTAGTTGCGGATAATCGTGAATATACCACATATACGGGAACCATCGATGGGGTAAAAGTCAGTGTGACGTCAACCGGCATCGGTGGTCCGTCAGCGGCTATCGCTATCGAGGAGTTATCCAAGTGCGGAGCCCATACTTTTCTGCGTGTGGGCACCTGTGGCGGTATGCAGGAGGATGTACTGGGCGGAGATATCGTAGTTGCAAGCGGAGCTATCCGCATGGAAGGAACCAGCAGAGAGTACGCTCCCATTGAGTACCCGGCTGTTCCCCATGTGGATGTTATGAATGCCATGATCCGTGCAGCGAAGAATCTGAAGTTCCGCTGTCATGCGGGCGTTGTACAGTCGAAGGATTCCTTCTTTGGGCAGCATGAGCCGGAGGTGATGCCGGTCAGCTACGAGCTTGAAAATAAGTGGCAGGCGTGGC
>ERZ779874.3113-NODE-3113-length-12840-cov-10.265546_pt1 | contig 12840 bp, 8 predicted proteins | sample MGYA00511031_ERZ779874 | MGnify/ENA primary metagenome ERZ779874 (study PRJEB29588, sample SAMEA2156850) | human gut metagenome | biome: human gut; feature: human-associated habitat; material: faeces | place: Denmark | collected 2008/2010 ...
CTTCGAGCTTTAATGTTACCCTGTCACTGCGCTCTGAGAAATCAAATTCCGGTTTCTTCCAATTTTGTTCTGCCCATGCTGTCATAATCTTATCGACACCACTTCCGGCACGCTCACCGACATTTACAAAGCCAAACATCTTTAAAATATTCGGATTTCGTGGATCACTATTGCCACCTGCATAAAATTCCTCTTTTGTTACCCTGATAGTACCTGGATTGGAAATGCTAAGTTCCCTACCCTTTTTAACAACAAGAATTCCTCGTCTACCATAATAATTTGCATGTGCCAGTGCATTTGCCAATGCTTCTTCCAATGCATCATGCACATCCACTCTATCTACACGATATCCATTTCGTCTATTTGCAAATGGAACTGCTACATCATCGTCCATTCTGGTGCGCACCTTGCAGAAAAAATCATATATATTACCGCTCCAATCACCTTCGTTTGAATGTGTCCGGAATAACCAGCGTACAGCTTTATCATCACATTCCTCTCGATAATCCAGAAAATAATTAGGAAAAATCTCCGTAATATGATAAGCCTCTCCAAAGAATAATAGTCCTGCTATCGTTGGAGATAATGTACCATTTTTATTCTTTGCTACTGCCCTTAATTTCATAAGAAACTCATCATTTTCAAGGGCATTCCACGGATGTCCACTGTGAAGCTGTTCAAAAATGATTCTATAACCTTTTATCGTATCCTGGTTCAGCACATCCAATCCAAACTCATCCAGCACTTCCACATCACCAGATACATCTCTCTGGTCTGCAAACATTGCCCTGACTGCCTCTTCGGTACAGAGGAAGTCACCTTCATAATCTCTTTTATAAGTACCTTTCATCGGATCTGTCCCAATGTATACCGGCTTATCATGCCTGTCTGCCGCAGGTACATCAATTCTTAATATTTTCTTTCCTTCAACAGCCACAGGTCTGACATGATGATTCAGTAAGATATTCTTTGACACCTTATTTCTGTCATTTAAAGTGCTCCAGAAATCCTTCTGATATTTAACAATTTGCTTGTCTGTTAAGCCTTCAACTGTAAAAGAATCTCTGTGTTCCTTTATTCCAAGCAGAATCGTGCCACCATTGGTATTTGCAAACGAAGAGTAAGTCTCCCATATGCTCTCTGGGAGTCCACCAGTTGCCAATTTGCATTCTCGCTCATGGTCTTCGACAAGGTTCAATTCATTCAATATTTCATGCTTCATCTATAATAAAAAACCTCCTGCTTAAGATTTATTCACAACTTTTGTCCTTGCAAAAACTACCAATTTTTACCTTTTGCTTGCTGATGTTTGTTTTTGAGAATCTATGATAAATAATTTAGGTGGATTCTCCCCATTTTCCAGCCTAAACTTATGAAGACTCTCAATCTTATCATCCCGTACAGGATTTCCAACTTTAACATATACAAATACTCTCTGTGTAGTACCCTCAGCTTTTGCATACTCTTCAATTTGTTCTTCGTATCCATGAATATAATCAGCATTTGATGAAAGCTTTATCTCAACAACAGTCTTATCATTTCCTCTGCTCATTTTTAAATCTACTGGTCCAGGACCTTCATTTGCTTCGAATGCCATATCTATATTATTTTGTGTGCAATAATACTTTCCCGAAAGATGCAAAAGTCTTTGTAATGATTTTTCTCTTTTGCTTGTTGATGCTGACAATATTTCGTCCCAACCTCGATTGTTTTCTATCCAATCTCTAAATATTGAAAGGACTTCTATGGTTGCTTCCAAACTACTTAGTTCTCTCTTTGCAGAATGTGAAAGCACATCAAATATTCCCTCTCTTTTAATCTGCTTAAATGTGCTTGCTACCAAATATTCAGCATTACTTTCAATTTCATATGGTGCTATTGTCTGTGTACGATAGTTTTCTATCATTCTGCCACATCGCTCAGAATTTTTGAAAATATGTTCTTTCAAATATTCTTTCTTATCTGCCGAACACATTTTTCTCCATTCTTTTCCAACTGCCTCATTTACCTCGTCACGAATTGCTTGATTCTCTTGAATCACTCTATCAATATCGCTCCAAGATTCTGCTATTGGAATCTCATGTAGAACTTCTTTCGGTAAATAAAGAAGTTCACATTTTTTATATGGGTTAATTGCAATTTCCCCTTGAAATTCAATATTGGGATATTTCTCAGTATTTATGTTCAACTTTCTATTTATCTCTATCGTATAATTTCTTATATCCGGCAATATAATAGTTGCTATCATGTCACTCAGGCGATCTGCTGAAACATTCTTTTCAAAAAGCCCTACAAGTTGGAATATTTCCGGCTGTTCTGAACCAGATTTAACTATATCAAAAGCATCATTTATTACTTGTTTCGACAAAATCGGACCAAACCCTGCATCAATTCCAGTTTCTGATACGCCAAGATTAATTCCACTTACTCCTGGAAAGTGAAAAAGTTCCAGTGCAGCCCTATATAACTTGTCACCCTTACTTTTGGAAGAATCAAGCAAAACCATTATTTTACGATAGAAGTTATTAATTCTTTCATAGGAACCTTGAAACTCTGGTGTTTTATTTACTTTAAGTCTAAGTAAATTAATAAAAAATGGACTATCTCTATTAATTATAGAATCAAATACACCAAGTTTTTTAAATTCGTTATTCAAGTTCAAAAACTCTGTAATAAAAATATCTTCCATATATAATCCTTTCCAAATATAATTTTGCTTAATTTTAACAACACATTATATCTTTGCCAGCAAATCCACTTTCAATGCTTTCTTACCTTCCTGTGCCACTTCCACACCTTGGAGTTTTGCATAATTTACCTTTACCCCATCATCCAAATCAATCTTGATTCTCTGATTAGCTACATGAGCAATTGCTTCATCATATATCTTCATTTCTGCAAGCTGTTTTGTATATTTTGTTACCGCCTTTGTAGCTTTTGATTTTTCTGAAGCTGATGCCGCATTGTCAATTGTATACTGTGCACTCTGCATTGCTGTTTCTACATACTTCTGTGCTCTATGAAGATAATCTGTTCTTACTCTGCCGACTGTATCAGCATCATAACGGTGCATGTAAATAAGTGCCTTGAAACCATTTTGCTTACCACTATCAAACAGCCAATAAATAGGGCGTTTACCAGAACCTGTAACAGAATAAGTATTGCAATGATCCTTGAAGAAATCATTTAAGAAATAATTTCTTATTACTTCTCTGCTTGTGTTACCTTTGTTGCCAAGTGCTTTTGCAATAAAATCAAGGTTTGTTTCCAATGATTTCTCACCATATACAATTTTCACCCATTCACAGAATCTTGAAACAATATCATCCGAGAAATATTCTTCATCACAAATAGGAATGATATTATCCCTGTCTGGGACAAATGCTGAATAAATACTCTCGTCCCATTCCCCTCCAGCATAAGCTAAGCCTTCTTTATTAAGGGAATACCGACCAAACATACAACCTACAGCATAAGAAATCAGGCTTTTAATGTCTCGCTGTAAGTCTGCCTTACGAACTGTAACATCCTTGTCTTCTACCTCTGGTGATAATTCATCCTGCAAACCATAAATATCAATAAAAATACGATTTAATTCTTCTTCATTTGCTTTGAGTTGATTAAAACGTTCATTGCATTCATTCTCCCAGCAAGTGTAACATTCTGCTAAATCAATATCTGTTGTATCATCAAACAATGCTCTGTTTTGTGAAATAACAGATATTAAAGGATGGCTTTTAAAATCCCATGATGTTTCAAATGAGTCCCAGTCTTTTTTCGATAAGTTAATCGATGCATCGACCAATTTATCCACTTGATTATTTGCACTATATACTAATGGTAATCTTTCAATTGGACCTGCATTAAAATGATAGCTTGGAGCTAAAAATAATAGATATGTTTTAGCTACAATACTATTCATAAATCCTAGAACATATGCTAAATATTTCCTATTGTGCATAAATGCCGATGGCGCACTTGAATTAAATATCATCCCTTTTGGTAAATATCTAACTGACAAATTACCTCCTGAAGTTATATCAGACCATGTCAATCCTTCCTTAAAATAATACTCCGAGCCAACAATTCTTCCTCCGCTTGCACCTTCTGCTGCTTTTCTAATATCTCTACCATTATCATACCAATCAACAACATAATCTAAGTTTCCATACCATTTTCTGAAGCTTCCACCTTTAGGTTCTGGTATAAATCTGTATTCTTTGTCACTAGTTTGTTCTAAAGTCATATATTCAAAGCCGATGCTATCAATCGAGACCTCAAACCAAAGCCTTAAAAATAACGCATTATTTGTCGTTGATAACCCTGCTTTTGCCGTAGCTATTCTCGAATACAAATACTTTTCATCAAACCAGCCAAGCATTTTACCTGATACCCAATATGCAATTTGATATCCAGGTATTTTAGAAAAGTTATTTTGATTTTCAATATACCTTTCATTCGCACACAAAAACATTTCTTCTTTACCCTGTTGTGAATTTGGCTCAACTAATCTACAATAAACTCCTATATAGTTCATTATGTGATTTTTTTGTAAAACAAAACTAGTGGTTTGTACTACCTCTCCCCCAATTTCCTCAAAAGCTCTAGCTCCTAAATGTGCCATATTTACAATCATTTGTTGTTGCAATTTAACTCGCAGCTTCTCAAAACTAGATAAAAACATCCACGAATGCTGTGTTATCATCGCCTGATACCCGTTCTTCTTAAGCATTTCACCACATCGTTCAATAAACACAGCAAACAAATCCGCCTTACTATCCGGATAGTTCTTCTTCACAAAATTATTCACTTTTGCACTAAGGTTACTTGTTCCTGCATATGGTGGATTAGTAGCAACTACCTCATACTTCTGTGCCATTATCTTGCCAATTCTTATCAATCTTTTCAACAGTTCTGCTGTCTCATCCAATCCATATGTATCAAAAGAAATCTGGCTTTCTGTATCTGTATTCTCTACAAATTTCTCTAACAGCTCCCAATCATAATCTTCCACATTAAGCAAAGAACCGTATTCCTTTGCGTCATTTAATGTGTTAAGAAGTCCTTCCATCTGCGATACTGCTACATTCTTCTCTGCATCTGTCAATCCAGCGCCAAAGTATTTAAGCTGACCACGATTAATGCCATTGCTCTCCTGCACAGCATATACATTTGGTTCTATGCCTCTTGTCAGAATTCTTCTGTCATACTGTCTTGCTTTCATCAATACTGCAAAATAACTTAACTGCGCTGCTCTGTCATCTATATCAAGTCCATATATATTATTTTGAATAATGCTCTGTGCTGCATCTCTCTGTGACCATCCTGCATTTTCATATATCTGCATAAATACATCAAATGCATACACCAGAATATGTCCTGAACCCATACAAGGATCAATAAGCTTTATATCCTCAGGCTTTAATGTTGCATACTCTGCCTTTATTTTGTTAAGTTCCTGCTGTACAGACTCTTCCTGCTCTGCCTCATCCAGATAGTATTTCCATTTGCTTTTTAGTTCATCATCTGGATGTCCTTCTACCCACATTCTGCCAAGGCTGTTTTCGACCATATATCGTACAATCCAGTCCGGAGTAAAAAGCTGTGTAACTGCCGGTACTTCTTCTTTTGTGATTTTGGTTTTCTTGGCAAATGCTTTATTTTTAGGTTCTGTATTATAATACTGATATAACCAGCCAATAATTTCTACCTGTCCTGCTGCCTTACCATCCTCATCAACAGTTGCGATGTTAAAATCTTTCTCATCAATACCATCTACAAGCATACGAATTACATCATCTTCATTCGTAAATGAGATGTTAAGAAGCATTTCGGTATAGTCTTCTGTCTCTTCAAAAAGTCCCGGTAACACTTCATGAAACAGATTACACTGCTTGATAAAGAGCATTCTGAATAAATCATCAAGCCTGTTATTCATCTTGGCATCAATGATTTCTTCTCGCTCTTTATCTGTAAAATTCCAGTCAATATCAGGAGCCATAGTTACCACATCAGGCTCATTTTTTCCTTCTTTTTCAGAAGAAAGCACACGAACTCTTACAGGATACATATAGTCATTCACTTCCATAAAACGGATAGCACAGATTCTGTTAAACCAGGTATATGCCACTTCTTCCACTACCGCTTCAAAGCCTCTTGCATTAATCTGGTCTACCAGTTTTCTTCTCTGCTCACACTGTTTTTTATTAAGTGTCAGCTCGGTTCCTGCTGCTGTTTTGTATACCTCAAAATCTGCACCTTTTGTGATTGCTTCACTACAATTATCCGATGTGATCCCAAGCATACCCGCTTTATCGGTAACGGATGCTATCAGCTTATTTCTTGCATCTATTGCAAATTTTTTAATTGCATTTTTGTTCATGTGCTATATCCTCCAATCAAGCTTATCAGCTCAATGTAATTATTGTGTCTTCTTCCAGTTCATTCATCAGTTTCTGCTTCATCTCGGCAAGGAACTTATCAATATCCTGCTCTGTCTCTATCGAATATGTTCTAGCCCCTGCCACATTGCTGATGGAAACATTCTTACGTCTCTTTGTCTTTACTTTAGTCGGTGCTGGAATAGGTTCAATCGGCTCTTTACCTGGTACTACCGGTGCGACAGGTGGTTCCGGTGCAGGCTGATGTGCCCTCTCATATTCATCTATCTCATCCAGACACTTGATTTTTAAAGTATCACTTTCCAGCTTGATATTCTTAATTGCAGCGATATCACTGGATGTTCTGAGTTTCTCCCAGATTTCATCAAATCTCTGATTAATACGAGGGCGGAGTACTTCTGCAAAAGGCTTAGTATCCAATACCTCTTTCACTTTAAGGAAGTCATCATGCACTAATGGATCCATGATTGCTGCTTCCTTTTCAAGCAGTCCCATATGAAGCTCTTCAAATCTTTTATTTAATTCCGGTAATCTCTGAATCTTACCGAAAGGCTTGCTGTCCTTTACGATAGTCTCTATCTCTTCAACTACTTTTAACAGCTCCTGATCACTTACATAAGTCTTACTGTTTCCAAAATATGCAAGGTTCTTTACTGCCTCTTCAAAAATCTTTTTCTGATCTCCCTTAAAGAAATCAAATACAGGTGCAGTATCTTCTGCATCATCAAGCAGGTCATCTCTCTTCTTATCTACTGTCTTGAAGAACTCTGTAGGCTCATTGATATCAAGGATTTCAGACAGTCTCTTTCTAGCCTCTTCCATCAGTCTCTTGCAAGGATATTTTGGATTGATTCTGTACTCTACAAGGATGTCATCGTATACTTCGACTTTATCCTTTGCTCTGCTCTTGAAGCTGCTCATAATTTTGTCATCATCATCACTGGATACAGTAAATCCGAAGTAATCCTTCATAACTTCTTTTGCAGAACGAATCTGTCCATCCGTTGCTCTTTCTCTGATGTCTATCAGGAGTTTCTCTACATATTCACGCTTTGTAATATATCTGACCAATTCATCCTGATTCGTTGAAAGTAATGACAAGCTCTGACTGTTAAGAGTAAGAGACACTCTTCCCAGCTTGAACAGCATTGCAACAAGCCACTGCACATCCTTTGGATCAAATCCATAAGGTGCTGCACCAAACTTATCCTGTAATGACTTGAGGGATGTCTTCATATGTCTGGAATTGTTTAATCCGATTACCTGCACCACCTCCTCCAACGCAAGCTTATTTGGTGTGGTATCACTTGTACCAAGGAAGCTCATCTGACCATCGCTGTGTTTAAAGATGGCGCTGATATCTGAAAGCTCCGGTGCTGTTTCCATATAGGTAAGCTTATTGTATTTCATTGCTACGAGCTTACCAAGTGCTTCATTAATTCTAGTTGCCGGCTCCTTAGCTGAAATGGTTGCCTTATCGCCATTTACATAGATATCAGCATTTTTTAATGCATCCTCAATAAAGATTCGGATTCTGTCCTTCTTCTCAATACGCTCATCCTCTTTTGCCCTGCGGATGCTGTCAAAGCTGCCTCTGGCTCCGGACGCATTTTTATTAAGGAATTTATATATTTTGATGGATTCTGTAATCTCATCAAGGAATGTACTGTCATTTGGCAGCTTTACAATCACGCTGCTTTCCTGTGCTGAGAGCAGACGAAGTGCAGAGTCTGCATAATCCCCGCCATAAGGTGTAATAACTGTCACTCCGATATCGTTAGACTGATTGCCCTTGAAGAATCGGTCATCCACCTTCTGGTTGAATGGGAATAAGTAACGGCTGCTGTAACGGTATTTCTTCTCTGTATAGATTTCCTCAAAGATAACTGTAGAAGCCTCTCCGATGATTTCTCCCATCTCTACTGACTCATTATTGATGGCATTATTGATTTCCTGCTCCTCATTTGTCAGGAAGATGTATATTTCACCATTCTTCTGTACAAGTGTCTCTTTAATCAGCTTCTTTAATGATTCTTCAATCTTAGAACGGACTTCAATCCTCTCATCATCAATATTGGAAATCATAAGTGTAGTAAGATTATCTACATTTGCCTTGATTTCCTTGACATATTTAATCATAAAGAGAACTTTCAAAAGCTCTACATCGAACTCATCCAGCTTACTGTTATTTTCTGCATCTGAGATTACCTGACTGTGCTGGTGGTCAATAAACTTATGCAATGGATCGTAGAAGAAGCTAAACGGAACCAATACTCCATCCTCTTTATCCATTACTCTGATTGCCGACTCCTGAAACAGTGCAAGCATAGAACGTGACTGATCAGACAGATGCTTTCCACTTGCGCCATGTGTTCTGACCGCAGTAAGTACCTGTCCTAAAAGATTGAACTGATATGGTATGAACGGATAGCAGTCTGCGAAATCCGCCTTATCTGCATACAGCTTCTTGTCCGCTGTATCCGCTGTAAATGTAATAAGATTCTTGATAATTGATTCTTTCTGCTCATAGAGAAGTCTAAGCGTCTGTGTTGCTGTCTCATTCTTTGCAAGCACACGCTTACGAATTACTTCATCAACATTGGATGCCGAAAGAGAAAGTCTCGTATCAAAACGTCCCTGAATCTTAGAGAAGTCATTTCCCTTTGTCTTTGTAATAGAATCAATATCCTCCTGGCTCGTTACGATAACCCATGCCTTACCTTTGCAGGCTGTTCCAAGGTCTTCCACGATTGTCTGGAGATTGAGCATAAGCTGTGTATCATCTGCAATATACTGACCAATTTCATCCACTAAGAAGATAACATGATGATTCGGACCTTTCTTCGCACAGTATTCCTGCACAAGTGATACGAACTTCTCGATACTGAGGTCATAGTTACCCTTAGCATTCTTGCACCAGTTGCGGGCGGCTTCCTCACTCATGAAATCCATCTCGACTAATGTCTTTACTACTTTATCCTGAATAACTGCAAATGCCTGTCTCTTTTTATCCCAAGGTGCTCCTGCATTCGCTTCGAACTTCGCTTTGAACTCTTCAAATCTGCCCTCGTTATCCAACTGGCGCTCAAATTCTGCGAGATAAGGTATTGAACCACAATAACCCTGCATCTCATTGAACACCTTCATGAACACTTCAACGATAGCCTCCTTACCGGAGCCTACCTTCGCAGAACCCTTTGAATCAATATTAAAAAGCATGACATCTGACTCAATTGTTCCAGCCTTTGTCATCTCTGCAATAAGCATTGGATCTTCTATTTTTTTACCATCTGTAAAATACTCAATGGCTCTTTTACCTTCTACTGTGCTGTTTTTCAATAAATAAGACAGTATTTTTAAGAAGTGAGATTTACCACTTCCAAAGAATCCGGAAATCCAGACACCCATCTTATCTGTATATCCATCTACACCTTTTTCATAATTGTTAAAGAAATCCCTGAAATGCTTCAGAAGTTCCTTGGTCACTACATATTCATCTAATTCCTGATATACATTTTCTTCATCAGACTGACCTACTTTAATAACGCCCTTGATGTCACGGTCAATCTGCTTTTCAAACATATTTTTAATCTGCATTGTATTTCCTCCTCTACACCAGACGGAATGCCCTGTAATAGTTGTGTGAATCCATCGTTCCAAATAATTTCAAATCCTGTCCGCTATACTCTCCCGGATAGAAAAGCACTACCGGCACACTGTCAAGTACCTGATGCATGTTATTTAAGATGTTGTGACTTGCTATTATCGGATGGCACTTGCCTACTCCGGTAAGAAATACCACACTGTCTGTCAAATCTTCCTGCAATATTCTTGATATGATTAGATTCAGCTCATTTGTCTCATCCAGTCCCAAAGTCTCTACAAGGCTGTCTGCCATTTCAAAAAATCCATTCTCTTTTTCCAAATCAAAGAATGCTTCCAGATAACCTTCCTCCTGCAATATCTCAACCATCAGGTGAAACAGGTCAAACTCAACTATTCTGAAATCTTTGTTTCCGTTGTTTATTCTATCCTTAAGGTATGCTATATGATTTCTCACATACAGCTCTTCTCTTGGATCATAATCGAATATATAATATCCGACTTCATTTCCAAGTCCTTTATTCTCTCTAAACGACTTATCTGATATTTTGCCTTCTATCTGATTCAGTCTATCATCCAAACTTAACTTTGCCATGCTCAGACTCCTTTAACTGCATTGATATATGCATCCATCCCATTACTTTGAAGTAGTTCCTCTATACGATAATTAACAAGAGCGTGTCTGATTATCCTTGTCTTTGTTGATTCAATCAATCCCGCATCTGCAAGATTCTTCATATAACAATTCTTGAGTTTCTTAATTCCTGATTCTGACCAGCCTGCTACTTCCTCACTTTGAGCTGCCTTATCGTCAAAGAATCCATTTATATCTCTATCTTCTATCGTCTTTTCTCCAAGTATTACCTTGCCACGATACACATCATATACAAATTCAAAAAAGAGCTTATCTGTATTCATAATTGCAATCAGTGTCAGCAGCTTTGCATTCTCATTATCCACTTTAACCAAAAGCTCTACTGCTCCATCAGGCAATGACGAAAGCCGATTATATACATAATTGAATGTCCTCCGTAATCTGGTCTCATTTCTAAGCTGATAAAGATTCTCACCAATTACCTTATCCTTTATTTCATCCTTCGACATACCTGCTGCCATAAGTTCTGCTGTCTGTTTCGTCTCTACAAATGCAAATACCTGAGACACCATGCCTGCACTATAGTTCATTGTTTCCACCATCCTTATTCTTTTCATAGTGGATAATGTCACCAAAGTCGCAGTCTAACTCATCACAGATTTTCTCCAAAATATTCATAGAGACCTTTTCTCCTTTTGTCATCTTGGCAATCGTACTGCTGCTTATTCCGAGATTATTAATCAAGTCCACTTTCTTCATATTTTTGTCAATTAACAGCTTCCACAATCCGTTATATGATATTGACATATACATACCTCTTGTCTTTCATAATCACTGTCTGTATTACTATCTATAATAGCAAATCCCATTATGACCATTTTACCATATATAATGCACAATATCAATAATATTATGAATAAATGCTTCGTTATGTCGAACTTTATTTTTGAGATTATTTATTAAAAGGCAGAGTGTATATTTTTCCAAATTCTACACCCTGCCAAATAGCTATGTTTCTGCTATCAGTTTTATCAATCACCTAAATACTGCTGCATGGCCTTATATGCATTCAATGTATCCGTGTCAGCATCATTGAATGTACTGGAATATGTCTGCAGACTTCCTGACGGATCAGTCGCACAGCCCGTTAAAGCCAAATATGCGTCATAGAAATCTGACAATGCATCGTATGCATCTTTATATTCTTCCGGTGGATTCTTCAATTTTTTCATCAGGCTATTGACTGTATCCTGATTCTTATCAATACTATCAATTTTGCTGCTAAAGCTTGAATCTACAAAAAGATTTCCCAGTGCATCATTAAAATCTGACACGAAATATCCATCCGGTCTGGTATACTTATCTGTCTCATCATCTTTTTCCTTGTATATAGCATTGTACCAAACATTCTTAATCAGATTTCCGCAATCCTCAGCATCTCCTGCGCCCTTGAGCATAGTTACTGTAGCCAGTTCCAAATTATCTGAATATGTCTTAACACTTTCAGCATACTCCTTAGCTGCTTTTTTCTTCTGATACTGGGTAACTCCAAATATTGTTACGCCACCCAGAATCAGAACTGCTATTGCAATTCCTATGATTATCTTAATTTTCCTAGTGACCTTCACACCGGTTACTTCCACCTTCTGTGGCTTTTCGTTGAGCTGCGCATTTAACTGTTCTTCGACCGGACACCCACAGTTAGGACATTCTGACATGCCCTCTATCAGTTCTGCACCGCACTCCATACAATACTTTTTCTCTTCCGGTATCAGTACTTCACCACAGTGAACACATTTTTTTGCTTTATCAGATACCATCGCTCCACATCGTGGACATTCAACCATAGCCATATTAAGTTCCCCTTTCTAAACACCTGCCACCTGCAGGTGATACTGCTTTATGATTCTCTGCGCAACCATCCTATTCAAATGATTATTTACCGCTACAGTATTTGTTCCATTTGAATACATAAAGTGTGAACCCTTGCATCTTTTATATTCATATCCATTCGCTACCAGTATTTTCTTCATCAGTCTTGCGTCTATAATCATACTGTCCACCTGCCCTTTCCAGCTTTATCATGATATTCCGCAATATCACTGGCCCATGTGTCATCCAACTCCACACTGCACGCTCTACTTTTTGTGACACCTCTGACAGCTCTTCCAACAGCTTCGTAATTGAGTGCTACTCCATCATGATCATTCTCATATGTTACTGACCTGTTTCTTTCAATAC